>CZCA01006530.1_pt1 | contig 10259 bp, 18 predicted proteins | sample 591981 | NCBI WGS metagenome assembly CZCA01 (sample SAMEA3556810, study PRJEB10932) | anaerobic digester metagenome
GCGCGTCTGATTTGGGATCAGAAGGCCGCAGGTTCAAATCCTGTCGCCCCGACCATCGAGAAAAAAGTAACCGTGGGACTTTCCACGGTTTTTGTGTTTTATATGGATTTGGATATTTGCCGTTTTACTGCAATCTTACTGCAATTGATTCTTTAATGATAACCGTGTCCTGGAATCACTGACACGGTATTACCTGTATAAATAACTTAATTTGAATGTAAGGTTTTGTAAGGTTTTCACTTCTTGCATGAGGTTTGTTTTTGATCTATCATGGGGTTGTTTTTTGTATTCGTAAAAACATTCCTTGCATGGGGTTGTTTTTCAACTGTAAGCTTAAAGTGGAGCTTATACATATTCCATAGAGATCATATCCAAACTTAGAAAGGAAATTGAAGGGGACGAATTAGGATGAGACTTAGTTTTAATGAGGACCAACTCAGAGTGCTTAATAAAATTGGATTCGATTTTGACGTTTCGGGGGACTTATCAGATGATGAAATACTTGAAATAGATGAAAAGGTATCTGACTATTTTGCTACTCATGGAATAGAACACGATGAAGTTAACGCAGTTGGGCTAATCTGTGAAAGCATAATGGATCTTTTAGGTGAACTTTAAAATCGTTGTTACAAGTTAACGTGTTACTTTATATTCACTTGCCCTGAAATGAAATGATTTCAAGTGATACCCCCTTAGGGAATTAAAGTGAAAAAAAAGCCGGGACAACCGGCCTTTATTCCTTATCATCTATAAACCTGTTTATTCTGGACCAGAATATCATTTAACTTAGCTGCAGCCTTTTCCTTCATTGAAGGTAATACGTGACTATATATATCCAATGTAATAGTTATGCTGCTATGGCCCAGCATTTCACTAACTACCTTTGGGTGTTCTCCGGCCTCCAGCAACATGGTTGCAAAGGTATGTCTCAGATCATGGAATCTTATGCTGGGTAGTCCATGCTCATTTAGGAGAGTCTTAAGGCGATTATAAACATAGTCTGGCCTAATATAGGATCCATCTGGCCAACAGAATACATAATCATTATCCTGGTAGGCAGGGCCTAAGAGCAGCCTGTCTTGTTTCTGCTTGCCTCTGAGCTTCTTAAGTTCGCGAATAACCATATCCGGTAGGGCTATAGTTCTGGTGCTGCCCTTAGTCTTGGTATACTCTTCAAGTCTAACCTTGCCTTTAACTTGCACCAGTTCCCTTTTGATTAATGCGGCGCCAGTCTCCAGATCAACAACATCCCACTTAAGCCCTAAGAGCTCACCGCGCCTTAAACCGGTTCCCAATGCTGTTATAAAAACCGGGTAAAGCCAATCATCTTTGATGTCCTGTAGGAACTGCTTGACCTGGTCAGTAGATAGCGGGGTTATTTCTTTCTTGACATGTCGTGGCTGGGTAGTAGCTGCTGCCGGATTAACCAATATATAGCCTTCTTTAACGGCCTGATCTAATGCTGCGCTTAGCACGGTATGAATATACCTAACTGTACGCGCCGACAGGCCGCCCTTTCCATCTTTACGGCCGTTCTCCAGTTTGCTATTGTAAAACCTTTGAATGTCATTTGTCTTTAGTTTATTGAGCTTTATATAACCAAGCTCAGGAACCATATGGTCCTCTATGAGGCTCTTATAAGACTCCCAGGTAGAAATCTTAAGCTCCTGCTTTTTATAATCCTCCAGCCAGGTTTTCAGCCACTCACCAAGGGTCATTCTGGAGGGTTCGCTTAATAAACCTCTATCCTTTTGGTTTAAGGCCTCTCTGATCTTATCCTGGACCTCTTTCCTGGTCTTACCGTAGAAGGTGAGCCTCTTAGACTTCCTGGTGACCGGATCAACACCTATGGTGATCTGGCCCATCCACCGGCCGTCTTTACGCTGGCTTATACTTCCTTCTCCATGCCCACGTTTCTTAGCCACTGTATCCCTCCTTAAAAGGTGTTATGTCCTGGTTCTGGAGGGTATAATGTCAGTAAGCCCTCCAGAGGGTGTTAGGAAGCAGGAGAGCTGGCAGGCTATGGTCCTGCTTCCCGGGGTGGGTGTAGGTGGCTGCCTACACCCCTATAAACTAAGCATTTGGACAATCAATTTAACTGCGTCCGAAAATCCTTGCCTATAATCAAACTCGCATTCAATCGCTAACATCCCCGTATGGAGATCATTCAGTTCAATAAGCTTCTGTTGTAGTTCCTCCGGCAGTGCACTTTTTATTTCAGCATAAATTTTGTCGCTTTCCCTTGACAACTCACAATAACGTGGATCATGCATCGCTTTAGTTCCAGATCTCTCCATTCGTTTGAACATAAAATCACCAACATCCTTCGTGAAAACGTTTTCGACCATATTTACAAACCCTCCCTTTGTTTATTACATGATCATCCTAGCATCCAGCCCGGCATAGGCAGGATTACCATAAATATCTTCCACTTTATAATCTGCTATAGACAATGGCTGCCATATGTCCCTGTTCTTTACCTCTATCTTCCCAGTGGCCGGGACCAATCTGCCATCATCCAACTGAATGAATACACCCTGAGGGTCAATAACCAGGGACCCTACAGTATACCCTCCTGCTATATTTGCGGTTTTCTCAATACTCCTAGTCAAAAATACCATGCCATCAACCTTCTTTTACGCTGCTTGCTTTGCGCAGGCCCAGATCGTAGTCAGCCTTACTATCTTTGCTGTAGCCGGGCCTTTGGGGTCGGGACTCTTTCCATCTTTCCGTCTTTCCTCCAGCATGATTACTTTTGCCATCTTGTAACCCCCTTTAATATCAGTAGTGTAATACTTAATATCAGATGTCTGATATTATAGTAACACCTTCTGACTTAGGGGTCAAGCATTTAAGCTCAGAATCGTGATACTTTATATAGGTTTATTGCGCATAAAGCTAAGAGAATATATAATTACTGGTGTAAGGAGGGTATTGATAATGCCAATAAAAATCAATTTGAGCAGAATGCTTGGAGAACGCCGATTAAAAATGACTGACCTGGCCAATGAAGCAGGTATTGCCAAAAACACTGTAATGAGCCTATACCACGAGAGGGCAAAAGGTGTCACCTTTGAGGTGCTTGAAAAAATATGTAAGGCCCTAAACTGCCAACCTGGTGATCTACTGGAATATGTACCGGATGAAGAATAGATATATGTTAGTTTTTCAGCTTGAGGTTTTTAATAACTTTATTAAAAATCACTCACCCCAAAATTGGGGACAGCACATGATTTCATTGCCGTGGCGTCGTGAAACACGACGTCATAGATAATTTAGGCAGAACCCAGGAAATGGACTTCATTCACCGATGGTGACTTTTATCGCCTTATCATTCGGTCGAATAGGGGATATGTTTCACCCCATTCAAAACTGTATTCGGTTATTTCAAATCCAAGTAAATACAGTAATTTTTACAGTAAACGAAAAATGATTCTCTATATATTGGCCTTGCATGCATTAAACCTGTTGATTCAGTATCAGAACCTAAATCTCTATGTCCTTAATAAAGCTTGAGACGTGTTTTATAACCCGTTCTCTGATCCGGCTGATACTGTTATGACTTGCCATATTTAAGGCCATAGCAGTTTGCCGCATACTCAACTTTTCACAATAAAGGCATTTAACCACCTTCTGCTCAAGGAAGTCCAACTGCCCCAGTGCATGATTCATGATGGCTGTTTGCTGGTTTATCTTTGACACCTTGCGCAGCATTTCCAATCGCTGCTTTTCCAGACTGGCTATGTATTCTTCTGCCTGCAAGTAAATAGTCTCCTGTGGAGCTTTATAAACAGATTTGCTCCCATTTGTCTTAACGCCACTATAATTAGCCACCTGGTAACGTCCTTCATCGTAAATAGCCTCTCGGGCTAACTTAATATCATCTGCGAGATAATTAATGCGATCCTTCAATAACTCCAGCTGGCGAAGGTTATCATAATACCCATATAACAGACCTTCGGTTCTCCTGAATTCCAAGTCATCCAAGGTAGCACCTCTAACCTTAAATTCCTTTTGTGAAGGCAAACCCTCAAAAATGAGGGTCTGTTTCCGTTGCAGTCTATTTATCTATTCTCTTTATGGCATCTTCGAATATCCTCTTGATATTGCGCTTGTTTTGCTCCAGAGCAGGATTCAGGAACGGCTGGGCAGCCTGTTTGCTGGTGCCGAGCTCCACAAACCCTGCATACTCTGCCGTAGCGCCCACCCGGGCCTCTTTCCCTTCCACCTCATGGGTTATGCTGTTGCGAAGATAACCGGTATCCACTGGGGCCAGATTCTTAGCGGTTCCTTCAACAAGCAGAGCAGAAGCTTCCAAAGCCTTATTAATAGCTTCCTCTATGCTCTTCATTACCTTGTCCCCATACCATTTAATTTCAGCCATCATATCACCTCCTCCGGGTTTCCTGGTAAGCAATAGCCTGAGGGTTATTCAATGTCATCAACAATGGTTACTTTAATATCAACATCAGTGCTTATGTTATCCTTAAACATTCCCAAGTGCTTGCCCAGCATCTCTAAGGGTCTCAACTTGTCATACAGCTTTATTTTTTTGATGCGCTTGACGTAACTCCCAAAGTCTATTTCAGTCAGGGATACCTCAGATATGATTGTCCCGTCAACAGATTCACAATCAACGAATGTTATGTTACCTTCTGCGTCCCAGTTAATAACGCTTTTGATGTCTGCAAAACCAATCTTGGCCAATTGCTGTAAAACCGCATCAGCTGTGATTTGGCAGCGTTCAGATCTCTCTTTCATAGCTTTTTGTATAGCTTCCTGGATTTCAGGTTTTTTCAGGTTTTCAGCTCCAACTGAACGTGCTGTTTTCTCACTGTATCCAGCCCGAATTGCCGCTTGTGTAGCATTTAGGTCAACTAGGTATTCCTCTGCAAATCTTTGCTGCTTAGCAGTCAATTTAGCCATGTTCTCACCTGCCCCCTCTCAATTTATTGTGGTGCAATCATTTCACTAGCCCCTAGTGCAACCATTTCACCAGGGGGGATCACTTCATAACTGTAGGGGCTACTCTCTGGCAGCCCCTATGCTATTTCAGGTAATACCGCTTAAGGGCTTCGACCTGTTTAACCAGTTCTTTATGCTTGTAATCGCTTATTGCTCCCATGTCATAAAGCTGCTGCAGATGGATTAATGTTTGATCAGCATTTGCACCCACAACATGAATTTGTATTTCAGCATGCAATAGATTCCCAGAACCGGCTTGCTGTATGTCCTTAATAAGTGCAAACAGGTCAGGTACCCGATCATAATTCACCGTCAAAGGCACGTAAAGTTGAGTAAAGGTAACAGTCATGTCTGTCCCCCCTCTATAAGTGGAAGGCAGGTTTATCCATTATTCTATCTAGGTCATCGGTAATGCTACGCAACTTCAAATTGTTAAGCCCGGTTTCAGCCAGGTTCTCGGGATAATAATTCATGGCAATAAGGCCCTCTAACCCTTTTTGAATACGATCCAACTCAATGAAGGCAGGGTTCTTTGGAGGGTTCTCGATCTCTAGTTTTAATTGAGTTGCTGCTGGATCCTTTGCACGTTTGCGCAGTTCAACGTCAAGCAGGGTTCTGAAGTCGTTGTCCCATTTATTGTCTTTATACATCGCCCTAAGCTCATCTACAGTAGCAACCTCCATTTGTTGCCGCCATAAAGTTAGGTTATTAAGCCGCTGGAGTTCTTTTAACAATTTAGCCTGCTCTGTCTTAGGCTCTTCAACTGTAGGAGGCTGTTCGCCATATTTTTCTTTGATTTGTTGAATAACCTTAATGGCATCTTTCACATATTCCTTTTTCAGGGTCGTTATAGCCTCAAGAGTGCTAAGGCGGCATTCGTTGATATACTCAGCAGTATACCTGTTGGTATCCTTAGCTATTTCGTGATACATGCGAATCAGATTGACATACATGTCATTCATTCCAGCAAACACTTTGAATATTTCAGGTATTTCGGCTTTTATGTTCTCTTGAATACTCATATTTCGATTCCTCCGTTTTTCATTTTGAAAAGGAACAGCTAGTCTGCATGATCCCTTTCGTACCAGCCAGCAGGAAGTGAACCCAGGCCAACAAGCGAACTCTCCTTAATCTCTCCGGTTTCTTCAAGTTCGTCAATCAGCTGTAAAACACGATACAGTTCGACTTCTTGTGCATTGTATCTGCCGCGTGTTTTGTTGATCCACTTCATTCTTTTATTAATAGTTGCTTTCAAAATTTGTAATTGATCCATAAATCAATACCTCCTCAAACCTCTTTGCAGTAAATTTCTGCTGTCACCTTACAACGGTTGCCTGTAAATCAGTGTTTCCGGGCCTCAACCTTGTGATATCCCATCAGACGGGAGGATCTCGGCCCGATTCCCTCTCTACCTTTTCCTTAACTCTTTCCTTTGTCTGAACTGATCTTTTGTATGCTTTACCTCTTTTAAGAGCTGTAATCCATAAATCTTGATCTCGCTTTAACAGTGACAGGAATTCTTGCTCAGTTAAGACCAGCGTTGACCTGGCAACACTAAAAACAAGATATTTTGCCATTACGGAACTCCTTTCTAATTACCTAATTACCTTTAATTACCCATTTTCAGAAAGTTAATATAGGAAAAATAAAATAATAAAAGTTACTGAAACAGGGTAATGTTGGGTAATTGCGTAATTAATATGAACCATCTATTTCATGGCCTAGACCTTCCCAGGTATCAAACCTATCATCTATAAGCTCGATCCCTTGCCAGAATTTCCGGTTATCAGTTCCCGGTCTGGTAGTAAAGCCACGTTCCTTAACCCGGTCATTAAATCTCCGCATACTTAGCGCATGTTCCCCGGCATTCTCGCACCATCTACGATAAGCTTCATATAGAACTGCTGCCTGGGTTCTAGCCTCTGGGTTTGTAGTGATCACGCATTCATCTAAAAAGGTGCCTATGGCATCAGATTCCACTCTATAAGATGCTGTAGCTGAAAGCACCTCATCTGGTGGTGTCAAACCTTTATCCTGCCATGCCATGCACCCATCGACAGCCCACTTCAAAATACCGGGTAGTTCCTCAACGAGCTTGTCCTTCAGTTCCTGATCCTGGCGATCTTTAGGTATTGAAACCATAAAGGGGATTAGTTTAATGCGCCTCCATATGCCACTGTCGGTACCGGTTATTCTGGGTTTATGATTTGTAGCCATGAAAACTTTGAAGGTAGGGGTAAATTCAAAGCTATTGGAGTATAGCCTCCTGGCCCGGATCTTGTCCCCTCCAGTAAGCTGCTTAACCAAGCTCTCTGCTAACTTTCTACCTTCCTCTATTTCAACCGTGGCCACCATACGGGCTCCATGTAAGGCCGCAATTTCTTCTCCTGTTGTTTCGTTGTTTTTTGCTAATAAAGCGGTGGCAGAGGTTTGTTTTGCATAGTCACTACCTAATAACGCCATCACTGTATAAAGAAAAGTGCTCTTGCCATTGGCTCCATTGCCGTAAAGCAAATAGAAGTCCTGTTCGCGGGTACTGCCGGTCAAGCAGTAGCCTATAACCTTCTGGATGTAATCAACTAGGTCAGGGTTATAACGGAATATTTCATAAAGGAATTGCTCCCACTTAGGGCAAGTAGCAGCTGGGTCATAGCTGACAGGAGCCAACTTGGTGATGAAATCCCCTCTTTTATGAGGTTGGAGGGTGCCAGTTTTTAGATTGAGAGTGCCATTTAGGCAGTTCAATAACCAGGGATCCTTATCAAAGCTCTCTGGCTTAACAGTTATGGCAGGGTCTGATTGGGCCAGGTCAACCATAGCTTTAACCCGTTCCCTGCTTTCGCTTCGAGCAGCCCATTTCAAGATCTCAGTCCTCCTGGGGTCGCCATCCGGAAATAGATCAGCCTCTTTGGGAATGCTTCGTACAGTCAACCTTGCTAAGTAGTACACGCGATCCGTGACATCCTCAGCCCACCTTTTACCGTCCCAGATATACCATGTTCTGTTTACTGCGCAGTATCTGACATTATCCTTATGCTGAAATACGAACCGTTCAGCATTTCCAATATCAGTTTGAGGAAATGGCTGCCCAGGGCTTTTATCCTTACTGGAAGTCTCTTTAGGTTTTTTTATGTAACCAGCCAAACCCATGTATTCTTCCTGCTGTTCTGGAGGCAGAGAAGCGATTGTTGCTACCCAATTCGTTGATGGCAAGCTTTCCACCTCCGATAATTTTTAGCTGCTTCTAATTGCTCTAATGGAGTGCCATTAATGAAGAGGTCCCCCAAATGTTCAATGAATGCCATGTTTTGCAGTGCTAATATCGGTCCTGGCCTATCCAGATCCTGTTCCGTATAGATATGTTTTTTGAATAAATGAAGCCATTGTTCAGTATTAAAACAAGCCTCCCGGGCTTCTTTAACCATTTTTTCAATGTCCTGATTTATAGTTGCTATATGTTCTCGTTTGGCTTTGGTTTTTTTAGCAGCCTTCTGTGCTTCTGGACTGATATCCCTTGAAATACCTAGAAGTGCTGCTAGCTGTTGGATGGCCTGCTTAAGCGTAAGATTATTGGCTTTAGCATACAGGTCTATAGAATCTCCGTGTACATGGCAGCCAAAGCAAGTAAATCGGTTTTTAGCTAGATCTAGATAAAAAGATGGGGTCTTTTCGGTATGGAAAGGGCAACATGCCCATAAGCGGTCACCTCGCCTGGTAAGCCTATGGCCAGGGAAACACAGATCAAAGACCTGTTCAATAGTAATGCGTCGTTTAATTTCATCTACTATTGAGATATAATTACCATAAGACAATATGCTTCCACTCCATTCCACCGCCCGGATTTTCCACCGGGTTTTCTCTTTTTCTAGGCATTAGCCACCTCAGCCGGCTTACCCAACAGCTGCTCAACATACCAGCCAGGAATGACTACTCTACGCCCCAGTCGGATACTGGGTACTTCTCCCTTGTCAACCAACCTGTAAGCATGCGGTCTCGAAATACCAGCCAACTTAGCAAACTCTGGAACATTATAAGTTCTCTTACTGACTGCAGTACTCATATCAAATACCCCCTTGTCTACCTCTGTCTCTATGGTAAACTGAGATTAAGTAAGTGGAAATACTCACTTTGCACTTACTTAATTGGAGGTGATAATGTGGCCGTTCAAGCTTTTGGCCAACGTGGCAGCCAGTGGATCGCCTGGAAAGAGTGCATAATTAGCGATGGAGTGATTTATCCCAGTGGTAAAGGTCCAATTATAACGAGTAATAGTTTAGAGAAATATGAAATATTTGACTATTATTCAATGGGTCCAGATAGCACTTATTCACCGATTTCGGAAAAAATACTGTCTTATGTGCTAAACGACACAAAAAAGGGTATACAAGATATTTGTTTACACCACTTGTTTGCAACAGTTGATCCCTCAGATTGGGAGCAGATTAGGCGCTTTGTGGAATATTTTGGCCCGCTTTATCTGCCTCCAAAATATTCTAAAGGTGAATTGGGAGATGCGCTTAATGTGGATCCCAAGTTATTACCCCCAATAAGGTTAATTGGACCAGGATTCCCAGTGAGTTCTTTTATTGAGGAACAACAGCGATTCAAGGAATTAATCGACATGATCCAGATTTACCAAAATGCCAGTGTAATCGGTTTAACCAACTCCCAACTTAAAGAATTAGAGAATGCCATAGAATCGAGATTTATGCCATACACTAGTTTAGTAACTCCTTACCTCAGGTTCGACAGAAGTGAGGATGGATCAACAGGTAAGCCAATATGGTCGTGGCATGTTGGAAGTTTATTAAACGCGCTCTACTTTATGCTTTTTATGGACTTCACAACCAAAGGTATTCCATTAAAATGCGCTAATCCTTCATGTAACCAATTCTTTTACCCGATTAACTCCAAAAAGGATACAATATATTGTTCCTATACATGCTATAACCGAGTTAATCAAAGAAACCACAAAGCTAGGAAAGCCCAGGTTCGAGCATTATGGCAGGAAGGGAAGAGCTTACAAGAGATTTCGAAATATACGGGACTGGAACTGGAGAAGATTAAAAGATGGATAAACACTTTCAAGGGGTAACACATTACTGCAATTGTACTGCAATACCATAGATAACACATGATACAGAAGTATATTAGAGAAACAAATAAGCCATAAAAACCCCGATAAATTGGGGCTACGGAAACACATGACAACGCCAGATACAGTTATAATGAGATTTGGGATCAGAAGGCCGCAGGTTCAAATCCTGTCGCCCCGACCATCGAGAATATTGAAC
>CZCA01004690.1_pt1 | contig 10253 bp, 3 predicted proteins | sample 591981 | NCBI WGS metagenome assembly CZCA01 (sample SAMEA3556810, study PRJEB10932) | anaerobic digester metagenome
GATAGATGGGACGATGGAAGTCTTCGGAGTGCTGATGTTGCTGTGCAAGCCGACATTCCGGCGCTGGGCTGGCTCGTTGCCAGGGTTAGCCCGGAAGATGAGGCTTCTGAGACTGCCCAAAATGACGCGATCGCAAGCATCACGGACGACGTTGCTGTCATCGATACCGGCCTAATAGGCGCAAAGGTGACATTGGATCCAATCCTCAGAGTTGATCTGCAAGATGGGTCTTCGGGTGAGGAATTGGCTTGCATAGATATCACTAGGCCGGGCAGTGGCGGCGATTGCAAGGTAGTTGCTACTGGCCCCGTGATGGGGGAGATTCGGGTTGATGGAGGAGAAAACAACGAATTCGGGACCGTATCGTGCTCTGCTTGGAAGAATGAAGCTTCAGTGCGTGTCGAGTGTACCCAGGCGGCACAGCACGAGTACGTCATACGCCCGAACCACAGAATAAACCGGGTGCTTGCAGATTACCCCTTTGGAATAGGGGAGGTTACGCCGGGTGTGTTCCATGCCCTGAATGTGGTTGTGATCGAAACCGAGGAAACAAATCTCTGTATTGTGCATGCTGGAGACCCCTATTTCGAGTATGAACTTGAAGAAAACCTGGTCAGGTATGCCCCAAGGTGCGGACCATCCAGTATACGGGTGTTTGTGCTTCATGATTGCGATGACCCCTTGGAGATTTCAAGATCCTGCATGCTCAAACCATTAATGGTGCAACCTCCCCACATTAGTAGCAGCTCTGATAGAGCAACAAAAACTTGTGGAGAGGGAGACGGCAAGGCCTTCGCCGGGAGACTCATCGACATTCGAGGCGACGTACTCATCACCTCACTGAGGCGGACGCAGATCGATGAGGTAGAGATCAGGCTCTTCAACTCCGGCAGAGAGGACCGGCAGTTTAGCCTCGGAAGACTTCCGGGGTATGGCGCCTGGCAGGAAACGAGGTTGGATGGTATGGCAGTAAAATCCGGCTGCCGGCCTTGTTTGTGCGGGAGTGACGGCTGGGTGTTGCCTCCTGGGCGGATTGCCACGTTCAGATGCAGAAGGCGCTCATCCAGTCCGGATGTGGCAAAGCAGATGTGATTGAGACCGATCGCTAATGATGCCGGGATTGAGCGGGTGTCATTTAGGCAACGAATTAGAAGTACATCAATCGAGTGCGCGAAGAGAGGAACTCCCCTCGCGCACTCGATTGGCTTTTGCCGTGGATTAGTTATTCATGGGCATCTATCGCTACAGTGTGCGGCAGATGCGTCAAAAAGCTCCTGGCCCTGTCAGTTCCCGCTCAGGCCCGAAGTCTGTGACTCCCCATCCGAGCGAGATAATCTTGGGTATGTTAGCCAGATACATATGGCTGCCCAGCAGGACGGAATTTGGCCCGAAGCTGTATACTGCAACGGGACTGCCTGTATGCCCGGTGTGCACCCAACCTATTTCTGCGGATGTTCCGTACGCGCTGCCACTCGTAATGCCGAGACCTCCAGTTTCGTGGTCGGCTACGACTACCACGAGCGTATCGTCTCTTCCCGAAGCGAAGTCGACGGCGACCTGAACGGCGGTTTCAAAATCAAGCATTTCTGTGACTACTCTGTAGCCATCATTATTATGCCCGCCCCCATCTATCTGGTCTCCTTCCACCATGAGGAAGAACCCATTTTCATTTTGGGAAAGGCGCCTGATGGCCTCCTCTGTTAGGTCACCTAGAGTGTAGTTCCGCGATGCCGCCCCAGTGAGTGAACCCGAATTGAGCAGAGCCCATGCCCTAAGGTTGTTATCTGCTTTCAGGTCATCCACATTGTCGACCACCGTGAATCCTTCGTCCTGCAGCTCTTTTAGGAGATTGCGTCCATCGATTCGTGCTCCGTTTTCGGTTCCTGGCACAAAATGTTTGCGGCCTCCCCCCATTACTACGTCAACCCTGTTATCGAAGATGCCTGTGGATATGGCAGGGTCATCGCCTCGATCGCCTGCATGAGACCCGAAACTGGCCGGAGTGGCTCCGGTCACGCTGTCCGTTGTTATGATTCCGGTGGACTTGCTGAGTTCTTTGGCAAGCTCAAGAATGGTTTTGAGAGGGACGCCGTCAGGATCAACGCTGATGGTCCTGTTGTTTACCCAGTACCCTGTGGCCAGTTGAGTGCCGGCTGCTGCGGAATCTGTTACAAGCGAACCACGCGAATGGGTGTTTGCAAGACCAACAATGGGCATCTGTTCGCTTGGAAGGCGGTAGTTGGGGCCTCCGGCACAGATGCGGGCCAGGGTTCGGTGGCTCAGGCCAGTGCCATCGTTGATGAGAAGAATCGCATTCTTGGCTGGTTTCACTGGTTCATGCAGATACAGAACCGGAAGTCCGTCATAGAAGTCTTGGCTTCCGAGATAAACGATTTCTCGGATTGGGGCCTCCAAGGTGTCAGATTCCTCATATGCAGGGGCAATGCTTTGAAGGGCTGTTATAGGTGTCACATCTGCCCGATCCAGCTCATCGGCCCATAATGGGACGTAGTCGATGACGAGCAATTGCCCACCGCCCAGATCGAGCGCCACAACGGATCTAGTCTCTATGTCCGCCCCGGTTGAATCTTTTTCTACGGTTTCCCAAGTTCCTCGGGTGTACTTGTAGTCTAATATCTGGCCTTCGGCTATTTCCAGTGTCGTTGTCCATACGTTGTTGCCAATATGTCTCATGGCGACGCTTGCGGCATCGCGTTGGTTAGCTGCCTCGCTTCCTATGTACACTATGTCACCAGTTGGAGTGCGATCCGGAACTATTACGTAAAAGTCTACTTTGATCGGAGAAGCACCTACAGCTGCTGTGCTAGCTGTTGCCAGCAACAGACAGAGGACGATGAAGCACAAGTGCCGGTTGAAACCATGTTTTCTGTCCACAAGAAGATCCTCCTTTTATTGTTCCGGCTACACATATAGCCTTGTTGGTATTACAGGTGAAAGCATGCTTTATCGCAGTTTTGCTTGACAGAGATAAAGCAAATGTCCGTACATATGCCGTTATCTATTTCAACGTTTCAGAGCATAATCCTTCAAAGAGTGGACGATCATTTCAGTCGAAGACTCCCTGGCGTTACTGCGGATATCCTATACGTGCCAGGTAACTGTGGCGTTGATGCGCCTTAAGTTTTAAAGAGGAGCGGGAAGGAGTTCACGTGGGCGCGTAGAATAGGAACAATGAATGTCCGTACATTACAATGCCGCCGACTGTCCGTGAACAGGCGGCGAACTGGAGAAAACGGGGGCGGGATTGGCGACAAATTACTCCGCCAAGTGTTGTCCCGTAATTATGGTTGTAAAGGTTTGATGCGATGAGCAATGTCCGTACAAACTTTTGATTGCTGCACTAACTTGTGCATGTGCTACTAAAACATGGGGGTGACTCTCTGATGGGCGCTAACAGCGCTAAGGATCGCCGTTTTGACCGGGTCAGACGATGGATGTTGTTGGCTGTGATCATAGTTTCACTATTGGGCTGTTCAAGCCATGGATTGGCTGCAAAGACTAGACTTATTATATGGTGGCCACAGGGCTCCACAGAGAAGGCGGTATTGCAAGCGGCAATAGCCGACTATGCCAAGGTCAATCCCTCTGTAGAGATCGTTCCGCAGTGGCAACCCGACTCCGATGATACGCAGAAGCTGAAGATAGCCTATGTGGGCGGGAACGCGCCTGACATCGTCAGGATTGACCACGTGTGGGTCCAGGCTCTCGGTTACAAGCGTATGTTCACCGACCTAGTTCCCTATGGCGCAAATTCAGTGAAGAACATGTTTTTCGATCCCACCTGGCAAGCGAATACATACAAGGACAAAGTGTTCGCCCTGCCTTTCGACGCAAACGTGATTTGCCTGATGTACAACAATACTCTTCTCAAATCAACCGGCACCACCGTTCCAACTACCTACGACGAGCTGATAGCTGTCGGAAAAGCCAATACCAGAGATATCAACAATGACGGCAAGATAGATAAATGGGGATACACCATTCCGGTAAGTGCCGGAGGCAGTGGATGGCTCCAGTTCCAGTGGCTCACATGGCTATGGAGGATGGGCGGAGAGGTTCTCAATGAAGACTGGAATCGCGCCGTTTTCAACAGCCCTGAGGGCGTGAAGTCTCTGGAAATGATGATAGACGTAGTCAAAAAGCACAAAATTGCTCCTGATGGCGCATATTACGAAGGCGATTTTTACAATGGCAACGTTGCCATGATCGATATGGGACCGTGGTCCATGAGCGGCAGAGACCCCAAGGTTTTTGGCTTTGCTCCTCTGCCCGTTTTGAATCCGCGTGTGGGCGAGGCTACTGGACTCGGGCTCTATTCGCTTGCGATTACCAGCAGCTGCAAGAATCCGAAGGCGGCGTACGATTTTGTCAAGTTCGTGACGACGACGCCAAAATACTCGGTGATGTGGTCCAAGGGCACATACTTGATGCCAAGCCTGAAGACGGCTTACAGCGACCCGCTATATAGGACCGGATATTGGTCTGTGTTCATGAGCCAGCTTCCCAAGGCTAAGATGCGTCCGGGTACGCCTGCCTGGCCTGAAATAGCGGGATATATCTCGGATGCGATACAAAGTGTTCTGGCCGAAAAGGCCACTGCTGCCGAGGCACTAAACAAGGCGGCTGAGTTGAGCAATAAGGCTCTGTCTAAAGTCAAGTAGCCTTGGCTACGTTTCTGCGGGGCATGGTGGCTCATGGAGGGGCCATCATCCCCGCAATTGTTGAGAACGCCAGCTTTGCAGTGAAGATGATAGGGGAGATATATGTGATCTGCAGCCAAGCAGCCCCGTTTGTAAAAGCAGTTTCTGTCATCGTTGCGATTGCTATTCTTCTGGGTTCAGTTTCAGGCACGTGTTCTGCAGCGACGCAAATGGATGGTGTTAGCGAAGTGAGCCATCGTTTTCCGTGTATTGCCCGGCCTGAACGTCTGTACGTGATTTCCAAGTCTGCGATGACCGATGCTGAGCTTCTGATGGTCTCATCATTGCAAGGAATAGTGGCCCAAACTAGGCCGGAAATATACATCGACAGCGGATCGGCTTATCGCGGTTGGCTGGAATTGATTCGTGCCGAACATGGCATCCCTATGCAGTACCATGATGAGGCGGAATGGTTTGTAGACCACTACAAGGACATTTTCAAAGAGAATGGTTATGTTCTTGCGGATCTCAAATCGGAATGCGTCAATGTAGCCACAACCGTGTCGGGCCTCCTGGGGGCACCGATTGTGGATCAATCCTTGCTTCCACTCATGTGTGTGCGAGGTTTCGAGATGGCGATCGATGTGCGGGACAAGGATGAGTGCTGGGCGTTTGAAAACTACAAGGATAAGTTGAATCCAAACATTCTCTTCCGGCAGGACCCTCTCAAACTACAGCTTAGAGATTACGCAATAGCCTGCAAGGGCTTTGTGTTCTATCAACCTGACAATGATGAATTCGTTGCAACGGTCTATGACTGGGCTCAGGAAGATGCCCCTGTGTTGGGATGGGGTCCAGGATTTGAGGACGATCACGTGGCTAAAGCGTCCGAGCACAATCACATGACTATTCCCGCTGATTGGGCCATGAATCTCAGCGCTCTTGCCGGGATCGGACACAGGAGCCTTCAACAACGCAATCACGTGGCCAATATCAGGTTCGAGCCAGATGTTCACTACGTCACATTCGTGATGAGCGATGGCGACAATGTGCAGTGGCTTTTGGGCGACATGGCAGTCAAGCCGCATCACTATGGAAGCGCTGTGCGGGGGAAATTCCCAATGGGTTTCACGATTTCTCCTAGCCTAATCGGACTGGCCCCTGCGGCAATGGGATGGTACTATGACACCGCAAAGCTCGACTATTTCGTGGCAGGCGTGTCTGGCACTGGATACATATATCCTTCTAAGTATCCTAGGCTCGACTCCTTCGCTTTCGAACTCGACCAATACCTTGCCATGTCCGACCTTTCAATTGTGAGCATATTGGACCAGTGTCCTATGGGATCGAAGGAATTCCACGATCTTGCTCAAGCCTATGCGGGCCTTTCTAACGTGATTGGGGGCATATACCTCACCGGGCCGAAATACGCGGGTGGAAACGGCAACATCGAATGGGTTGACGGCAAGCCTTTCGTTTCCATAAGGGAATCCTTATGGTCGGCCGATCCTACGGAGATTGCAGCAAGGATAAACTTGCTCCCTGCCGATCCAGAAAGCCCCGAGGGATACACTATCGTGAACGTGCATCCGTGGAGCCATACTATGGCCGACGTCAAGGCCGTCGTGGACAAATTGGAGCCTCACGTGCGCGTTGTGAATCCCGAGGAGTTTTTCTTGCAGCTCATATTCAACCAAGACGGGAGGTTTCCCACGACGCGCCGCAGCGTAGAAGCTAACATCACCAACCCCATAAATCGAGAGGCTGTCAGGGGCATCATCGTTGTGAACGGGAATGCTTCCAGTGCGGCGCCGATAAGAAGTGTGCAGGAAGCAGTGGGTGATGGTCCATGGCTAGAAGCTGAGCCTGTGGAGGAAGATTTCCGTTGCTGGCAGGCATCTGTAGACACCGGCAATGTGGAAGATGGGCTGCATGCCCTGAGAGTCAGGGTTACAACAGAAGACGGCGAGGTCTATTATTGCTCTGAGGAGATTGTGGTCCGGAACGACAGCGAAAGCGGTACCGTGGTCGGGACTGTGATGCGTGCGGGCCTCCCAGTCGAGAAGGCTGAAGTTGAATTGATGGGGCGTCACGCAGTTACCGATTCTCACGGTAGTTTTGAATTTGAGTTCGTGCCGTCAGGAATTGTCGAAATAAGTGTGGCAGCCAAAGGGTCTGATCCATTAACAACTTCGGTAGAGGTTGTGACTGCGTGCACTAGCGCTATCGTTCTCAACCTGCCAGTCGAGGCTGACCTGCGTACGGCATGGACATTCGATCGAGATGAGGATGGTTGGAAAGGCGGAGCCGTATCCGGTGAACCTGCTGCAAAGGGCAAGGCGAAATGGGACGGTTCTATTGGAAATGGACCTGGAAGTCTACGGCTGGATGGAACCGATTCAGATTCCCTGGATGGCAAGGCAAACAGCTGGTACTTTAACGTTGTGAAGCTGCCGGATGATGTCGGGACTATCTCCTTTGATACGCGGGGCATCGATGCAAAAGGCAAGGTAGGCGGAGCCCTCCGTCTTGTGCTCGTCGATGATGATGGATGTGCCCATGTGCTCTTGCCGTGGCAGGCCACGAATTCAGAGGAATGGGTGACGAAAACAGCGGATATTTCGGCATTTGCCGGTCAGATAGTGGCGATCCGATTTGAACTCGATGCTGTTGAGGTAGGCGTTAAGGGATACAGATACATAGACAATATAGTTATCAAGTAGACAATGATCTCACGAAAACCGTGGGTGACTACATGGAGGGAGCTCGGTTGCATACGAAAGCACGGCGCCGGCTGGTGCCCATTGTTGCCCTATGCCTCTTGTTGATGGCAGTGGGGAGCGCTGCTGCATCTTCCGCTGATGATGGATATGCAGATGGAGAAGTGTTTCTCAGTATCAGTCCGTATATGGAGGCAGACAAGGAGTTCCTGGTCGAAAATACTGCTCAGATTGCCGACGTGGAAAGCAAGGTGAACGCTCACAGGTTCGCTGACCAAGATTGTATGTTCACATACAGGCTCAATCTTGAGGGCTTAATTCTCCCCGCTGAGCTGCGGATAAGCACTGTGGGAGCGCAGTATAAGGTCTCGGTATCGAATGACGGGGAGACATTTACCGTAATTGCGGTCGAGACTGAGCGTGTAAAGGATGAATCGAACAAGACCAGGATCGAATACAGGATAACCCAGGACGATTTGGACGCTGGCACACTTTTTGTGAGGTTCGAAGACAGCTTTCCTGAAGATGGATGGGGGGCTTCCTTTCGGCGCGGCCCGCTGGAGATAGTTCACAGGATTGGCGGAGCGCCTATCGTTTCAGCCCCGAAGCCGCGCTCTGGCGAGATATACCTCGGGCCGGACAACAGTAAGGCCAACGTTTTTCTGTGGACCACTCCATACATGGAGCAAGACAAGGCTTATTTGGTCCAAAACACCGGGAAGATTGCGGATGCCGAGAGTCCGCAGAATGCTCACAGATATGCTGATGGCGAAGCTAGCTATACATACTGTCTTCCGTTGGACGGGCTCAAACTCCCAGCCTGGCTCGGACTATCAGGCGTCGGCGGGCAATACAAGGTTTCGGTATCAAATGACGACAAGAACTACGAGATCATTGCCGTAGAGCGCAGACCTGTGCGGGATGAGTCGAACAGAACTAAGATAGTGTACACGATTACAGCACATGACGTGGCCTCTGGATCGCTATACGTTAGGTTCGAGGACAGCAACACGGAAGACGGCTGGGGTGCCAGCTTTCGAGGCGGACCGCTCGTAGTATACAGTTCAGCGGATGTAGCTGACGGGTATTCATATTTCCCAGTATTGGAGAGGCCTGAGCGTCTTCATGTAATAAGAGAATCTGCCATGGACGCCGCTGAATTCCTGACGATCATATCTATCCAGGGCATAGTTGCGCAGGACAGGCCAGAAATCTATATACAAGGGGCAGGCAACTACGGTGCATGGGTCGATATGTTTGAAAGGGATTATGGAATTCCTGTGGAGTACCATAACGACCCAATGTGGTTCATTGAGCATTACAGGAACCTATTTGAGACGAACGGCTACATCCTAACTGCTTTGGAGACTGAAGCGGTGAACGTGGCAACGACCGCAGCTGGAGTACTCAGAGCTCCAATCGTGGATGAGTCGCTCAAACCCCTCATGGATTCTTTGGGGTTCGAGATGGTCCTAGATACAACTGACTTGGATGAGGCATGGGCCTTTGACACATACAAGGAATATGTAACTGAGGACCTTGTCGTGAGGCAGGAATGGGGGAAGATTCACCTCAGGGATTATGCCATAGCTACGAAGGCTTTCACCTTCTACGACCTTGAAGATATATTCTTCATGAAGGACATCTATGATTGGGTTCGTCGCGATATACCGCTGATAGGATGGGGTCCTGGAAGCGAGGGTTCGCATATAGGCGTAGCTACTATGATGGGCCTGTTTACAGTGCCTGCCGATTGGGCTTTGAACCTGACTGTATTTCCTGCGGTTTCAGTGGCGAAGCTGTCTCAGCCCAACCACGTGGCCAACATCAGATTTGAAACCGACGTGCACTATGTCACATTCGTCATGAGTGATGGAGACAATGTGCAATGGTTCCTCAACGACATGCCAACGAGCAAGAGGCATTATGGGAGCGACAGGCGAGGGGAATTTCCTATGGGGTTCACCATTTCGCCGAGCCTAGCCGATCTGGCGCCTACAGTAATGAAGTGGTACTACGACACCGCCAAACTTGATTACTATGTAGCCGGCATTTCGGGGACTGGTTACATGTATCCAGTCAGTTTTCCTGAACTCGATTCATATGTCGACAAATGCAATGAGTACCTGGAACGATCCGATCTGTCCATCGTGAGCTTGCATGATCCGACTCCAATGAATACTCCGGAATTCCTGGAGATGGCAGAGGCTTACGCGAGGCAGCCTAACGTTCTAGGCGGCATTTACCTGACTGGTCGACGGTATGCAGGCGAAGAAGGGAACGTGGTGTGGGCTGATGGCAAGCCATTCGTGGGGGTCCGCGAATCTCTGTGGACTGATGATCCGGTTGAGATGGCAGGCAGGATAAACTCTTACGCAGCAGACCCCTCAGTTCCTGAGGGCTATACTATTGTGAATGTTCATCCGTGGAGCCACAGCTTGGATGATGTGGCCACGGTAATCGACAATTTGGCGCCGCATGTTCGCGTAGTCAATCCCGAGGAGTTCTTTCTGCAGATGATATACAACCTGGGAGGGAGATTCCCTACCGTAAGGACGGATGTGGAGGCCAAGATTTCCTCTCCTGTAAGCAGAGAAAAGGTATCGGGAATAATCGATGTTTGCGGGAACGCATCTAGTTCGTCTGCGATCGCGATGGTATTGGCCACAATTGACGACATGCCTTGGATTATTGCTGAAGGCGCCGACAAGTGGAATGTGTCTTTGGATACGAGGAAGGTTGCTGACGGACCTCATGCGCTGAGAGTTATTGCTTTTGATGAGGACGGCAAGAACTGCCAAGTATCTGAGGAGATCATGGTCATGAACCAGTCTGACAGCGGGACTGTCGTTGGTTGGGTAATGTACGCGCA
>CZCA01006165.1_pt1 | contig 10251 bp, 10 predicted proteins | sample 591981 | NCBI WGS metagenome assembly CZCA01 (sample SAMEA3556810, study PRJEB10932) | anaerobic digester metagenome
GTTTGGGGGTTACGATTGTCTGGTACTTTTCATTAAGTATCTCAATCCGGTGTGCACGTAGTGTTATGTATACTTCCTTTTCCGCCATTGTGGGGAAGCGGAATAAATATTGCCGTCATAACGCAGACTCCACACATTACGCAAAGAGGCTCCATTTGCCGGTCTTCATGTGTGTTCGGGATCGTCTCTTGATGTTATCGATGAACAAGCTGTGCGTCTCGTTATTCTAAGACCCGAAGATGAGTATAAGGCATCTACACAACACAATAAAGCCATTCAAACTGCGGAAAATATCCTCAACAACAGGGGAACAGCGCCTCGCATTTATCATAATATGCTCGCATTCATTGCTCCCGACCAGGAGCTTATGACATCGCTCAAACAAGAGGTACGTCGTTATCTCGCGTGGCTATCTATTAAAGGTGAAGTGAAGATTTGAACCTTGATGCTGCGCAGAACCGTGAGACGGACAATAACCTGCATCGCAGCAATGATACGGTGGATATACGCATTAAGGAAACGTACTGTTGGCTTCTTGTGCCCTACATTGATCGTTCTGTTGATATGAAAAACTTTGTATGGGATGTAATCCGTATCAGCGGTGGTAGCGACAGTATTGTTTCCAAAGCTTCGAAGAAGATGATTCAAAACGAGGCTCTTATTACAAAATGGGCTCCGGCTTTGTTGCTCATGGAACTGGATAACCTACTCTGGCGTGAGGAAGACAGCATCTCCATCAAAAAGCTTTGGGAGTATCTCTGTACCTATTGTTATCTACAACGTCTGGCCGATTATTCGGTACTTGAGGAGACAATCCGCAGCGGTTTGAACTCCACCGAGTATTTTGCGATTGCTGCCGGGAGAAGTGAGGAACGCTTTATTGATCTGAAGTACAATCAATATATTGGCATCATTGAAAACTCGGCCTACTTGGTGAAAAATGCCGTAGCCCTCAAGCAAGTTGCAGAAACTCAAGCAAACCAACCCAAACAACCACCGTACCCGAAAGGAGAAACACCAACCCAGGATGGTGGAGAAGTACCTGTAACTTTCCCGGGCAGTATTTCAACTCCCGGTAATGCACCAACTTCACCGCCACAACCGGAACAAATAAAAAACACACACTTTTATATGTCAGCCCAGTTAGATACAACGAGAATCAACCGCGATGTACAACGCCTTGTTGAAGAGGTGATCAGCCACCTAATTTCAGTGGATGGCTGTGAAATGCATATTTCAGTTAAATAAGGTCATGCTATCGGCCAAAACAGGCCAGCCTGTCGGTTAAATAAGGCCACTGTATCGGTGGAATTCTGCATCTCTGTCGGAATGGGGGCCACCTATCAGATAGATAGCCCCAAACCATTTAATGTATTAGGAGTGATCACTAGGGTTAATATTCGCATCATCAGTTTTTTGAGTTGTTTCTTCCGAAGCTTTAATGCCATGGCGCTCCCTCATGGAAGATTTGCCTTCTACCATAATTTCAAAAGAATTATGAATGATGCGATCAATAATTGCTTCAGAGACAGTGCCATCTTCAGGGGTTCCAATGCGCTCATACCAACCTCGTGGATCAAACTGCGTGCAAAAGATGGTGGACCCGCCCTGTGTTCTAGCTTCAATGATTTCAAACAAATCCATGGCCTGCTCTGTCGTCAGGGTTTTAAGAAGCCATTCATCTATGATAAGTAAATCCACTTTTTGATAGGTTCGGATGATCTTCTTAAAGGTTCCCTCACCCCGTGCTACTACCAAGTCGTTAAGCAATTCTGGCAGGCGGATATACCTCACTTTAAGAAAGTTACGACAGGCTGCTACACCAAGGGCACAGGCAATAAAAGTTTTTCCGTTTCCCGAGGCTCCTTCCAATATGATATGGTGTCCTTCCTGTATATAGCGACAGGTGGAGAGCCTAAGCATTTGAGACTTGTCCAGCTTTCTGTCTTGAAAATACTCAATATCTTCCATGCATGCATTGGGATACCTAAAATCAGCTATACGGATTAATTTCTGCAGTTTGGTTGAGCGACGTTTTGCCCATTCAGTGTCTACCAACATACCAAATCGGTCTTCGAAGGAAAGTCCGGTGAAAGTATCCGCATTTTGCAACTGGGATTCAAAGGCATCGGCCATGGTTCCTAATCTCATATCATGTAATTTGTCAATGGTTGTCTGATTAGTCATTGCGTTTACCTCCAAAGTACTCAGCACCACGTGTAAATGCGTATGCACTGTCTGATTTGGGCGCTTTTGTATCTAATTTAACTTTATCTTGACCTGTTTTTAATATGGTCTCAATAGTTTTGATACTCGGCTCCGGTGTATAGGCCAAGGCACGATTGCAGGCATCTTCTATCCTTAATGCAGAATATTTGTCGGCAAGTTTCATCAATCGACTGCAGGATTTGTACCCCTGTTGTTCCACCTTACCGGCTGATAAAAAAGCCTGTACAACCACCAGCGTGGCTGTTCCAACGTTAATTGCCCAGTCCTTGAAGGTATCTGAATTGTAGGCCAAAAACCTTCTGTGGTTCTCCGGCATATGCTCCGGGAGAATGATTGGATCCTTGAGCACTTCGTGACGCCGCACATGGGAGGCGACGCGGCTACCTTGAAAGAATACTTCTATGGTTTTACTGTTGGTCCGAATGTCCACGGTATAGCCAATCAAAATGTAAGGTACAGAATACTTGTTTTTATCAACCCTTATGAGATAATCAGGTTGTATGGTGGCAGTTGACCAGACAGCCAATTCATACGGGGAAGCGGGTAATGGTAGTAAAAAGGTCTTTTCTTCATCAAGAAAAGCAGTCAGCCTGCTTCCATTTTTCTTCTGAAAAGGCTCTTGGTTTAACTGCCCAAGCTTTTCCTGAATAGCATCATTCAGTTCTTTGAAAGTAAAGGCTTTGTAGTTTCTTAAAGCTGCAATGACCCAAGTCGTAACAACACCAACGGATCCCTCTGCATTCGGTTTGTCCTTGGGACGTGCCGGTCTGGCTGGTATGATGCAGGTGCCGTAATGCTCGGCCATTTCTGAATAGGTTCTGTTGAGAATAATTTCTTTCCGTGTGTGAGAAATGACACCGGTCTTCAGATTATCAGGGACCAGAATCCGGGTGACCCCGCCAAAATACTGAAACGCGTTAATGTGTGCAGTGATCCAGTTGACACTTTCCATACTGGGAAAGGCCTCCACATAGGCATACAGACTACAGGGTAAAACAGCTACAAAAACATAAGCGGTTGTTGGTTCGCCAGTGATTCTGTCATAAACCGCGAGGGTTTTCCCAGCCCAATCGACCTCCATCATTTCGCCGGGCTTTCGCTTGATGCGCATGGTGGCTTTGGTTGTGTTGACATATTTACGATAGTAATCACAGAACTGCGTATACTTGAGGGGGATCAACTGTTCCGAATGACATTGCTCACAATACTCTGCCCACAATAAAGTGAGGGTAACACCTGGCTTCGCCATTTCTTGAAACATGGCTGCACAATCAGGCATTCTGCGTTTAGATTCGGCTCTGCTGGGATAAAACAAATCTCGAATGCTTTGGTTGGATAAGTCGTCTGGCAAAGGCCATACCAAACCATGCAGATCAGCCAGTTTGTAGACAGTACTGACGGTGTCCCGGGAACAATGGGCGCTTGCAGCGACCTGCCGCTGGCTGTAATCGAGGCTTCTAAGCCTCAAAATCTCTCGATAATTCACCATGATTATCGTCCTCCTATAATGATTTCACACTATCATCAGTGCGATAGTTACATTATAGGTAGATACACCAATATATGTAGGATGGCCTGGTCGACCGATATTAGTGGCCTAATTTGGCCGAGACGCTGGCAGGTTTTCACCGACACAGCGGTACTGTCAGACCGAAATATTCATGAAATAGAAGTATCGCTTGAGGTAAATGCAAAAGCTCCCGACGGGCTATCACACCCAACTGTGAGGACTATAGCTGAAAACTGCCGGACATTAAAAGTACAGGATTTTGGATTTGATGATTGAGGATTTTGCATCCGTTAACAATTTAATCCGGATTAAATTGTTAACGGATGCGGGGCAGTTTCTTCAATGTGGATACGCCAATGCCCCATTTCGAGGAACATATCTACTCATAACCACCTTCTGCAAACATCTTATTAATGCTATGAGGTAAGAATTCTTTCTGAAAAATTCTATTCGTAGAATTAAAATTCTGCGTCGTATATCCTTCGGAATAGTGCTATATTATTCGTAGAACACCCTGCCTTGTCGATTTTAATTATTCGCAGAACACTCGAAAATGAAATGAGACTTCCATGAGTCATATAGAAGAATTTACTGAATGGCTATATGAAGAAGGAAAAGATGAGAAAACCATAAGGGCTTATCAGACAATCGTGAATCAATTTACAGAATGGCTCACAGCATCTACCGAAAAGCAAAACATTGCTGAAATAAAACCTATAGATGTGAAGGAATACCTGGGTTATATGAAGCACCACCTAAACCGCTCTCAGGCAACCATTAATAAAAGCACTGCCGGTCTGAAAACATATTTTGCTTTCCTTTGCGAAAAGACTTATATCAATGACAATCCTATGACTAGAATCAAGCTACAAAAACTAAAGTCAACCGAACAGACAAAAGGGGTAAGTAAGTGGTTAACCAAGGAAGAACAGCAGCGTTTTATCAGTTATGTAGAATTAGAAAAGAATGAATTCAGACGCCTTCGGAACCTGGCAATTATTGACTTGATGCTTTATTGCGGACTTCGCGTCAGTGAAGTTGAAGAATTGAAAATTGAGGATATCAAGACAAACGGACATATGGAGATTACTATTCGGGAAGGCAAGCATGGAAAATATGCAACCGTAATTTTGATTGACAGGCATAGCAAGAACTTAAAAAAGTGGCTAAAATATCGACAGGATCTGGAAAAGGGATACTACCTTGAGTCCCCTTACCTGTTTGTATCTGAAAGATCCGGCAAACTGACTTCAAGAGGTATTCAGGTTATGGTCAATAAATATGCTGATCTGGCAAGCATGGAACAGGTCAACTGCCATCGGTTCAGGCATTCATTTTGCAAGAATCTTGCTGATGCCGGGGTTAACATTCAGACCATTGCAGAATTAGCTAGGCACGAGAATATAAACACCACCAGACTTTATGTAGAGAACAGCCAAGAAGAACGAATACGGGCTTTAGAGAAGCTCATCTAACTCGGAAGATAAGGGGATAGGTGGATTATTAGAGGCTGGGATACAAATACTGTTATAGAAGGAAAATACAATAATTAAACTGCAAATCGGTAATTCAACTGCTTAGGGTTATACGCCATGTGGCATGATGGAACTGAAGGTGAAAACAGACTGGATTTTGGAGGTGTAGCTTATGAAAAGCAAACTACCAAGACAAATAACAATAAGGGTAGGATAGGTCTGAGAAATTAATAAGTATTTCTATTGATGCATCAATAGAAATACTTACTTGGATGAAGCCTATCTTGACTCTGATGTAGCATTATTTATAATTAATAGAAGAAAAATCAAAATGCAATTAAAGAATTAATCGAAAGACGTGAATCTATAAGCCACCTAAAAAAGAAAAGGAGTAGTTACCGCTAATGTTGAAAGAGAGTGAGATTTTAAAATTAATTTTAGGTTATCTGGAAACCTCCGAGGAAAATCAATTAATGGCAGAATTAGCTCTCCCTGCCCAGCTGGAGGCCATAAGAGACAGAGAAGATTAAATTACCAGCTTCTATTTTGCGTTTTGGAAGCTTTTATTTATATTAGGATGTATTATTATATAGTTTGAAAATTAATTGCTTGTAAAGCAATTAAGAGGCAAGCCCGGCTAAAGCTGGGCTTTTCTGTATATTCCATGAATTGGAGAACATTTGCAGGAGTGGCACCAGGCTACTTCACCTTCAGTTGGATGGGCAACAGCTAACTTTTGATGCGGAACCAGTTATTTTCAGCAGATCTAGCCACGTATGATTACTCTCCTTTTTTCATGCGAACTTTCACCATTAGTACTAGGGCGTTCCCTTGATCAAGAGGTACTATATCCCATTTCTCAATACCCTCAACGGCTTCTACCGCATCCGCTGGGACGATTCCGACCATCGGCACAGTAGTATGTACAACTCTACTCCGCGATCCGTCATACGTAGGTACTTCCTGCCGTGCCAGAGCAGCGCGTAGTAAGCCACCGGGTAGGTTAAGCACCTCAGCAACCTGTGTGATCCAAGTATAGCTCTGCTCATTCTCGATGCCCCATGGGGAAAAACTGTTTAGACTTTCAAGCCAGTTCAGTGGCACGTTAGCTTTCGCAGAAACTTCCTCGAGGGTCATGTTCAACTCTTCCAGACGATCTTCTATGATCTCAGTAGCTAACTCCCCGGTAAGAAGATCAATTGAGACGTTGAGAGCGTTAGCGATATCCTGTAACGTGCCAAGACTAGGATTATAACGACCGCTCTCAATATCAGCGAGATACGACCGGGAGATCGCAGCTTGTGTAGCCAGCTGCTTCTGTGTCATGCCGCGGATAGTTCGGATGGTTTTAACTCTCTTACCAATATTTTCGCTCATATTCCCCCTCCCACTGGGTAGGTATTTCCCGACCTCTACCCTTATTTTACCACTATTACCCCATCAAAGTATCGGTTATACAAGAAGAAAATACAGTACAGTTAAAGTGCGGGGGAAGATGCTGCTACGGGATTATTACAGATCCACGTCACCCCCTGATATTGATATACTCCGTCTGTGGAATCCCTAACGCGTCTGGCTACTTTTTTTATTAGACTTAAAATTGAGCTATTCTTTGTCACGCTTTGCCAGAGACATGCAGGAGAACAGGAAGGCCATTAGAAACCAGCCAGATCATTCTATGATGCCGGATCAACCTGGCGGCTCCATTCGAAAACTTAAGATCTCATCCACAGAATTGTCTCTACTATATTTCCCTTCTTTTTAATCCCGCCGCAATTACCTATTTTACTGAATAAATTCTGATGACAAATCGGATACAGGAAGGTCTAGGTAGCAATCAGTCGTGTTTTAATAGCTACGTTACTGCAGAGTTACCCTTACGTTATAACCAACAGGTAGTAACATAGTATTCACAGGCATTGTTATTCATTATTACTTATTAAAAGGAGGAATTAAAGATCACTAAACAAGCAAATCAAAAGAAGAAAACAGATATGGATTGGGGAGACTTGCCAGCATTTTTCGGCCCAAGAGAGTTAGCTCCGTTTTTGGGGATTGGCATCACCAAGGCCTACGAATTAAGCAAATCTGAAGGTTTCCCGGCGATGCGAATAGGGAAAAGCATACGGATCAGTCGGGAAGGTTTACAGCGGTGGGTTTGCGAACACACCGAACAGGATCTCAAGCGCACAATATAATTGTTCTCAAAAATAAGCCCGGGTTCGCCAACCCGGGCGGAAAGGAATTTATTTTGACTTTTTATAAGCATAACACTTTTGTCAATGAAATCAAAAGATTAATTCGTATCGAAAGATGGACTTTCCTAGTGATTGGTACTATTTATTCAGAATCTTGCCTGGATCGACTTGCAGTTGTTTGGGCCTTAAAAACTAAAGAAGANNGTTCATGAATATAGATGAACTTGCAGCCCGGTGTGTTGATGAGGAGGAACGGCATAAGAAAGAACAAAAAAAAATGAAAGCCAAATTGATCCCATCGATAATTAATCTTGCGGATGTAGAACCCGAAGAAGTTAAATTTCTGTGGGAGCCCTATATACCTATAGGCAAGCTGACGCTTTTGGAAGGTGATCCAGGGCTGGGGAAGACCTTTTTAGCTTTGAGTATATGTGCAGCTATATCGAAAGGTTGGTCATTACCTGGACAAGACAGTATCGGTATGCAAGTTAAAAATGTTCTTTTTATGTCGGCGGAGGATGGATTGAGCGACACATTGGCTCCGCGCTTGGAGAGGATGGGAGCAGACAGGAGCAAAATATATTGCATGACTGGGTGGCGAAAGAGTGAGGATCAGGAACAGGAGCAGGCTTTTACTCTTGCAGACATCAGCGTATTACGCATAGCTTTGGAAAAGGTTAAACCCATAATGGTGGTGATTGATCCCCTTCAAGCGTATATTGGAGATATTGATTTGCATCGAGCAAATGAGACCAGACCGGTAATGATGCGCTTGGCGCAAGTAGCCGAAGAGTATGAATGTGCAATAATGAGTATACGCCATCTGTCAAAAAGTGAGGGAAGTAAAGCTCTATATAGAGGTATAGGCAGTATTGATCTTACCGCAGCAGCAAGATCTGTAATCCTGGTAGGTGAGGAGCCCAGTGGTAAAAAAGCCATGGCACACACAAAAAGCAGTTGTGCCGAAAAGGGCGCAACGCTAAATTTCAACATTGAGCCAGAAAAAGGTTTAGTTTGGACCGGAACAAGCAACTGCACGGTTGAAGATATTTTGGCAACGCCAGGCAGAAATAGCAAAGATAAAAAAGCAGAATTGGATAGGGCAATAGAGTTCTTAAATGAGGTTTTATCCGATGGGCCCGTAACGGCAAACGAAGTGAAAATGCAGGCAGAACAAGTGGGTATAAAAAAACGAACGCTAGAACGGGCAAAAACAAAACTGGGTTTTAGAGCATTTTCGAATGATGGAACATGGTACTGGCCCCAACTTTAATGCGCGAAACTCGGCAATGTTGGCGCGCATGGCGGACTTGGGACTAACCTCGAAAGAACGGGCTTTATGGAAGACCGCCAAGTCCGCCTAACAATATAATTTGGCGGGGAAGTTTAATCCGAGCCTGATGGATTTGCTGACATTAGTACATGTTGTTGAAGGCAGGGCAATTAGAAAGGAGAAGAGCAAATGGGCAAAGAGAAGAAAAGAACACGGCGAGATAATCATGACGGAACCATCAGGAAGCGAAAGGACGGACGCTGGGAGGCGCGGTTATTGACCGGGTATGATGCAGAAACCGGCAAACCTAAGCTGCAATGCTTTTATGGCAAAACTCGAAAAGAAGCAAAAGAGAAGCTGGACACAGCCAGAGCTAAGATGCACCTAGGAGTATATATCGAGCCACATAATAGCACACTGGGTGAATGGCTGGATGCCTGGCTAGAACGGTACATGAAGGTTAAGCTCAGACCCACCACCTATGAAAGCTATGAGATGCTTATAAGACTTTACATTAAACCGCACCTGGGAAATATCCCCCTGAAGAAGCTACAGGCAAACGATATTCAAGCCTGCTTTATTTACCTACTGGAAGAAGGCGGCAAGGATGGAACCGGGCTTTCAAGACGTACAGTGCAGTATACCCGGACTGTATTAAAGGCCGCTCTATCTCAGGCAGTAAGAGAGGAACTAATAAACAAGAACCCTGTGGACGTGACCACACTTCCACCAGGTGAGCAGAAAGAAGTAGAAACTTTTACTCGTGAAGAAGTGAACCACTTCCTAGAGGTAGCGCATAAAGAGCGGCTATATGCCGCCTTCCTGTTAGCGGCTGCCACAGGTTTAAGGCGTGGGGAGATACTAGGACTGCACTGGGACGATGTGGAGCTCGACGAAGCAGAACCTTATCTAACCATTAATCGAACCCTGGTAGAAGTGCGAGATCCCGAAACTAAAACAGTGACTATAGAATACCAGGATCCTAAAACACCAAAGAGCAGGCGGACTATTCCAATTATCCCTATGGTGGCCGCGGAATTAAAATCACACCGGGTCAGGCAAGCAGAGGAAAAGTTATTCTTTGGCAAGCACTACCATGACGAAGATTTAATATTCTGCACAGAAGACGGTAAAAAACTTTGGCCATCCAATTTTAACAGGAAATATTATAAGATCCTCAGTGAAGCAGACTTAAAACACAGAAAGTTGCACGCTTTAAGGCATACCTTTGTTTCACTTCTAGCAGAAGCCGGTGAGGATATGAAAACCATTCAAGAACTGCTCGGCCATGCAAAATTATCTACTACTGCGGACATTTATACTCACATATTTGAAAAGACAAAAAGAAAAGCAGTCAACAATCTGGAAGGTGTTTTGAAGGTTGACCACAAAGACTAATATTTGTGGTCAAATTGTGGTCAAATGGCAAAAATAAAGAGCTTCCAGAATCTCTGAAAGCCCCTATTCTACTATGGTGGGCCATCGGCGACTCGAACGCCGGACGCCCTGATTAAAAGTCAGGTGCTCTGCCAACTGAGCTAATGACCCACAAATATGGCTGGGGTG
>CZCA01000432.1_pt1 | contig 10250 bp, 7 predicted proteins | sample 591981 | NCBI WGS metagenome assembly CZCA01 (sample SAMEA3556810, study PRJEB10932) | anaerobic digester metagenome
GCTCCAACCGCTGCCGCTCAGGTTCGGGAAATGGAATTCGTGATCATCACCCACAGCGCCACCATTGACTTTTGGATTCCGCTGGTCAAAGGTGCGCAGGATGCTGCGGCCATGATCAACGCCTTTGATCCCACCGTGAAGATCTCGGTAACCCATACCGGGCCCAGCATGTTTAACGTGGCTGAGCAGGTTAATATCATGGAGAACGTAATCCAAGCTGGCGTAGATGGCATTATCTCTACCCTACCCGACCCAACAGCCTTTGACGAGCCGGTACGCCGCGCCTTGGAAGCCGGCATTCCGGTCATTGGCACCAACGCCGACGCTGGCCCGGACAACCCGCGCCTGGCCTATGTGGGTCAGAGCGACTATGATGCCGGCCGCACCCTGGCCAGGACGCTCATCGACCACATCGGCACCAGCGGCAAAGTGGCCATCGGCGTAGAGGACCTGGGACACACCTCCCTGGCTGAGCGCCTCCGGGGCGTAAGATCCGTTTTGGATGAGTATCCGGAGATCGAATACACCATCCTGCAGACCAGCCCTGACCTGACCATCGGCGCCGCCACCTTCGAGACCTACCTGATCGCTAACCCCGATGCCAAGGCGATCATCAGCGTGGACGCCAACACCCAGTCCCACGGTGTGGTCATCCGCAACCTGGGCCTGGAAGGCAAGGTCATCTCCGGCGGCTGGGACCTGGTACCAACCACCATCGAGAACATCAAAGACGGCTACACCAAGTTCGTCATCGACCAGCAGCCCTATGTCCAAGGCTTCTATCCGGTCATGGCCCTTTATCTGTACCACAAGTACGGCATTGCTCCAGCTAACATGGACTCCGGTTCCGGCATCGTTGGACCGCACAACATCGACATGGTCATCGAACTGGCAGAACAGGGTTACAGATAAGCCTCAAGCAGGCACGCTTCAGCACCGGTCGCCGGGCGGCCGGTGCTTAACCTCTGTATAGGGGAGGGACAGAATTGGCGGAGAACATACTCATCAGCTACCAATCCATCAGCAAACGTTTTGGTGGAGTGCAGGCGCTGGACGATGTCTCCTTCTCCATCAGGAAAGGCGAGATCCACGGGCTGATCGGGGAAAACGGCGCGGGGAAATCGACGCTGATCAAGATCACCGGCGGGATCTACCGCCGGGACCAGGGGCAGATCCTCTGGGACGGCAGGCCCCTGGAAGTGAACAGCCCGCTGGAAGCAGAGCGCCACGGCATCTCCATCGTGCACCAGGAGATCCCCCTCTGCGGTAATCTCACTGTCGCGCAAAACGTGTTCCTGGGGCGCCTGATCACCAACCGGTTCGGGCAGCCCAAGTGGGACGAGATGGAAGAACGGACGGTGGAGCTGTTCCGGCAGATCGGCCAGTCCATCGATCCCCGGGCCAGGGTCGGCGAGCTGAGCGTGGCCCTCAAGCAGCTCACAGCCATCGTGCAGGCCCTCAACGGCACAGCTAAATTCCTGATCATGGACGAACCCACCTCGGCCTTGACTCCTGGAGAGGTGGAAACCCTCTTTGAAGTGCTGCGCCGCCTGAAAAATGAAGGCACAACCATCATGATCGTCAGCCACATCCTCAGCGAAATGATGGAGATCACCGACCGGGTGACTGTACTGCGCAACGGCAGGCATGTGGGCACCCTGGACACCAAGGATGCCACCATTGAGGGGCTTGTCCATATGATGGTGGGCGATGTACCGCTGCCCACTCCCAAGGAGAGCACCGCGGTGCGTGGAGAAGTGGTGCTGAAGGTGCGGGGCCTCAGTCAAAACCGGCTGCGTTTGAAGGACATTAATTTCGATCTCTATAGACAGGAAATCCTGGGGCTGGCTGGCATTCAAGGTGCCGGGCGCACGGAGCTGGCCACCACCTTGTTCGGGGTGCACCAGCCGGACAGCGGCACCATCGAACTGGAAGGCAGAGAAATCAAGATCAAAAACCCACGGCAAGCCATCGAGCACGGCATAGGCTACCTGACCGAGGACCGCCGTAATCTGGGCGTGTTCTGGGATATGTCGGTTTGGCAAAACGCCGGTGCTGCAATCATAGATGAACTTACTTCCTACGGGAATGTGCTGGACAACAAGCGCATCGAGGAAATGGCCGCCAAATCCATCAGCGACCTGCAGATCAAGACCTCTGGGCTGAGTCAGACCATCCGCTACCTGAGCGGAGGTAACCAGCAGAAGGTGCTCCTGGCCCGCTGGCTGAATGTGAAGCCCAAAATCCTCATCCTGGACGAACCGACCCGGGGCGTCGATGTGGGGGCCAAGGCAGAGATCCGCAAGGTCATCCAGGAGCTGGTGGACCAGGGAATCTCTGTGATCGTCATCTCTTCTGACCTAGAAGAACTCCTGGCCATGAGCGACCGCGTCCTGGTGATGGCCAACGGCTCCATCAAAGGGGAATTCCTGGCCAGGGAGGCCACTTTTGATAAGATCATGGCACTGGCCGTGCAGAAGTAGGAACAAAAGGAGTGATCGCGGTGAAAAACTTGCTAGGTGCACTGAAGTTCAGACGAGAAGTGGGCGTGCTGGTGGTTTTCGTCCTGCTCTGCGTCTTCTTTTCCCTAGTAACCAACACATTTCTCACGGTGCCCAATATCCTCAACATCCTGCGGCAGGTATCTATCTCGGGCTTAATCGTCATGTTCATGACCATGATCATCATCTCCACCGACATCGATCTGTCCGTGGGTTCCATTTTCGCCGCAGTGGGCATGATCGTGGCCATCCTCTTCCAAAACGGCATGAACATCTGGCTGGCATCCCTGGTCGGTCTTCTGGCCGGCGCGGGTTTCGGACTGATTAACGGTGTCGTGACGGTGAAAGGAGCGCTGCCCCCCTTCATCGTTACCCTAGGCACACAAATGATTTACCGGGGTTTTGCCCTGGTCATCTCCGGCGGTGCCCCCGCCTCCGTCCGCCTGCCGGATGCGTTCTACAACGTCACAGGCGCCCGCACCTTCCTCAACCTGCCCGTACCGGCCCTCTGGTTTTTGGCCGTAACCTTCATCGCAGGCTTCATCCTTCATAAAACCAGCTACGGGTTTAAGGTTTACGCCACGGGCGGCAATGAGGAAGCGGCCCGCCTGTCCGGTATCCACACCGACCGCATCCGCATCACCAACTTCGTGCTCATCGGCGTCGCTTCCGCCCTGGCCAGCATCATTCAAATGGCCTATCTGCGGGGCGTCACCCCCACCGCGGGGCAGGGCATGGAGCTCACCGCCATTGCATCCACTGTCATCGGCGGCACCTCCATGTTCGGTGGGGTGGGAACCATCGGCGGCGCCTTCATCGGCACGCTGTTCATGGGCGTGGTGCGCAACGGACTGGTTTTGATGGGCACCAGCGCTTACCTGATCGACTTGATCATCGGTATCGTGCTCATTACGGCGGTCTTCTTGAGCACCCTTTCCACCAGGGAAAAGCGCTAGGCTTGCCCGGCTGCTGCCAGAGCCCAGCAAACCTGTGACAAAATCTGCTTGGCCAAAAGGGCGGGACGGCTGCTGCCCACGGCCGCCAGTCCTGCCCGCCCTGGCCAGGACGCCAGATTCAGCTGCTTCTGGCTTAGGCGCCTCCACTGCTCAGTGGAGGTTTTTCTTTTCAACCACCCCATGGAGCAGCGGCCAGCTCACCTCTCCTCCCAGGGCACCTGCCCCGAGCGGTAGAAGTTTACCCCCGCGGCCCGCAGGCGCGGTCCATGGGCGGCCAGCCGCAGGCGGTATTCCTCCCAGCTTCTCCCCTGCCGCGGCGACCAGCCGATCTCCGCCACGCCTAACAGCCGGGGAAACAGCATGTATTCCATATCTCCAAGGTTGTGGATGGTTTCAGTCCAGAGGGGCGCTTCCACCCCCAAAACGTCTTCCTCGCCGACATCCGGATAGACCGAGACCGGATCCCAGCTGTAGGCATCTTCCACCTCAATGAGGGCGGCCCAGTCCTGGCCCAGCTCAGTTTCTGGCCCGTATTTCATATCCAGATAGACACGGGTGCAGGGGGACATGATCAGCTTAGCTCCCTGCCTCACCGCCTCCCGGGGACGGGTATCCTTGCGCCAGATCTGGACCAGATCCCCCGGCCGCAAACCCGCCTGGATGATCTCGTCCCAGCCCACCAGCGTTTTACCCAGTTCAGCCACGATATCCTGAACGCGCCCCATAAACAGCCGGTATTCCTCGTCCTTGGTGGAATGGGCCTCATCGCCGCCCACGTGGAGGTAGGGGCCCGGGGTAAGCGCGGCCAGCTCCCCTAGGACGTCCGACACGAACTTATAGGTGATCTCCTTCTCCGCCGCCAGGGTGCTGAAACCCACCTTCATCCCCCGGTACAGCCCGGGGGCAACTCCATCCCGGTTGAGCTCGGGATAGGACGCCAGGGCAGCATTGGTATGCCCGGGGAGATCGATTTCCGGCACCAGGGTAATGGCTCGGCTCTGGGCGTAGGCCGCGAGCTCCTGGTATTCTGCCTTAGTGAAAAAGCCCGCGCGGCCCCCCTCCACCGCGCCGCTTCCGCCGTGAAGGGCCAGGTTGGGCCAGCTGTCGATCATGATCCTCCACCCCTGATCGTCGCTTAAGTGCAGGTGCAGGCGGTTGAGCTTGTAAGCCGCCAAAAGATCCAGCAGGCGCTTAACCTCATCCACGGTGAAAAAGCTCCGGGCCACATCCAGCATGGACCCCCGCCAAGGGAAGCGGGGATAATCCTCTATAAAGACGCCCGGGATCTCCCAGGGACCTTCTGCCGGCGGCAGCAGCTGCCTTAAGGTTTGACAGCCGTAGAAAAACCCAGCAAATCCCCGGGCTCTGATGATCAAACACCCCTCCTCGGTGCTGAGCTGGTAGCCCTCTTCCCCCAGCTCAGTACCGGCGCCCTGGGCTGTGAAATAGATGCAGCCGGGCTCAAAAGCCTGGGCCGCCTCCTCCACGGGTAGGGGCAGGCCAGTTAGGGGCCGAAGCCGCCCTGCCAGATACTCAGCGGCCTGCAGGGCCCAAGTGGAACCTGCCTGAACACAGATTCTGCTCTCCGGGGTTAGGCTGCATACCCCGCCCCGCTTCTCCAGAAGAACGGGCTTGGGGATTAAGCTTTCGTACTGTGCCTTGTTCATTGCCTCCATGCCTCCATCTTGCTTGAGCTGCGGACTACTTCCGCGAACTGCGGGCCAATCCCTGCCGGGCTCCGGCGCGAAAAGTGGGCCCCCCGGCGGGCGGCCCACTCCTCAATAGACGTTTTTCCACCCCTACATCTTAAACCCTTCCGTGAGCTGCATCAGCCGCGTGGCCTGCTCAGCCAGCTCGTTGGCGGAGGCGGTGATCTCCTGCAGCGTAGCAGCCTGCTCCTCTGTGGCGGCAGCCATCTGCTCGGAGCCGCTGCTGAGCTCCAGAGCATAGGAGGCCACTTCCCGGATCCGGGAGCTGATGTTGTTGATGGCCCGCCCGATCGGGCGAAGGTCTGGCCCGCGGACTCTACACTGCTGGAGCCCGCCTGCACTTCCCCTATGCTCTTGTTGGCTTCCCCCATCACTTCCCCGATCTGCACGTTCACTTCCCGCAGGAGGCTGGCGATCTGCTCCGTGGCCGCGGCGGACTGCTCGGCGAGGCTGCGCACTTCCTCGGCCACCACCGCAAAGCCCCGGCCCTGTTCCCCGGCCCGGGCCGCTTCAATGGCCGCATTGAGGGCCAGGAGGTTGGTTTGCTCCGAGATGCCCCGGATCAGATCGGTGATCTTGCCAATTTCCTTGGACTGGATGCTGAGCTGTTCCACACTCTTGTGCAGCTGGGCAAAGCTCTCTTCAATGCTCTTCATCTGGTTGACCGCCTGGGCAATGGCCGTTTCCCCCTGGGCGGAGATCTGCCGGATGGCGGTGCCTTCCTCATCGATGGATTGGACGTTGTCGCTGGTGCGCTGCACCGAGCTGGCAAACTCGCTGGTGGTGGCGGCCATTTCTTCGGTGGAAGCGCTGATCTCCTGGCTGGAGCGGTAAACCGTCCTGCTCAGGTCGGCGGTCTTGTTGCTGGCTGCCTTTAGTTCGCCGATGAGCCTGCCCAGCTCCCGCTGGAGAGTTCGAAATGCCTCGGCCAACACTCCCAGCTCGTCTTTTTTCTGCAGCTGCACTTCGCTGGTGAAGTCCCCTTCGCTGATCTTCTTAGCTGCCGCAGCCAGCTGCAGCACCGGCCTGACCAGCATGCGGTTGGTAACAATGGAACCCACGGCAAAGGCCGCGACCAGGAAAATGAAGCCGATGAGCACCGTGCGCCCCAGCTGCCGCTGGACGTATGTATTGGCTTCGGCATAGGAAACCATGGCCCCCAGCGGCCAGCCGGTGCGCTCCAGCGCGGCATAGGCCACGAACATCTGCTCCTGGCCGGTCTAATCCACCTCACCGGAGGGTGAAGAAAGCACCTTCTGCAGAATGTCGGCATCGGGCATAGGTGTGCCCACTACGCTGGGGTCAGGATGGGCGAGCACGGTCCCCTCCGTGTCCATGAGGACTAGGAAGCCGCTGTCCGCCACCCTGCGGGAAGAGATAATGCCCGCTAAGCGCTCCAGGGTGACGTCAATACCCACAACGCCCAGGGGCATGCTCTCACCCTGCCTTTTGACGGGCAGGGCCGCGGTTACAACCAGCTTACCAGTGCCTGTATCCACATAAGGTTCAGTCCAAATCAGTCCATCCGCCGCCAAAGCCTGCGTGTACCAGGGGCGGGCGGTGGGATCAAATCCGGGAGGCAGGCCGCCAGAGGGCCAAGGGTAGACGTAAAACGCCTTATCCCTTGTTCCGTAGAAGGCATTCTCCACATCGCCGTGGGAAGTTACATAACTCCCTAGAACCTGGGAGACCTCAGCTTCCAGACCAGGTTCATCTAAGACGGCCAGTACATCAGGGTTGCGGCTGAGCATGACCACCGCCTCTTCCACCGACTTGAGGAATCCATCGGCAAAGGCGAGTCCGTTGGACAGGGCTTCCCGGCGGTAACGCGCAGCATGTCGGTGATCATGTCCCTCGTTTGGCGGTATTCATTAATGCCTAAGACCAAAACCGGCAGCATAATCACGACAAAGACCAGCAGCAGCATCTTCCAGCGCAGCGATACTCTCTCACCAAACACACCTCCCGGTGGGATAAATGCGGGTATTTCAAAATTCTCCGCATTTTCCCCTATTCCTCCAGGATGTGATTAGTGCCTCAATTCACTTACCGCCGGCGCAGCGGGGCAAGGGGCACCTCCTCCACCCGCAGGCTGCTGGCGCTCCAGGGTATCCCGCCGCTGAAGAGATCTTCGTCCCCTAGGGCAACAGCGGTGGATGCCGTGACTACACCGTAGACGAGATGGCCCAAGAGTTCCCTCAGCACTGTTTTGGGCTGGACATTGCGCACGTCGGTGGCCCCCATGTTGCTCAAGACGCCGTAAAGGCCCACCCAGGCCAAAGCTCCTGTGGTGAGCCCCTTGAGAAAGGCCCGATCGCGGCCTGTAAAGGTCAGCGTATAAACCGTGGCAATGCCCAACAGGCTCCCCACCGTGGCATCGGCCAGCCAGCCCGCGGCCTGGCCCAGGGGTGTATGGGTTTTGTAGGCAGGCAGCAGCATCCCCGCGGCGCGCTGGGGGCCCGCTCCTTTGCTCAAGCCAGATCTGGTCATGAACCCGCCCACCAGATCCTTGGCCACTACGCCAGCCAGCCCTGCCATCATGCCCAGCTGCAGTCGATCCCTCACTTTGATCACAGTATCACCTCAGGAATTAGCATATCCAGCGAAGTATGCTTTTCCCCGTCGGCAGGAACAACAAAAGCTGCGGCGAAGAAGGAAAAAAATGCCGAAGAAGGTGACTGCGGTGATCCGCCATCCCGACCACATGCCAGTAATTGCCACCAAACTGCAGTGCCCGCAATACCAGGCGCAGATGGTGGAGCGTACTGCTCTCCTCCAGCGCCTTCCGGGTCCTGATTGCAAGGTGCTGTTGGTTTTGGCCCCTGCAGGCTGCGGCAAGACGGTGCTCTTAAGCCAGCTGGTTCGCGCCTCTGCCCGTCCCGCCGCCTGGTACAGCCTAGATCCCCATGATGATGAACCGAGGACCTTCATCAGGCATCTCGCGGCTGCCCTCCAGAGGCATACTACCCTAAACGAAGTGCAGCTACACCGCTTAGTGTCTAGGACGGAACCGGAAGCGCTGTGCCGCCCTGCACTAAGCTTTTTTGTCGACGCACTGGAGGCCAGCTCCTCTGGTCTGCTCATCGTCTTGGACAACTGGCAGGTGATCAGCGATCCCATCATCTACCGCTTCGTTTCAGAGCTGATCCCCCTGCTCCCTGCCGGCAGTCAACTGGTTCTCAGCGGAAGGAGCTCCCTGGACCTGTTGGGCCGTCTGGCCCTGGAAGGTCTGCATTTGGCTGGGCAGGTGCAGCTCATCGGCCGCAGGGATCTAAGCCTGACCCCTGCGGAACTGGAGCGGTTTTTTGCCCTGCGGGATAGCTCCCTAACCGAGGAGCAGCTGGAGCTGGTGGCTGCCCTGAGCGGCGGCTGGCCAATCACAGTGAGCTTTTTCGCCCAGCTGAGCAGCGGGCCGGAAACAGCCAAAGAGAGAATTCCCCCTGCCCTGGCCGCCTACATGGATCGGGAGCTGCTGCAAGAAATGCCGGAAGAAATCTCGGACTTTTTGATCAAGACCTCTGTGTTCTCCCAGTTTACCGCGGCCGACTGCGATCAGCTCCTGGGCAGTACCGGCTCGGAGGAGAAGATCCGCTATCTCCAGGCCCACCAGTTCTTCTTGGAGCAGCTGGGCGAGCAGTACAACCTGGTGCCGGTGGTGCGCTCCCACCTGCGCGGCAAACTGGGGCCAGAAAAGCCCGGTTTATACAAGAAAGCTGGTACCATTGCCATCGGCCGGGGTAATCTCCCCCAGGCCATCGGCTGCTACCTGGAGGCAGGGGAAAGCGAAGGCATCCCCGACCTGGTGGCCGCTTTAGGGGAAGAAGCGGTACTCCACGGCAGGTGGCAGGAGCTCAGCTCCTGGCTGGAGGAGGCCCTCACCTTGGAGCAGATCCGGGGCGATCCCCGGCTCTCCCTGCTGCAGGCGCTGGTGGAGATAAACCGCGGCCAGCTGGGACATGCTCAAAAGGCTGTGGACCGGGCCGAGTCCCTCTTCACACTGGCGGGTGACCAGATCGGTCTAGCCGAATGCCAGCTGCTCAAGGCCCGTATCTCCCGGGGCCGCGGCGCCCAGGAAGAGAGCTTCCAGTTTCTCTTTGACGCTGAAACCAATCTCTCCACTTCCCGCTTCAAGCTCCTCCTGGCCATCGAAAAATCCACCATCTATTACGCCGCCGGACGTTTCCGGGAATCCCGGGAGATCCTCAGGCGGTGCCTGGAGGAATACGAGGGGGCAGGGGATGCAGAAGCGCTGGTGCGAATTCTCGAGGCGTTGGGGAACGTCACTTACCTCTTGGGGGAACCCGCCCGGGCGCTCCTGCTGTTTAAACGTGCTTTATCCCTCTGCCCTGAAGGCGTGATGCCGGGGTATGATTTCCAAGACATGATGTCGGCCATCTATGATGATTGGGGTGAAACGGAGCAAGCCCTGCTCATCGCCGAGCGCAGCGAGGCGCTGCGGGAAAAGATGGGCTTAACGGAGCTCCTCCCCTCGTCGTGCCTGCAGCTGGCCATGGTCTACACCAACTTGGGGCGGTTTGCCGATGCTGAGCTCTGTTTCCGCCGCGGGATTGACTATGTGCGGGAACATGAGAGCAATCGCTGCGATTTGGCCCTCAATTTGGTTTTCCTGGCGCGCACCCTGGCCATCCAGGGCAAGTGGGTCGCGGCTCGCGCCTGCGCCCTGGAAGCCTTGGAGGTGGCAGCGTCCCTGCCCCGTTTGTACAGGACCTCCGTGCCCACGGTGGCCGCACCCATTTTGGCCCGCACTGGCTCCTGGGATTGGGGCCTGACTCTGCTCAAGGAAGCCGCAGCCAGTGCCCAGGAGATGGGGTTCAGCAAGTGCCTGGCCTATGCCTACCAGTCCCTGGCCTATCTCCATTTCCTCCACGGCGATGTGGAAAAGGCTCGGGAGTACACCTATCAGGCACTAACCACTTCCGCCAAGATCAACGACCTGCAGAACTTCGTATCCTGCTACCACTGGTACCATCCCCTCTTGATGCATGGACTCGCAGAGGGGATTGAAACCAGTTTCGTGCAGCGGGTACTGCGCAAGGTGGGAGAGCGCTGCCTCAAGCACCTCC
>CZCA01001157.1_pt1 | contig 10250 bp, 11 predicted proteins | sample 591981 | NCBI WGS metagenome assembly CZCA01 (sample SAMEA3556810, study PRJEB10932) | anaerobic digester metagenome
TACCAGCCGACGGTAGCGGGTCTCGATGCCGGGCCAGCGCCGCAATGCCCGCAGCGTGGCGCGCTGGTTCTCGCGCAGTTCCCGCGTCGCGGCGCGATCGATCGCCTGATCAGGCAGCGGGGCGAGGGCTGCATCCGCCGCCGCGTCGGCCGCGGGATCGCCATCGGCATGACCCGCGGCGAGCGCGGCCAGCCACAGGTAGAGGTCGCGGTTGAGGCTGCGTTCGGGCAGGGCATCGATCGCGGGTGGCAGGCGCAGCGTGGCGATGTCCATGCGGCCGCGGGCGAGGCGCTCGTCGGCGCCGGCGATGCGCTGCAGCAGGCTGCGTCGGGCGCCATGGCTGTCGGCGGGGGCGGCCGCGATGCGCTGCAGCAGGCTGCGTCGGGCGCCATGGCTGTCGGCGGTGGCGGCCGCCACGCGCAGGCCGGGGTCCCCGCCGAGCGCGCGGAAGAACACGCCGGCTACCTTCTCGATCTCCTTCAGCTTCACCGCGGCCTTGGGAAAATGCCCGCCGGCGGCGCGGGTGATGAGGCGGTGCCAGAGCAGGCCTACGGTCTCTTCCATGGTGCTAGTGGTCCTTGAGGGCGCGGAAGCCCGCCTCGTTCTGGCGTGCGGCCTCGTCGGCGACCCAGGTGAGCAGCGGGCCGTCGGGGTTGCCGGCCTGGGTCTGCGCGCAGGCGTCGACGCATTGGCGGCATTGGGTGCAGGTGAACATGTGGCGCTTGATGTTGCGCGGGCGCAGCCGCATCGGGCACACCGCATCGCAGGCGGACTGGCGGTCGGGCAGGCAGGTGGCGCAGTCGGTGGCACGCTCGCGCTTGAAGCCGACTACCATCGCATCCTTGTTGCCCATCCACGCCAGGCTCTGGAACAGGCCGACCGCGCACACGAAGCGGCAGAACAGGTGGCGCGCGAACAGGAACTCGAGGCTTAGCACCACGGTGGCGGCGGTGATGAAGATGAACTGGTTGCGGGTGAGTTCACCGCGCAGGAGGTTGCCATAGACCTCGGCCGGCGGCAGCAGGTAGGTCAGCAGCACCACCGCCCACAGGAAGGCGAAGGCCACCGCGGCCGGGACGACGATGCCCCACCAGCGCGCATCCACCTTGGCAGGGGTGCCGTCGGGCTTCCAGGCGGGCAGGCGGTGGTGCTCCCACACCGTCGGCTTCCCCGAAGCGCGCGCCATCAGGCGGTTGATCGTTTCCACCACGGAAAAGTGCGGACACAGCCAGCCGCAATAGAGCCGCCCCCAGCGCCAGGCCACGCCGATCACGAGCGCGGCCAGCGCGAGCAGGGGCACGAACAGATTGAGGAGGATGTTGCCCGCAGCCTCCAGCGCGCTCGCCTCGCCGGCGAGGAAGGGGTCGAGGCCGAGCCGCCACTCCATGCCGAGCAGCCAGGCGTGGTCGGCGTTGAGGTCGTAGCGGAAGAGGTCGAAGACCGGCGCCAGGATGAAGAGCACGAAGAAGCCGACCTGCATCGCGGTGCGCAGGCGTTGCGTACGCCGCGGCTGTGCCGGGTCGCCACCGACCGCTGCGATCGGGATCACGCGGCGCGTGCCGGGGACGGAAGTCGCCGCTGCAGCTGGGGCGGATGGACGGGCCATGATGCAGTCGCCGCCTAGTCCTGCTCGCGTGGCCCGAACAGCGGGTAACGCCAGCTGCGCCCGTTGATCGCGCGCGACAGGCCCATGACCCCGAGCAGGATCAGGCTCGAATGGACGAAAGTGAAGTAAAGCACGCCGATCACCCAGGTCCACGGGTTGTCGAAGCCGCCGAGCAGGAAGATCGCGACGCTGATCACCACCAGCAGCAGCCCGCCCCAGATGCAGGTCCACCCGGTCTGGCGCAGGTGGTTGCGGACCAGCGGGTCGGGGTGGTCGCGATTCAGTGCCCACAGCACCATCAGCGCGAGAAAGGCCAGGCCGGGCAGCAGCATCAGGTTGATCAGGAACAGCGCCTCGGCCACGACCGCCAGGCGGGGGCCGGGCATCACATGCTTGAGGGGGTCGGGACGGTCGATGCTCATCGGGGCGCTCAGGCGTGGGCGCTCAGCGGCCGAAGGTCGCGGCGACGACCTCCATGAGGCCCTCGGCCACTTCAGCGTCGTCGGTCAGGCTCTCGACGATGCCGACGCGGCAGGCGGCGACCGGATCCATGCCGTCCTTGATCAGCAGCGCGGCATAGACCAGCAGGCGGGTGCTGGCCGATTCCTCCAGGTCGCGGTCCTTGAGCGCGCGCAGCGCACCGGCGATCGCCACCAGGCGCCGGGCCAGGTCGGGCGGGCAGGCGGTCTCGCCGATGAGCACGGCCTCCTCCTGCTCGGCGCGCGGGAAGTCGAAGCGCACGCTGACGAAGCGCTGGCGGGTGGAGGGCTTCATGCCCTTCAACAGGTTCTGGTAGCCCGGGTTGTAGGACACCACCAGCATGAAGCTGGGCGGCGCCGCGAGCAGTTCGCCGGTGCGGTCGATGGGCAGGATACGGCGATCGTCGGCGAGCGGGTGGAGCACCACGGTGGTGTCCTTGCGCGCCTCGACCACTTCATCCAGGTAGCAGATGCCGCCCTCGCGCACCGCCCGCGTGAGCGGGCCGTCGCACCACACCGTCCGGCCGTCACCGATCAGATGGCGGCCGACGAGGTCGGCGGCGGTGAGGTCGTCGTGGCAGGCTACGGTGTAGAGCGGCAGGCCGAGGCGGGCCGCCATGTGCGTCACGAAGCGCGTCTTGCCGCAGCCGGTGGGGCCCTTGATGAGCAGCGGCAGGCGGTTCTTCCAGGCGCGCTCGAAGACCGCGACCTCGTCGCCCGCGGGCTGGTAGAAGGGGATGTCGAGGTTGGGCGTGTCCGGCTTCATTGTGCGAGTCCCTTGATGTAGGCGATGGCGATGACGGCCCAGACCAGGATCATCCAGCCCATCGTGATGGCGCGCCACAGCAGCGGCGCATGGCGCAGCGCCATGAAATCGAGAATGATCACTGCGCCTTTCCAGAAGGAGATGACGGCGAGTGCGGCCACGCCCCAGCGTCCGGTCTCGCCGAGGGCGCCCATGCTCCAGGTCAGAAGGGTGGCGAGGATGAGGGTGACCCACAGGATCGTTGAACTCCTGGGGGTGCCGTGCATGCGTGTGCTCATGATGGGCGCCTCAGTGGATGACGTAGACGAGCGGGAACAGGATCAGCCACACCAGATCGACCATGTGCCAGTAGGCGGCGCCGGTCTCGATGCCGTTCATGTCGCCCGGCCGGTAGCGGCCCTGGCGCGCGCCGTTCCACATCGCGACCAGGATCACCAGGCCGAGGATCACGTGCATGAAGTGGAAGAAGGTCAGCGACAGGTAGAACATGTGGAACGGGCTGCTCGACAGGCTGATGTTGTGCTCGAACGCAGCCGCATATTCCCCGAGCTTGACCACGACGAAGCCGAAGCCGGTGAGGATTGCACCGAGCAGCCAGCTGGCGCACTGGCGGGAGGCCTCTCGTTCGGCGGCCTGCACCGCGCGCACGACGAAGTAGCTGGCGGTGAGCAGCAGCACGGTGTTGAGTGCGCCGGCGTTGCGATTCAGCGCGGCCTGCTCGGCGTTGAAGAGCTCGATGTGGTTTGCGCGGGTGAAGGCGTAGGCGGCGAAGAACACGCCGAAGGCGAGCAGCTCGGCGAGGATGAAGAACCAGATCGCCAGGTCGCCGGCGAGCCGCGGGCCCTCTACAGGCGCGGGCGCGGCGCGTGGGGGCAGGGGGACGGTGCTCGTTTCCATGCGCGGCAGTCTAGGCAAGCGCGCATGGTTTTAACTTGATCGCGGTTAATTGGAACCGGCCGCGCCCGGCCCGCCGGCGGTGATGCCGAGCCAGTGCCGGGTCACGTCGACCATGCGGCTGGCGAAGCCCCACTCGTTGTCGAACCACACCATCAGATTGACCATGCGTGGCCCGATGCTGTGCGTCTGGCCGCCGTCGACGATGGCCGAGTGCGGGTCGTGGTTGAAGTCGATCGAGGCGTGCGCCTCGTCCGAGTAGGCGATCAGGCCGCGGTAGCAGCCGTCGGCTGCAGTTCGCAGCAGGCGGTTCACCTCGCCCGGCTCGATGTTGCGCGCGAGCGTCAGCACCATGTCGATCGCGGAGACGTTGTGCGTCGGCACCCGGATCGCCTTGGCCTTGACGCGGCCGGCGAGCGCAGGCAGCAGACGCTCGACCCCGCGCGCCAGCCCGGTCGACACCGGGATGATCGACTGCATTGCCGAGCGCGTACGGCGCAGGTCGGTGTGGTGGTAGCCGTCGATCAGCGGCTGGTCGTTCATCGCCGAGTGCAGTGTGGTGAGCAGGGCCTGCTCGATGCCGATCTCGCGGTGCAGGAGCTCGAGCACCGGCACGACGGCGTTCGTGGTGCATGAGGCGTTGGAGATCAGGCCCTCGCTGCCATCGAGTTGGGCGTGATTGACGCCGAACACCACGGTGGCGTCAACGTCCTCGGCGCCGTTGCCCGGGTGCGAGAGCAGCAGCCGGGGGCATCCGGCAGCGAGGAAGCGCGCCAGTTCGGCGCGGCTACCATACTGGCCCGAGCATTCGACGATCAGGTCGATGCCGAGCGCCTCCCAGTCGACTTCCTCAGGCGTGTGCGCATGTGAGACGACCACTGTCTGGTCGTCGACGATCAGCGTGTCCTCCGTACAGTCCACCAGGCCTGGGAAGCGACCGTGGGTCGAATCGAAACGGGTCAGGTAGGCGATGCTGGCGAGGTCGGCGGGTTCGTTGATGGCGACGATGCGGAACTGCTCGCCCAGCCCGGCCTCATGCAGGGCACGCAGGTAGCAGCGGCCGATTCGGCCGTAGCCGTTGATCGCGATGCGGAAGGCGGGGCGGGTCAGCGTCGGGGGGGAGGCGGGCACGGCGTACTCGGAGCGGGCAGAAGCGGTCGGATGGCGGGAGCGGGTGTATTCGACGGCCCCAGCAGGGCCGTGACAGCGCGACATTCTAGCGGGCGGCGGCACCGCTGCCGCCAGGGGCCGGCCAAAAAAGCGCGCCACCACCGGCGGTGTCGGGCGGGCTGGGCGAAAAAAAAGGGCGGCCTTCGCCGCCCCAACCCCTTCCCCTGGATCGCCCAGGAGTTGCTACCCAAACACCTGCTGCATGTCAGGCCTTGACGTCCTTCGCTTCGCCCTTGATGAAGAAGCTGGCGAGGTAGGTCAGCAGGCCGATGAAGAACACCACGCCCGCCCATTCACGCATCCAGTAGAACAGCGTGAGCTGGTCCTGGGTGGCCATGAAGGACATCGGAGCGTCGGACACGCGCTGCAGCCACACCTGCAGGATGCCGGCGGCGGTCAGGAACAGGGTGATGAAGACCATCGCGATCGTCATCAGCCAGAACGACCACATCTCGACCACCTGGGCCTTGGTGCCGTTTGCAGCACGGCCGCGCAGGATCGGCATGGCGTAGCTGATGATCGTCAGCACCACCATCACGTAGGCGCCGTAGAAGGCCATGTGGCCGTGCGCCGCGGTGATCTGCGAACCGTGGGTGTAGTAGTTCACCGGCGCCAGGGTGTGCAGGAAGCCCCACACGCCTGCGCCCAGGAAGGCCATCACGCCGGTGCCGAGCGCCCACAGCACGGCAGCCTTGTTCGGGTGCTCGCGACGGCGGCGGTTCACCATGTTGAAGGCGAACACAGTCATGGCGAAGAACGGGATCGGCTCCAGCGCGGAGAAGATCGAACCCCACCACTGCCAGTACTCCGGCGTACCGATCCAGAAGTAGTGGTGGCCGGTGCCGATGATGCCGGTCACGAGCGCCAGGGTGATGATCACGTACAGCCACTTCTCGATCACTTCACGGTCGACACCCGTGACCTTGATCAGCACGAAGGCGAGCAGCGCAGCCATGATCAGTTCCCACACGCCTTCCACCCAGAGGTGCACCACCCACCACCAGTAGAACTTGTCGCGGACGAGGTTCACCGGGTTGTAGAAGGAGAACAGGAAGAAGATCGCCAGGCCCCACAGACCCATCAGCAGCACGATGCTGATGACGGTCTTGCGACCCTTCAGGATGGTCATCGTGATGTTGAACAGGAAAGCGAGCGCGACGATCACGATGCCGATCTTGGTCAGCAGCGGCTGCTCGAGGAATTCCCGCCCCATGGTGGCGAGGATGTCGTTGCCGGTCATCGACGCCAGCGTGCTGTAGGGTACGAGCAGGTAGCCGAGGATGGTGGCCGCGCCAGCGACGAGGAAGACCCAGAACAGCAGCAGCGCCAGCTTCGGGCTGAACAGCTCGGTCTCGGTCTCTTCAGGCACGAGGTAGTAAGCCGCCCCCATGAAGCCGAACAGCAGCCACACGATCAGCAGGTTGGTGTGCACCATGCGTGCCACGTTGAACGGGATCTCCGGGAACAGGAAATCGCCGACCACGTACTGCAGGCCCATGATCAGACCGAAGATGATTTGCCCCACGAAAAGCCCGATCGCCGCGATGAAGTAGGGCATGGCGACCGCTTGTGATTTGTATTGCATGGATATCCCCTTGTGGTCTCCAGAGTTCCGATCAGCCCTCGATGTTGGGCGGCCAGTTGGCGGTGTTGATCTCCGAGGTGTACTTCAGGAAAGCCACCAGCTGGTCGAGCTCTTCGTCGGTGAGGTTGAACTGTGGCATCTGGCGACGGCCGGGTGCTCCGGTGGGCATGGCCTGCATCCAGCCCTTGATGAAGTCGCCGCCACGGCGCTTGTAGACGTTGCCAAGCTCTGGCGCGAAGTAGGCGCCCTCGCCGAGCAGGGTGTGGCAGCCCAGGCAGTTGTTGGTTTCCCAGATGTGCTTGCCAGCCGCCACCTCGGGGGTGATGGCGGCGCGGTTGTCGCGATTCGGGAGTTCGCGCTCGGTGTCGAAGGTCAGCGCAAGGAACAGGAGGAAGAAGAACACCGTTCCCCCGTAGAAGATGTTCCGCGCCATTGATTTGGTGAATATGCCGCTCATGGAGTACTCCTCATCGCTTGTCTCGTTTTGTCCGAAAAGGTGTCAGGTTGCCCGGGTGGTTCAGGGGGTACAGCTGCCCACGGCAGTGCCGATGGTGGGCGCATTGTCCGGGGCGGCTCGGGGCGTCTCCATGATTTGAATCAAGACCAAAACCGGGCTGCACGCGGAATTGCCGCGCCTGGTCGCGTCCGAGCGGGGGATTCGGTTAGCATCGCTGCATGGCGACAACACGATTTCACGCTCGCTGGGATTTCATGGCGTTGCTGCTTGGCCTGGTCGGCGGCGGCGCTGGAGCCGGTGTGCATGCCGCGCAAGCAGGATGGATCGCGGTCGATGTCGGGCACACGTTGGCGGCGCCCGGTGCCATCAGTGCGCGGGGACGGCCGGAATTCGAGTTCAATCGTGAATTTGCGCTGCGCCTGGTCGAGGCCTTGCGTGGCCGCGGGTTTCGTGTCGAGTTGATCAACCCGGATGGCCGGATCGAGAGCCTGAGGGCGCGCCCGCTGGCGGGAAGCGGGGCAGCGTTCTTCCTGTCGATTCACCACGACTCGGTTGGTGCGCATGAACTGCGCTCGTGGCGCTGGAACGACATGCTGCTCGACTACAACGATGAGTACGCAGGCCACTCGCTGTTCGTGTCGCGCGACAACCCCGATACCGCGCGCAGCATCCTGTGCGCGCGCGTGATCGGGGCGAGGCTGCAACGCCTCGGTTTCGAGCCGACGCACAAGAACGGACGCCGACGAGCCTATGCGGACCGTGAGCACGCGGTGCATTACTTCGATGGGCTCGCAGTCCTGCGCCACGCCACGATGCCGGCAGTCCTGTTCGAGGCTGGCGTCATCAAGAATCGTGAAGAAGAGCTTTTGCTGCGCGATCCGGCCCGTCAGGCGCGCATGGCCGATGGCATCGCGACTGCGCTCGCCGCCTGCCTGCGCAACGGCCAGCCTGCCGATGATGAGGCGAGCGTCGACCGCCCGGACCCGTGATGGGTCGCCGAAGAGCGGGTGGCAACCGGCCGGTTGCCTGTTCGCGCTGAAGTTTTCCGCAATGCTGCCGTTATGAGGCTCCGAGGGGCCGAACCGGGCCCCTGTACGGCGGTACGCGCCCTCAGCAGCGAGGAAACAGGCAGTGAAAGGCAGGATCACACCGACACAGCGGGAAATCCGGGTCGCAGAAGACGACCTGATCGTCAGCAAGACCGACTCGACAGGCCGGATCACCTACGTAAACCGGACCTTCATGCGCATCAGCAACTACCCCGAGCACGCGCTGCTCGGGCAGCAGCACAACATCGTGCGCCACCCGGACATGCCGCGTGGCGTGTTCCGGCTGATGTGGGAGACGCTCAAGAGCGAGCGGGAATTCTTCGGGGTCATCAAGAACATGACCTCGGACGGCGATTTCTACTGGGTCTTCGCCAACGTGACCCCCGACCGTGACCAGCGTGGTGCGGTGTCCGGCTATTTCTCGGTAAGGCGTTCGGTCTCGCCGAGCGCGGTTGCCGCGGCGTCCGAGCTCTACGCCCAGATGCGGCAGATCGAGCACAGGGCGGGGCCGGCGAGTGCCCCCGAGGCTTCGCTCGCCTGGCTGCGCGGTACCCTCTCGGAGCGTCAGACCACCTACGAGCGCATGATGCTCGGGCTTTATACCGGCTGAAGAGGAAGTCGCACGATGAACAATCATCCCAACCGCCCGGTCAGCAGCGGCACGCCCTTTCTCGACAAGCAGTTCCGGATCTTCTGCCTGGTCTTCGTCGTCCTGGTCGCGGCCCTTGCAGGATGGCAGATAACCCTGTTCGGGCTGTCGGCGCCGAGCGTCGTCATTCCGCTGCTTGCTGTCGCCTTCAGCCTGTATGCCTGGCACTGCTTCGATCGTCCCTTGAGCACCTTGTCCCGGATGCAGGATGTCATCCTGGCGTGCCGGCGCGGTGATCTGCATCAGCGCATCACCAGCACCCGCGGCCTCGGCGAGGTCGGCAAGGTGGCGTGGGAGCTCAACGAGCTGCTCGACATGGTCGAAACCTATTACAAGGAGATCAACACCTGCTTCGCAGCGGCCGCGCGCGGTGAGTTTCATCGCCGGGCACTCGAGAAGGGGCTCCCGGGTGATTTCGCGGCGTCGCTGCTCGCGGTCAATAAGGCCATCGCGAGTATGGAGGAGAGTGCGCGCTACATGGTCCGCAATCGCCTCGGATCGCAGCTGCATGCCCTCAATACGGTGAACCTGCTTGCCAACCTCAAGGGCAACCAGGGTGACCTGATGGCTGTGTCGAGCGAGATGGATGCCGTGCTGGACATCGCCGAGGACAACCGCAGCGGCGCGGGCCGAAGCAGCGAGGACGTGGTTCGCATCAGCGACGCGCTCGAGGACATCAATGCCGACATGCAGGCCATGGCCGCGGCTGCCGGGGAACTGGGCGAGGCGAGCACCTCGATCGATCGCGCGGTGCTGATCATCTCCGACATCACCGACCAGACCAACCTGCTCGCGCTCAATGCCGCGATCGAGGCGGCGCGTGCGGGCGAAGTCGGGCGAGGGTTCGCGGTGGTCGCCGATGAGGTGCGCAAACTCGCCGAGCGCACCAAGTCGGCGACCCAGGAGATCGGACAGCTGGTCAGCGGCTTTCGGACCCGGGTCGCGGCGATGGTTGACCAGACCGCCCGCGTGGGCGAGCACAGTGCTCGCGTCAGCGAAGACGTAAGCGCCTTCCGTGACCAGTTTGCTGCAGTTGCCCAGTCTGCGGCGGCGACGATCGAGCAGTTGTCGCGGGCGAAGGATCTCTCGCTGGCCTCGCGCGTCAAGATGGATCACATCATCTACATGCAGAACGCCTACGTCGCGATGGAGCGCCGCGGGGAAGGGCCTGAGGCCACCGAAGTTGCCGCCGATGCCGGCGCATGCCGTGTGGGGCAGTGGTATCACGACGGCGAGGGCGAGCGGCACTTCGGATGTACGCGCGCCTTCTCGCAGACCGAGCGCCCGCACGCGATGGTTCATGCCGCCGTGCATGAGGCGCTGGCGGCAATTCGCGCGTCCTCCGAGGACGAGGAGGCGGTGCGCAAGACGGTAGTCGGCGCGCTCGAGCGCGCGGAGCAGGCGAGCGAGGCGCTGATGCGCCTGCTCGGCGAGATGGTGCGCGAGAAGCACGCGCTCTGATCGCGGCGGCGCAGCGGGGATGAAGAACGGCGCCTCTTGGCGCCGTTCTTCATCCTGGCAGGCGTTCAGCCTTGGTTGTTGTTACCTGGCGGTTGTTGTTACCTGGCATTAGGCAGCCGGGACGAGACGCCCTG
>CZCA01001352.1_pt1 | contig 10246 bp, 10 predicted proteins | sample 591981 | NCBI WGS metagenome assembly CZCA01 (sample SAMEA3556810, study PRJEB10932) | anaerobic digester metagenome
AGATCTACACTATCCTCTTCGTCGGCAGCGTCAGATGTGTATAAGAGACAGGTACTGGAGGACCTTTTGGTAGGCGGGGAATACCTGATTGAGGAAAGACACCTGGCCCAGGGGATTGTCACCGGTTCCATACTGCTGGGCCGGCCCATCAAGGTGGGGGATGCTTACCAGCTTTCCGGGGCGGCCCTGGAGTTTACCCCCCTGCTCCGGGAGGAAATCCTCGCCCTGGTAACCAGCTATTATCTCTCCTGGCAGGAAGAAAAGGGAGAGAAGGCATGGAAGGAATTCCTGAAGCGGGAAGGGTATAAAATTCCCAGCCTCATTGCCGCCCTGATGGAGGATGAAGATATATCCCTGCCCCAGTTCGGGCTCCAGGGTCAAGATAAGGCCGGGGGAGGGGAAGAACAGGAATGGCCCCTGGCCCAGGAGTTGGTCAACCAGGTTTTGGAACAGTACTACCGCCGCTGGGTTGACCTGTCTGTACCCGCCTTTTCCGGCAAGACCCCCCGGGAGATGTGCCGTACCCCCGAAGGGAGGCAGAAGGTAGAAAGGCTCCTCAGGGACCTGGAACGGTTGGAAGAAGAAAGGCGGGACAGGGGGGAACCCTATTTTGATTTTGACAATGTCCGCAGCCTCCTGGGCATAAAGGAGAACAAAGGCAGCCGCCCAAGGCTTTTTGACCCCTCATATAGGGAAGTAAGCCGCCTGCTGGCGGAAAACGGGGCCAACAAGGCCTGGGTAACTACTGCCCAACGGGTCTGGTACGATTTTTGCCAGCAGGCCCGTCCCCAGGTGAAGAAGGCCAGTGCCTGGGCGGCGGCGGTGATCTATACCATTGCCCGCCTCTTTTCCGAGCAGGGTGTAACCCAGAAGGATTTGGCCCGCCGGTACCAGGTGGCCCCGGGTACCATCTCCAGCCACTACCGGACCATTTGGGAGACCTTAAACCTGGAAAGGTTTGATCAGCGCTATACCCGCTAATGGCTCCAGCGGGTCAGTCCCGGCCCGGCCAGGAAGGGGGAGGGTAGGATGGCCCATGGCTATATAGGGGATAAGGAGAACCTCCTGAGTCGCTTGCGGAAAATTGAAGGACAGGTGCGGGGTATTCAGCGGATGATCGATGAAGACAGGTACTGTGTCGATATCTTAACCCAGATCGCCGCGATAAAACAGGCCCTGAACAAGGTCAGTATTGCCCTGCTGGAGGGCCACACCAAGGGGTGTGTAGCCGATGCCATCCAGCATGGACATGGGGATGAGAGGATTGAAGAACTGATGAAGGTTATTTTCCGCTTTCTGGGGTAAACCTTTCTGGGCTCCCGTTTGTCTCCGATGAAGTATAAGGGCTGGGGGAGAGGAAGCCATGCAGATTATACGTACTTTCCTTGGTTTTATCGGTGGTGCCCTGGTGGCTGCCCTGGGGCTGCAGTATTACCGGACAGGAACCGTTGACTTTCCTGCCCTCGTCCAGTCCCTGCTTCCCTTTTATAAGAGACAGGCTATCTGGCTTCTGGTCTTCCTACTGGTGCCCGTCATCCGGGGCCGGAGAAAATGAGGCTGGCCCTATGGCCTTCCGGGGATAAAGAAGAAGGTGTGCGCAGGATTTCCTAGCCGGCACACTTTTTTACTATCTACCTATCCACCATAAGATTAAGGAGAAAGGGACCGGGTGGGGATTAATGTCATACAGGCAGGCAAAAAAGGGATATCCTAACAGGGGAGCCTGTGACCTTTTTGTCTTCAGGATAGTATTGGGGGAGTTCTCCCGGTGACTGCCCTTCTTGCAGGGCTGTGGGGGAGAACTTTCTCTCTTAGGAAGGGGGAGGAACTTGGCGCAACCTGATGTAAGGAACGAAGTAATTACTGCCCGCAAACTGCTCCTCATGGTCCAGGACGGCATCGCCCTCAGCCGGGGTAGGAATGCCGACGACTATGGGGTGGTAATCAGGGACTGTGCTCGGAAACGCTACTACTACCGGGTAGATAAGGCCCTGAAGGACCTGGAAAAACTCCTGATGCTTATTCCCACGGAGGTGCAGCGGGTAGCAGATAAATCGGAAAGTACTGTTATAAGGAATTTCCTTACCGACCTGAGCATTGCCCTGAGCAAGGAAAAGCCGCCGGCAGAGTTTTTCCGGGAGCAGCGCCAGAAGCTGGAGAAGGTGATAACGGAACTGCGCCTCCAGGCCCTGGAAGAAGCGGTCTTTGGCGGGGAAACGGCCGATTATTAAAAGCAAAGGGTGGGGAACTTTCTCCTTTCCCAGAAAGTATAATTTTTTCTCCCAGATTAGCAGGAAAAAAAGTTAGCACAGCAAATATAATGTAGTAGGAGAAATGAAACACATTAATGCAGCAAGTAGTATGTTAAAGTTACTAGAACAAGTTCTTTATGTTATCATAATCACGGGAAGGGGGAGGAGAAGTGGAGAAGGAAAAAATTACCCTGAGTGTGATTAAAGCCGATGTGGGGAGTTATACCGGGCACAGCAAGGTTCACCCTGAACTGCTGGCTATGGCCAGAACTTCCCTGCAGGAGGCCTGTGAGCAGGGGACCCTTATCGATTACTATGTGGCGGCTGTGGGTGATGACCTGGAGCTCATCATGACCCACCAGAAAGGTACCGACAACAGCGAGATTCACCAGCTGGCCTGGGATACCTTTTCCCGCTGTGCCGACAAGGCCAAGGAATTGAAGCTCTACGGGGCTGGGCAGGATCTTCTGGCCGATGCCTTTGCCGGCAATGTCCGGGGTATGGGACCCGGGGTGGCGGAGCTGGAATTTGTGGAGCGGGGCAGTGAGCCGGTTGTTATCTTTATGGCCGACAAGACGGAACCGGGGGCCTGGAATTACCCCCTCTTCAAGATGTTTGCCGATCCCTTCAACACCGCCGGCCTGGTCATTGACCCGAAAATGCACAAGGGCTTTGTTTTCGAAGTCCACAACCTGAAGGAGAAAAAGAAGATCCTGTTCTCCCTCCCCGAGGACATGTACACCATGCTGACCTTTATCGGGGCGCCCAGTGAGTACTGCATAAAGGCCGTGTACCGCAAGGAAGGCAATGGAGAGCAGGTGGCCGTCTCCAGCACTGAGAAACTGGCCTTTGTAGCCGGCCGCTATGTGGGCAAGGACGATCCTGTCTGCATTGTCCGCTGCCAGAGTGGTTTACCCGCCGTCGGCGAGGTACTGGAGCCCTTTGCCACTCCCCATCTGGTGGCAGGCTGGATGCGGGGTTCCCACTGTGGTCCCCTGATGCCCGTCGGGCTCGAAGATGCCATGCCGACCCGCTTTGACGGCCCGCCCCGGGTAGTGGCCCTGGGCTTCCAGCTCAATCGGGGGAAATTGGTCGGCCCCGTCGACTTCTTTGCTGATCGGGCCTTTGACCGGGCCCGGGAGCTGGCCAACAAGCTGGCCGACTACCTGCGCCGTTTAGGGCCCTTTGAGCCCCACCGTCTGCCTTCGGAGCAGATGGAGTATACCACACTCCCAGTCTTGTTAAAGGAACTTGATGCCAAGTTTACCGATATTTAAAATAATACCAGCGAGTTCCTCCCTAAAGCGTTGGCACCGCCCTCCGGGGCGGTGCCTATATTTTGGTGTATAAGCCCTGGCCAGGTGGAAATAATAACCACTAGGACGGGTAGAGCAAGGGAGGGATTTTATGGCCAGGGTGCTGGTATTTTTCCTCATAATTGTGGTGGTATTGGCCGGAATAGGGCCTGTCAACCAGTCCGGGCAGGAGGTGCCCCGGGATGTCCTCCGCCTCCACATCAGGGCTAACAGTGATGCCCCCCAGGATCAGGAAACAAAGCTGGCCGTCCGGGATGCTGTCCTGAAGGTCCTGGCTCCCACCTTGAGCCAGGCTACTTCAGCCGCTGAAGCCTGCCGGCTGGTAGAGGAGCAGATGGATGCGATAGGGGCAGCGGCAAGGAGGGAACTACAGCGCCGGGGTCATGGGGGGCCCGTTGCCCTCTGCCTGGGTCCCACCTACTTTCCCACCCGGGAATACAGGGGCATTCCCTTTCCCGCCGGGGAATACCTGGCCTTGCAGATCTTCCTCGGAGAGGGTGCAGGGAGCAATTGGTGGTGTGTTCTTTTTCCTCCCCTCTGCCGGGTGGACGGAACCTCGGCCAGGGAGGTCAAGGCCGAGGAGGGTCTGGTTGAAGATGGGGAGGATGCCCCTTCAACCCCCGAAATCCGTTTCAAAATTGTCGAGTGGTTTTGTTCCCTTACAGGAAAATAGTTCGGGGCAACCCGACCTATTTTCCTCTCCTTATGGTATAATTGGGGAAAAACAAGGGGTGGTGTTCCTATGCAGTTTCGGGTAGCTCCGGAAATCTTTGCCCAGTTCCCAGAGGTTTGCATAGGTGTTGTGGTTGCCCGGGATGTCGACAACCAGGGAGAATCTTCTCCGCTAAAGGAATTGCTGGCAACCCAGCTGGAGGCGGCCTACCGGGAACTGGCCGGCGGTGATGTGCGCCAGCACCCCCTCATTGCCCCCTGGCGGGAGGCCTTTCGCAAGCTGGGGTATAACCCCAATCGCTTTCCCCCCTCCATCGAGGCCCTGGCAAAGAGGGTGGCCAAGAAGCCTGTCTTGCCCTCCATCAACAAGGCGGTGGACCTGGTCAATGCCCTTTCCCTCAAGTATATGCTGCCCATGGGAGCCCATGATCTGGATCGGCTCCAGGGGGACATGCAGGTCCGTATGACTGTTGGGGGGGAAGTCTTTACCCCCTTTGGGAGTCAGGAGGCCGAAGTGGTCGAAGCTGGCGAGGTGGTCTATACCGACGACCTGGAGATCCGTACCCGGCGCTGGGTCTGGCGGCAGGGGGAAAAGGCCAAGGTGGTACCAGAAAGCCGGACCATCTTTTTCCCCATCGACGGCTTCCGCGGCATCAGTGATGAGAAGATCCTGGCGGCCCGGGACGAACTGGCGGAACTTTTGACCCGGCACCTGGGGGCAGAGACCCGCTGCCTGTGGGTTGATGCTGATACTCCAGCCGTTGACCTATTTTAAAGCTATTCTATGGCCGGATTGCTCATGGTTTCCAGGTATAGCTCCAGCCTGTAATGGGGGTTATTCTCCCGCTGCCTGATGGCGTCTTCCTCCCAGGCCCGCAGGAGCTCAATAATTTCTTTAATATTATCAACTTCAGGCAGGATGAGGGTATCACCCTCGTCCTCGATTTTTATGGCCAGTTTCTGGTTGGCCAGGAAATGGATCAAGCGGAACTTGAATTCCATTCCATGGGGGTCGGTGTAGCCGATAAAGATGGCTTCCCGCATGGTGCATATCTCCCTTCCTATAGTTTTCTAAGTTAAATCCACTATTTCTCCGCCGGTTATGGTGGCCAGCTGGTCTAAGGTTATGGGCAAGGCCGAATGGGGGGTTCCGGCCGCGGCGTAAACCACATCGTATTTGCCCAGGCTGGTGTCCAGGAGAATCCGGACCGGCCTGGCCAGGGCAAAGGGGCAGACGCCACCCACCGGGTATCCCGTTACCTCTAATACTTCCTCGGGTGTAGCCATTTTGGCCTTGCCCCCGGCCGCAGCCTTGAGCTTACCGGCCTTTATTTTGACATCCCCCGCTGCTACTACCATTACATATTCTTCTCCCACGCGAAAGAGCAGGGACTTGGCAATCTGTCCCACCTCGACTCCCAGGGCCTGGGCGGCCAGCTTGGCCGTTGCCGTATCTTCGTCCAGGGCAATTACTTTAAGGCCCATATCAAACTGGTCTACATAGGCCTGCACCCGTGCATGGGCATCCATAGGTTTTCAACCTCCTTTGCCATTCCCCTACACTATACCCCAAAAAATCTGGGCTGGCAATCGGAGACCCAGGTTGAGGCGAGGACACAGGAGCAAAAGGGCAGAGACCCTCCCCTTATGGGGTACCAGAGGGTCTCTGCCCTTGGAGCTGGGTAAACACCGGGAGTATTTTACTGGCTGCTGGGCAGGGGGCCAGAGATGGCGGCTTCGGCGAAGGTAGCCATCTCGCTGAGAATTTTTAAAGAGGCCTCCACCAGGTTCATGGCCAAGGCGGCACCGGTCCCCTCTCCCAGGCGCATGTCCAGGTGGAGGAGGGGCTTGAGGCCGAGATACTCCAGCATGGCTCCATGGCCCGGTTCCGCCGACAGGTGGGAGCAGATGAGGTATTCCTTGACGGTGGGGCAGAGGCCGGTGGCAATGAGGGCAGCGGCGGTGGAGATGAAGCCATCGGTGATGACGGGAACCCGCCTGGCGGCGGCGCCCAGAATGACTCCGGCCAGGGCGGCGATTTCCAGCCCGCCGACCTTGGCCAGGACATCCAGGGAGTCTGCCGGGTCAGGCCGGTTGACAGCCAGAGCCTTTTCAACAACCCGGATTTTTAGTTTCAGCCCCTCGTCGTCTAAGCCTGTCCCGCGGCCGACCACCTGGGCTACCGGCCTGCCGCTGTAGGTGGCAATGATGGCGGTACTGGGTGTGGTGTTGCCAATACCCATTTCCCCCAGTCCAACCAGGCCGGCACCCCGGGCAATGCGGTCCTGGACCACCTCGATGCCCACCTCCAGGGCGGCTACGGCCTCTTTGCGGCTCATGGCCGGCCCGGCCGCCATGTTGGCGGTGCCATAGGCGACCTTGCGTTTTATGAGCCCGGGCATATCGGGAAGATCTGCCGCCACCCCCACATCGACGATGAGGAGCTCACTGCCCACATGGCGGGAGAGGACATTCATGGCTGCCCCTCCCCGGAGGAAATTGAGGATCATCTGGACGGTAACCTCCTGGGGGTAGGCACTGACGCCTTCGGCTACGACGCCGTGGTCCCCGGCCATCAGGATACAGGTTTTCTTGGGCAGGGGGGGACAGACCTGGCCGGTGATGCCCGCCAGCTGGCGGGCCAGCTCCTCCAGGACCCCCAGGCTGCCCGGCGGCTTGGTCAGGCTGTCCAGCCGTTCCTGGGTCCTGGCCACGACCTGCCGGTCCAGGGGCTTGATCTGGGCCAGGGTCGCCTGCAGTTTTTCCATACTACCAGCCTCCTTGGAGTAAATATTTTGTCACCGGGGTATTACCTTTCGCTAAAAAAAGTCCCCAGCCGCAATGGGCTGAGGACTTTTCCATCATCCTCATCATGCTTGGCCCCTGGACAGGGCCGACATGATACACAGACCGGCAGGTTTCCTGGCTTCCGGCTCCTTGCGCCCCTGCCCCTTCCCATTTTCCTTACCCCGCAGGGATGAAAAACAGTGGTTACATGCAGGTTTGCTCCCCGGTTACAGTGGCGGGACCGCTGGGGACTTGCACCCCATTCCCTTTTACCCCCTATTCGGGCACCGGCCTGCTCTATTCAGCTTTAGCCCTATTTTAGCAGGAAAAAACAGGGCCTGTCAAGAATTGGTTCCCGCCCCTGGAACAAATTACCGCTGCTGCCACGTCTAAACCAGTAATGGAAGGGAAGGGAGAAGGGATCTGTGGGGAGAAATATGGTTACGAAGGGATTAACTAGCAGAGGAGGTAGAGTATGGGGAAAAGAAGCATTATGACAGCAAAGCCTTGGACAGCAGTCCTTGTCCTTCTTCTCCTTCTGGGACTGGCAGTGCCTGCTGCTGCCGGTGATGTAATCTATGAGGAAAGTATGTCGGAACCGGTAGGCAGGGGGGTAACCTACCGGCAGACCTGGCGTTTTACCAGGGATGGCTGGCTGCGGGTCCATGTCCTGGAGGTAGATCTTAGCGATCCCGAGGTGACCCTCGACCTCTTGTATAACGATGAAGGAGTGGCGGTTCCCCGCCCCCTGACGGAAATGGCAGCCAGTTCCCCGCCCCCTGACGGAAATGGCAGCCAAAAGGGGAGTTGTGGCTGCCATAAACGGTGATTTTCTCTACCGGCAGGGCTCCTACTATGCCCCGGTGGGCCCGATGGTCCAGGAGGGCAGGCTGGTGACCAGCCCCGGTGCCGACGGGAGTATGGGGGTCTTTGCCCTGAACAGCGCCGGGAGGATAGAATTTGGCCCCTGGCGTGGTGAAGGCTATGTATACCATCCCGGCGGGGAGTCCTTCCGCCTGGCCGGGGTCAACAAGCCTGGCACCGACTACGCCTGGCCTATCCTTTACACAGCGGACTGGGGCAAAACCAGCCCGGCTACACCCTCCGGTGTTGTCACCCTGCTGGGGATGGATGCCCGGGTAGTCCGGGTTTCGGAAACGGGGGAGCAGGAGATTCCAGAGGGGGGCTTTGCCCTGGTGGCCGGCGGTGCCGCCGCCGATTACTTCCGGACTCTGCGCCCTGGTGATGTCATTGAAGTTAGCTATACCACCGTGCCCAACTGGCAAAACTACCTCACGGCTATGGGGGGAGGGGGCATCCTCCTCAAGGACGGGAGGATTGTAACCGACGGGCATCAGGTGGAAGGCCGCCATCCCCGCAGCGCTGTAGGGGTTTCGGCCGATGGCAAGACCCTCTATCTGGTGGCTGTAGATGGCCGGCAGGACGAGAGCCGGGGGATGGAGCAGGTAGAACTGGCCCGGCTGCTCCTGGAACTGGGAGCGGCCAATGCCATTAACCTGGACGGGGGCGGCTCCACTACCCTGGTGGCCAGGCCCCTGGGTCTTTCCCGGCTGGCCGTAAGGAATAAACTGTCAGGAACCAGCCAACGGCCTGTTCTCAATGGCCTCGGTATTCGTACCGCCCAGACCCAGGGGCCGGCGGCGGGACTGGTCTTGTCCGTCCCTGGGAAAAATGTCCTCCTCAATGGCACCAGGAGCCTTGACCTCCGGGCCTATGATGCTGCTTATAACCCGGTGCCTTTGCCGGCCGGGGAGCCGGTGTGGGAGGTAGTGCCCGGGGATCTGGGCCGGGTGGAAGCCGGCCGCTTTGTACCCCGGCGCAGCGGTTCAGGCCAGGTGCGGGTGCGGCTGGGAGAGCTGGAGGCAGCGGTTGACGTCCGGGTTATTGGACCGGCGGTGGAACTGGCAGTAAGCCCGGAAAGGATAAACCTGGAACCGGGCAGCCGGCAGGCCTTTACCGTGGTTGGTACCGATGCCCGGGGCTACCGGGCCCTGGTGGAGGCGGAAGACATGAGCTGGGAGGTTAAAGGGGAGATCGGAAGCCTGCAAAGGGGGATTCTCACGGCGGCCGGCAGTGGCGGCAGCGGTGCCGTCCTGGTCTATCTCGACGGCATCGGGGCTGGGGCCCAGGTCACCGTGGGCAGAAAAGAGCTGCTTTTAGATCAGCTGGTTTCCCCCGCCGGGGTAGATTTCCTCAGCTGGCCCCAGTGGGTAGGGGGAGGTATCGGCTTTGCGGCGGCGCCCCAACCCCTGCCGGCCCGGGAAGGTCCGGTCCTGGCCCTGCACTATGATTTTACCCCCCTGGAGCCAGCTACCCGGGCGGCCTATGTGGTGCTGGACGAGGCCGGTAAAGAACTGCCCCCAGAAGCCCAGGCGGTGGGTCTATGGGTGTACGGCGACGGCAGCGGTCACTGGCTGCGGGGCCTGGTGGAGGATGCCCAGGGGCAGCAGTTCCCCATGGATTTTGCCCGCCAGGTCGACTGGGTAGGCTGGCGCTATGTGCGGGCCAATCTTTCCACCGATGGGGCCAGGCCCCTGACTCTAAAGCGAGTCTATCTGGCGGAACCCGATGCCAGTTCAGGTGGGAAGGGAACTATTTACCTGGCCAATCTCACAGCGGAACTGCCCCTGGCCTGGCCGACGGACCTGGTGCCGGAGGCGGTGAAAAGGGAAGACCCGGCCCAGCTGGCGGCAGGGAAACAACTGCCGGCCGGGACCAGGCTTTTGGTGGTGGGCAATATTGCTGCCGAAGTGGATAAGGAAGCCCTGGCTGCAGCCCTGACGGCGGAGAAGGAGGGCCAGGGGGCCGCCTTTGTCCTGACGACGGGGGCTCTGGCGCCGGCAGAGGCGGGCTCCCTCCCGGTCCTTACCGGCAGCCATCTACCCACAGCCCTTCAGGGGAAAGGATTTTCCGCCCTGCACCTCAGGGCAACCCAGGGGGGCTTGCGGGAGACCGATTTTAACCAGTGGCACTACTTGAAAGGGGAGCTGGCCAGGGTGCCGGCTGCTTCCCCCCTCCTGGTTCTCCTGGACCGGGCCCCCTTCAAGGGGGATGTTCCCGGCGCCGGCTTTAACAACAGTGCCGAAGCCGCCCTCCTCCGGCGATACCTGACTGCTTTTCATGAGGAGACCGGCGGGGAGGTCTGGGTCCTTTGCGGCGGCACTCCCGCCGGGACCAAAGGCTGGAACCGACTGGCGG
>CZCA01002886.1_pt1 | contig 10238 bp, 8 predicted proteins | sample 591981 | NCBI WGS metagenome assembly CZCA01 (sample SAMEA3556810, study PRJEB10932) | anaerobic digester metagenome
ACGCCAGTGTGCTTCCACCCGCGCGTGCTCTCCGCGCCGATAGGCGGCCACGCCGCCCCAAAAACTGGCGCGGATCGGGTTGTGCTGGTCGCGGCGGATGAGCTTGAGCGCAGCATCGTAGTGGCCTCTGTCCACCAGGTGGACGTAGAAGAAGCCGGGATTTTTGCCAAACAGCTCGCTGGTCGTCATGGCAAATTCCGCCCATGCCAGCGCCTCATCGACCTTGCCTTGCGCCAACGCCACCTGCGCCTTCATATACGCCAGCTGCCCGCGCGCCAGGCGCAAGGCAGCTTCATCGGCGCCAGCATCGATGCGATTGACGACGTGTTCGGCCTCGCGCAGTGCACGCTCGGCTACATCCAGCCGGTTGTGGCGCAAGGCGTGCATGGTGAGATCGTGCCACTGCGTCAGCTCGCCGGTGCGCGCCAATTGCTCCAGTTGAGCGAACGCTGTATCCTGTTCGCCTGCCTGCAACAGAATGGCGGCATAATGTTGCTGCCAGACGCGCGCCTGCTCCGGCGGCGCCAGGCGCGCCGCCAACGCCGTGTTTGCCAGTGCAGCGTCATAGAGATCGTGATAGGTCTGGTAAAAGACCAGATCGGTGATCGCCTGAAAGAGGATGCGATCCAGCCGTCGATTGGCGGCGTGGCGTTGCGCCTCCGGCATTTGCGCCAGACGGTCGATGATCTGCTGCAGGAGCGGGATGGCGTCGTCGTTCTGGGTGGCGATCAATTGCTGCCCACGTAGCAGCTTTTCTTCCCAACTCCCCTTGATGAGCGTGGGCGCTGGTGCGGGTGCAGAAGGCGACGTGGCCGGTGTCTTATCAGGCATCGATCTCCCGTTTCACAGTCAGGAGCAGCGTGTCGGCGCGCAAATCCGGCACATTATAGCAGACGCCGCCCAGGGCGTCCGCCAGCTTCTGCGCCAGGCCACGATCGAAGGCGGCGTGCTCCATGTTGATGACGATGGATTTGAGGTGCGCCTGCTCAAAGAGTTCGGCAATGCGCGCCGACTCCTCTTGTGCGGGCATGCCGGTCATGCTGACATTGCCGGCGCCGTCGGTGAGCAAGATCATAAGTGGGCGGATTTCGTTGTCGCGGCGGCGGGCAGTGTCGAGCACCTGCCAGGCGAGAAACAACCCGCTGCTGAGCGGCGTCTTGCCGCCGACGGGCAGGTCTTGCAATGCGCGCTGCGCCAGTTCGACGCTGCTGGTTGGCGGCAGCACCAGGCGCGCCTTGTCGCGCTGAAAGACGATCAGCCCCACCTGGTCGCGGCGTTGATAGGCATCGACAAGCAGGCTGAAGATGGCGCCCTTGGTGGCCTCCATGCGTTCGCTGGCGGCCATGCTCCAGCTGGCATCCACGACGAAGAGGATCAGGTTGCCGGTGCGGCGCACCCGCACTTTGCGTTGCAGGTCACCCTTGCGCAATTGCAACGCCAGATCGTTCTCCGCTTCAGCGTGGCGCTGGCTTTGGTACGGAGCAGCGGCGCGCAGGGTGGCGTCGAAGGCAATGTCCTCGGGGCGATCACCAGCAGGCCGCGCCTTGATGTAGCGGCCACGCTTGCGTTCGGTGCGCGTGTAGGAGCGCTTGCCAGCGCGTTCGCGCGTCATTTTGTCCAGGGGCGTATCGAGCCGCTTGGCCTCGAAGGTGTCGCCGACCTTGACGGGTTTGCGGGCGCCTTTGTTGTCACCGGGCGATGAGCTTTGCTGCGGAGACGCATCCGGCTGGGCCTCGCCGCCCTCGCCAGCCTCCGGGCTTTCATTCAGCTCCGACTCATCGCCCTCCATGCTTTTTTTTCGTCTGCAGTCCCCTTGCCTTCGCCTTCCTGCTGTTGATTCTCATCGGTGACCGCTTGCTCGGCCTCAGCGCGCGCCTGGCGCATATTGGATTGCAATTGATCCGGGTTGAGCACTGAATCCTGGAAAGGTTGCTTCTTCATGCGATGCGGCAGCGCCAGCTCCGCCGCCAGCAGGATATCCTTGTCGTTGATCTGCAAGCGCCCATCGTAGGCCGCCTGAGCGCGGGCGGTCTTGAGGATCACAATGTCGGCGCGATGGCCGTCCACCTTGAAGCTGGCTGTCAACGCCGCGATGGTGTACATGTCTTTTTCGGTGTACTTTACCAACGGATAGCGTTGTCGCGCTTGCAAGATGCGATCGCACATCTCGCGTTCGGTTTCGTCATAGGCGGCAATGAAGGCTTCTGGGTCTTGCTCGAAGAAGACGCGGCGGCGCAACACTTCAACGCGCTGACTTGCTTCGGTGATGCCGACGACATCCACGGCGTGGGCGAAGCGATCCAGGAGTTGTGGGCGCAAGTCACCCTCCTCCGGGTTCATCGAGCCGACAAGGACAAAGCGCGCCGGGTGCTGAAAGCTGATGCCTTCGCGCTCCACCACATTGACGCCCATCGCTGCGCTGTCGAGCAACAGATCGACCACGTGGTCGTCGAGCAGGTTGACTTCGTCGACATAAAGCACGCCGCGATTGGCTGCCGCCAGGATGCCCGGCTCGAAGTGGCGTTCGCCCTTTTGGATGGCCTTCTCGATGTCTAGCGTGCCGACGACGCGATCTTCAGTCGCGCTCACCGGCAGATCGACAAAGGGTGTGGGCACATGCGAGGTCGGGAGCGCGCCTTCATGTTCCAGGCGTTCGCGACACTCATCGCAGAAAAGATCGGGGCGTTGCGGGTCGCAATTAAAGCGGCAACCCTGCACGACCTCAAGTTCGGGCAGCAATGCCGCCAGCGCGCGGGCGGCAGTCGATTTGGCGGTGCCGCGCTCGCCGCGAATCAACACGCCGCCGATCTGCGGGTTGATGGCGTTGAGAATCAGGGCGCGCTTCATGCGCTCCTGACCGACGATGGCGGTAAACGGGTATGTCTGTCGCATGGAGTAGTCCTTCACCGGATGCGCCGGGCGCCTACAGTCGCTGTCGGCCGCCAGCATTTCTTACGTTGACAGGGGCGAAGGTCATTCGCCCCTGTCGCCATTCCTGATCTAGTTCAATTCATATTATACTTGACGGGGAGGATGAGCAACAAAAGTGGCGCGTGTTTCCGGTGAACTGACCAATGACGAATTGAGCGTTCAGGGTTGAAACTTTTCGGCCGCAGCTGCGTAGTGTGGACGACAGCGCATGGGGTCGGGGCAACCTGGTCTCGAAGAGAGAAGTGAGATTTGTCGGTATGAGTGAGCAGGAGCAGATGTGGGTGCAACAAGCGCGGCGCGGCGACCGCAGTGCCTTTAGCCGCCTTGTCGAGGCTTATCAGCGCCCGGTGTTCAATTTGACCTATCGCATGTTGGGCAGTGTGGAAGAAGCCGAGGATGCTGCACAAGAAGCGTTTTTGCGCGCCTATAGCCGGCTTGGCCAGTATGATCCGGAAATGAAATTTTCGACCTGGTTATTTTCCATCGCCAATCACTATTGCATCGACCGCCTGCGCAAACGGCGCACGACGCAGATTTCCATCGACGATAACCCGGTGTTGCAGAACCTGGAAGGCGATGACCCGCGCCCGGAGCGCCACGCTCTGCAACAAGAGGCGCGCATCGAGGTGCAGAATATGCTGGATCGCCTGGCGCCCGAATACCGCACGCCACTGGTGCTGCGCTATTGGGAAGACCTGAGTTACGAGGAGATCGCCGAGAGCATGAACGTAACGGTCGCCACCGTCAAGAGTCGCCTCTTTCGGGCGCGGCAGCAACTGGCGGCGATCTACAAAGAGCAGGAGAGCATCACGCCGCCGCCACAGCCGCGCGTGGCGCCGCCGGTGCGGCAGGTTGAGCGCAACCGCACGCAACCGATGATGCTGCGGCTCGGTATGGCGGCGCTGTGAATGATGAGGTGAGAACATGAACGAGCAACCCATTCACATGGATACACCCGAAGCTGAGTTCGACTGGCTGATGTCGCTGGCGCTTGATCATGCGCTGGATGCCGACGAACAGGCGCGTTTCGATGCGTTGCTGGCGGACGATCCTGACCTGGCGATGAGCTGGCGCGCCTGGCAGTGGATCGATAGCGAGTTCGCAGCCACACCCGCGCTGACGCCACCCTCAGGTTTTGTCCAGCGCTTCGAACTGCGCCTGGCCGAGGCCGAGAAGGAGCGCCAACAGCGGGTGCTGTTGTTGTCGTCAGCGGCTGCCTTGCTGGCCGTGACATTGGTCTTTGCCTTGACAACCGGAGTTGGCGTCTTCGTCTTTCTGACACAGGGGCAGTGGGTGGGCGAGCAGATGCGTGCTCTGACGTTGGCCTACACCTCCACTCAACTGTGGTTCGCTGCCATTGGCGACGCCGTACAGACGATGCTCAATACGCCGCAGGTGCAGTTTGCCGGCGGCCTCTACGTCCTCTTACTGATCATGTTGGTCGTCGGCTGGGTGCAGCTGCTGCGGCGCAGCGCGCAGGTCGAGCGGCCACTGCCGATGATGACGGAATGATATTGTACACTCATCTGACAGGGATGCTTATGCGCGTTACGACAGTGCTTACATCTACCCGGAACTGGCTGTGGTTGGCGGTGGCAGTGACAGCGTTTTCGCTGTTGATTGTCATGGCGCCTGCCTTGCAGGCCGCGCCTGCCCAGGCGCTCGATCAGCCATCTCTGATGCAGCAACAGGTTTTCAACGACGACCTCACCGTGCGCGCTGGCGAGACCATCGACGGCGATGTCGTGGTCTATCAGGGGGATGTAGCGGTGGCGCGTGGCGGCGCCATTCGTGGCAATCTGGTCGTCTATCGTGGCGACGTTGAAGTCGATGAAGGCGGGCTGGTGGCCGGCGACATTACGGCCTTCAGCGGCAGCATCGAGATCAACGGCGCTGTCGAAGGCGCCATCACGGCCTGGAGCGGCGATGTACAGATGGGGCGTTCAGCCGTGATCGGCGGCGACGTGAGCGTCGTGAGCGGCGAGATCAAGCAAGCGCGCGGCGCTGTCGTCGAAGGCAGCCTGCTGCGCGGCCCGGCGGTCAATTTGCCGCCGCTGCCCCAGTTGGGAGCGCTGCCGGGCGCACCACAGCCGCCTACGCCACCCGTAGCGACGCCCATCGATCTGTTCTGGGCAACGTTGGGACGCGTCTTGAGCGCACTGCTGATGCTAGGGGTAGCCGTACTGACGGCGATTCTCCTGCTCAGATGGCGTCCAGCGCTGATGGAAGAGATGCGCAGTTTGTTGGTTGAGCGGACAGCCCTGGCCTTTGCAGCAGGTCTGATCTTCAACCTGTTCGGGCTGGCGCTGATTGGGCTGCTGTGGATCACCTTCTGCTTCCGGCCGCCGGCGATCTTGCTGGGTTTGCTCTTGACGGCTGTAAACCTTGTCGGCGTTGCTATTGTGGGCGATGAAGTAGGGCGCCGTCTCGCCACGCGTTTGGGCGCTCCCTGGCCGCAGCCCTGGCGCACAGCGGTTGGCATTGCTGCACCCGGCGCAGTCATTGCCTTTCTGTGGATTCTTGGCAGTTGTTTTGGTTTCCTGGCGTTCCTGGGCGCATTGATTCTCAGCGCCTTTGGCGTGGGGACGATCCTGGTCAAGGTGTTGAAGTTGGGTGAACAGCAGGCGTCCGCGCCTGGCATAGAATTGGTCCCTCCGGCGCCTGCTGCTGCTCCTGTCGCTGCCGAGGATGTAGCAGCCATGCCTGCGTCCGCAGAGCAGGAGACGGCGCCTGTCCCGGCGCCCGTTTCGCCCACAGCGCCGACGCAAGTCCCCGGCGCCGAGGATGACTTCACCCGCATCAACGGCATCGGGCCGGTCTTCGACCAGCGTCTCAAGGCGGCAGGCATTCGCACCTTTGCCGAGCTGGCTGACCGCACACCTGCCGAGATCGCCGAGATCGTGAAGTGGCCGGTCGCCCGTGTGGAACGTTCTATGCTCATCGAGCAGGCGCGTCAATTGGCGCAGGCTGATGGTTGAGGCGTCGCCCAGACATCTCGACGCATGTTCTGAAAATAGCCCCAGTCGATGACCTTCCCGGAAGCTCAAAGCTTCCGGGAAGGTCATCAGTATTTTCAACACGCGGCAAGCACAAGCGCCGTCAATTCTTCATCGGTCAGCACAATTGGATTGGCTTTCATGCTCGACGCCGCGCGCGCTTTGTCCACCAACGCGGGTGCGTCGGTGCGGCTAAACCCATAGTGCGACAGTGGGGGAATCTCCAGCCCGGCCACCAGCGCACGCAACCAGGCGATTGCATCATCGACGGTGGCTTCGGCGCTGCCCGTGAGCAGATGCGCCAGTTCGGCGTAGCGCGTCAAAGCTACACTGCCCGGTGCGCGCTGGCGCAGCGCCTTCACATTGGCGGCGACAACCTCCGGCAATAACGCTGCACAGACGGCGCCATGAGGCGCACCATACATGCCGCCAAATGGCCCGGCAAAACCATGCACGGCGCCCAGACCAGCGTTTGCCAGCGCCAGCCCCCCACACAGGCTGGCAAACGCCATGTCGCGGCGCGCGGCGACATCGCTGCCCTGTCGCACCGCCCGTTGGAGTGAGCGCGCCGCGTGCTGCAACCCCTCACGGCAGATGGCGTCCGTCAACGGATTGGCGCGGCTGGAGACGAACGGCTCGATCAGTTGCGTCAAGGCGTCCATACCCGTCGCCGCGGTGACAGCGGCTGGCAGGCTGTAGGTCAGCTCTGGATCGACTAGCGCCACCCGCGGCAGCATCGATGGGCTGCGCACGCTCACTTTGACGCGATGGGCAGGCGAGGCCAACACGGCGTTGCGCGTCACTTCGCTGCCCGTACCGGCGGTGGTGGGGATTGCAATCACCGGCAAGGAAGGCTGGGTCAGTGGTTGCGCCCTACCGATCACCTCCAGATAGTCGAAGACATCGCCAGGATTGGTGGCAAGCGCGGCGATCGCCTTGCCTGCATCGATGACGCTGCCGCCGCCAAAGGCTACGATCACCTCGGCGCCAGCGCGCTTTGCCGCTGCAACTCCGGCGATTGCATCCTCAACGGTCGGCTCATGGGCAACGCTGTAGAGCGAGGGTTGCAGCTCCGCTGCCGCCAGCAACGCCAATAGACGCTCTGCCCGCTGCGGGTTGGCGCCGGTGACAACCAGCGCGCGCTCCCCAAAACCACGCGAGATGGCGCCGATTTCGGCCAGCGTCCCCTCGCCAAAGAGGATGCGCTGCGCCGTTGCAAATTCAAATTTCATGCTTCACCCCCAGTGGATGTCGCGCTGGCGTGATTCACGACGCCAGATCGCCCGCAAAGAAGGCGTCCCATGGAAACTTGACGGGTGCGTCATGGGTCACGATGTCGATCATCGTTTTCATCAAGGGCAATGCAACCGGATCGAGTTTACCATGCGCCATCAGCGTCTCGATAGTCGGACCGATGGCCTGAGCCAGTTGAGCGCCCTCAATGGTGACGTCGGCCATATACTCGCGTTTGGCGACCGAATACGGCATGCCCTGTCCCAGGTATGCGCCCATGCGGCTGTTGCGCCCACCCATACTCGTTACATAGAGGTCGCCAGCGCCGGGCAGGGTGAAGACGCTGCGCCGCTGCCCACCCATGAAATCGACCATGTAGGCGGTCTCCCATAGCCCCTGCGCAAAGATGGCGGCCGCCAGGTTGTGCATGACAGCCTCGTTGCCAGCCTTGCCCGTTTTGGCGAGCAGCCCGCCCACACAACCGACCGCCAGCGCATAGAGATTCTTCAACGCCACGCACGTTTCGACGCCGACCATATCAGTTGAGGGCCAGACGTGATAGTAGCGGGTGCGCAGCATCGTCGCCAGTTTGTTCACCAACGCACTGTCATCGCCGGTGACGACGACGCAAGTGTCGCGCTCCTCGGCCAGCTCGCCGGCGATGGAAGGCCCACCCACCGCCAGCAGCGGCGTGTTGCGTTGTTGCGCTGGCGTCAGGTGGCGGCGTAGACGGTGCGGCAGCAGTTCCAGGTGGTCGCCTTCGCCCGACAAGCCTTTTGTTAAAAAGAGGAGCGGCGTCCCCACTGGCAACGTTTCGCGCAACATTTCGCCGGCCCAGTCGATGCCCAGCGAGTTGACGCCGATGACGACCAGCTCCACCCCCTGCAATGCTTCACCCAGGCGATCGTAGGTGTAGGGCGCCACCGTTGCCCGTAGTTTTGTCCCCAGACGCGGATGCAGGTGCGTCTCGTGGATTTCCTCAATAATGTCAGTGTCCAAATGGGTGCCGACCAGATTGACGCGATGGCCATTGTCGGCCAGAGGCATCGTAAATGCACTGCCCATCACGCCGGCGCCTAATACAACAATGTTTGCCATACAATTTTCTTTGCTCCAATAAAAGTATTTTCAGAGAAATATTATAAATCACACGTCTTCGTCAGGCATAGCAAAATGACGCCTGACGAAGACGTGTGACGCCTGACGCCCTTTCAAGCCTCCGCCAGTTCAAGCACAGCCTGCGCAGTCACATCATCCGTGGCAAGCACGGTGAGATAGCGCCCGCGCAGCGCACCGAGTATTGACATTGCTTTGGGCAACCCGCGCGCAACGGCGATCACGCGCGGCACCTGGCGCAGATCGGGCAGATCGATGCCGATGACGCGGGCGTTGATCTCGTAGTCGGCAAAGCGACCTTCGGCATCGAAAAAGCGTCCACACGTTTCGCCGACGACGCCCTGCCGCCGCAACTCAGCCAGATCGCTTTGGGTCAGGTGCCCGGCGCGTAGGAAACTGGCTGCTTCCGGCTGGACGGTGCCGATGCCTGTGATGGCAAGCGCCACGCTGCGCGCTCGCTGCAATCCATCACGCATGGATGGCTCATTGAGCAACAGATCGCGCAGGGCGGGTTGCGCCACCAGCACCGGCGCATGTAGATCGTAATAGCGACCTCCCAATTTGCCCGCCAGCAACCGCGCCAGATCAGGCCCATCGATCGTGGGGTTGGGCGCACCGACGCTGCCCAGAATCTGCACCACGTCGAGCGGATGGGAGCGGTTTTCGGGCAGCGCCGTGACTGCTGCGTGCACGCCCGTGCCCCAGGCAATGCCAATGCAAGCGTCTGGCGGCAACAGCGCAATCACGCGTTCCAGATAGCCAGCCGCCAGCCGTCCAACCCCGGCCAACAGCTCGTCCTCACGCTGATCCTGTCCGCTGAGCAGTACATAGGCATCAGTCAGGCCGAAGCGGTCGATCAGCGCCTGTTCTAGCAAATAGTGACGATTGACCGGACGGTGAATGCGGATCTCCACGATGCCGAGGTCACGCGCCTCTTTGATCATGCGCGAGACGCTGGAGCGCGAAATGTCCAGACGCTCGGCGATCTGCTGTTGATTCTGCCCAAGCTGATAGTACAGACTGGCTACGGTGACCAGTAAATCAGTGCGTTCTTCGCGGACGTCTTCGGTATTGTAGTTTAGAAGGTTATTCACGGGTGATTACCACCTTCGATGTCAATCCCGCGTGTGCAAGGTGAAATGCATGTGCGCCATTGTCTAGGTTCAGCACATGGCTGACGGAATTTTCTAAAGTGTAACCGGGACGGCGCAGAATTGCCAGTGCACGTGGGAACAGATCAGGAGTTGCCGAGTAGCTGCTGACGATGTTGAGTTCGCGCCGCCAGACATCCCACCAGTTGATCGGCAGTTGCGTCGCCGGTTTGACGCCAAAGAGCAGGATCACACCGCCGTCACGCACGGCGGCAAATGCTTGCGCCAACGTTGCCTGCGTCACGACGGTCAGGATGACAAGATCGACGCCGCGTCCCTCCGTTGCCGCCTGCATCATCGCAATCGCATCCGGATCGTCCGCCAGAAAACCTCGCGCCACGCCCCACTGCTGCGCCAGCGTCAGACGCTCCCCACGTACATCGACGGCAAACGTTGTCACGGCGCGGTCGGCTAACAACGGCGCAAAGAGCAACCCGACTGCGCCCACCCCGACGATCAATGCCGCGTCACCCTCCAGCAGGGGCACGCGGTCGAGTGCACGCAGACAACAGGCCAGCGGTTCTATGAAGACGGCGCGCAGGTCGGGCAGGTCGTCGGGTAAAGGCAGCAGGACATGTTGCACGTGCAGCGCTGGCACACGAATGAACTCGGCAAAACCGCCAGGGTCGATATTGGTGCGCTTGAAGAGGGGATCCATCGGTGCGCTGCCGCGCCGGGTAAAGTGTGAACTGTAATCCGGCACGTGATGCGCAAAGGCGACGCGTTGCCCAACAGCAATGTGCTGCACGTCTGCACCGACCGCCGCCACCACGCCGACGACTTCATGCCCAAGCTGCACCGGGCGGGCGAC
>CZCA01002230.1_pt1 | contig 10227 bp, 8 predicted proteins | sample 591981 | NCBI WGS metagenome assembly CZCA01 (sample SAMEA3556810, study PRJEB10932) | anaerobic digester metagenome
TATATTTCCCGGCAATACTTGTAAGGGTCTCACCTCCGGACACTATGTGCTCTATCTTCTCTCGCCCAAGCCCCGATTTGAGCAGGTTGAAAACTTCCTTGCCTGCAATACCGTCAACCCTTAGCCTATGGGCCTTCTGAAAGTCGAATACAGCGCCTTTTGTAAGAATGCCATACATTCCGTCACATTCCCCTGTGTAATAACGGAGTTCAGCCAAACGTCGTTGAAGCGCTGCCACATCTTGGCCTTTCATATCCAGCCTGAGAGTTCTTTTGAAGAGGCTCTCCCTTTGAGATGACGCCATGGGAAAAACGTCCTCCAAGAAGGTATGTAAAGATGGCTTTCTCTGCCTTCGGAATTCATTCTATGCCCGGTCCGGTTGCTTTGTGACGCTTTCATCCGAAACAAGCTAACGACTCCTTCGGAGAATGTTTATGATCTGTCTAGGTAGATTGCCTATGACGGACAAGAAGCGGGATTGTGCCGAAGTTGCTCTTTTTTGCTGCTCAACCAGACCTGTATCACTTTCCATTCTGACCCCGGTCACAACGTGAAGAATGCGCTTCTCAAGAACAAGCCCCTCCAGTAGAATGAGGGCTTCTATAGCAATCTCATCACCTGCTTCGCCAAAAGAAGCTTCGATGTCTTCAACAGAAAACTTGGCCTCTATACGCATGGAAGCGCTGATTTCGGGGATTTCCACAAGAGTTCTGATCTTATGGTTCCGGGATACCGCCTGAATTTCTCCGTCAGACGGCAGGTAAATCCATATTGAAAGATCGAGAGACGCCAGGGCCGAGCCGTTGAATATTTGCCACGACAAAGATACCAAGTCAATGGTAATCCCCAGAGGTTGCTGCAGGCGAAAATCCTTTGCTGCACATGAAATGCTCATAGTCTCTCTATGGCAGATTTGCGCGATAACGCGTTCAATTTGCAGATCTTCGCCTTCTACTACGAGACTACCCAAGATGTACACCTCTTATCTCCCATCCGGCTGCCAAAAAACCAGGACCCACTGTACTGAATCCCTATTCACAGGAGTTTTCAGGTATTCTGTCATGAATTGATACGGAAGGGAAAAAAGACGAAAGGAGAAAAAGGGGCACTAATTTGGGGACTGCCGGATGAAATCACCGGCAATCCCCCTGTAGGCTGGTACCGGTATTAAGCGATCACCTAGGGCGAAATCTCGCATCCTTACTTGACAGTATCGTCGGGACAACCCTTATCATTCTGCCAAAGGTCGTTGCCGGGACAGCCGCCGGTAACCATTACCGGGATCTGAATGTGATTTGTCACTACTACCTTTATGCTGATTATCACTTTCTCAGTAAGCTCTCCTGTAGCAGGGTCGAACTCCCACACAATGTTCTCGATAAACGAATGATCCTGCTGATCCATGCCTTCTTCCACAGGGAATTCAGGATTTATCGGAAGCACCTCTATCATCTCGCTGAAAGGCAGATCTTCTGCGACATGGTGCACAAGGTCATCTGCGCCGACAAAGAATATCTGTTTATGAACAACTCCTTGCACAATGACTTTGCCATTCTTCACAATAGATGTTATTTCGCTGATCCTGGCATCAATATCTACAATTTTGATAGCAGGCAGGGTCTTGGTTTCCTCAACCAATTTCTGCGCGCATCCAAATCCGATGATCTGGTCAGCTTTAATAAGGATCCCACACTCATTTACGCTCACTGGCACTGCACATGTTTCCGTGACTTTAACGCTTAGGACAAGGATAATTTTTTGCGTCAGGGTGCCGGTAACAGGATCGAATTCGAACACAAGGTTATCTACGAAAGAATGGTCTTGAGAGTTCATACCCTCACATGCGCATGGCACTATCACAAGATCACTGAATGGAATGTCTTCTGCCAGGTGATGAACCAGGTCATCTGTGCCGACGAAGAATATCTGCTTATGAACGATACCCTGGACCAGGACTTTACCGTTCTTCACTGTGTGCCTGATCTGAGATATTCGCGGGACGATTTCAATGACCTTAATGGCAGGAATGACTTTTGTCTCTTCAATGAATTTCTGCTTTGTGTTTTCACCCACCACAACCCGGGCCTTAATTAGTGTCCCTTCAGGACAGGTCGCCACTTGGAATTGCTCAGTTTCGGTCACCTTCACACATAACCTGAGAATGATCTTTTGCGTCAAGGCACCGGTATCGGGGTCAAACTCAAACACGCTGTTCTCGATTACAGAGAAATCCTGCTGGTTCATGCCTTCCCGCACCGGACACATAGGATTCAATGGCTCGACATCAACAAGCTCACTGAAATCTATGTCCTCTGCAAGGTGATGTTCCAGTCCATCAGTGCCGATGTAAAATATCTGCTTATGCACAGTGCCCTGTATGATGACTTTGCCATCCTTTACTATAGAGCGAATGTTTATGAGCGTAGGAATGATTTCCACTATCTTGATACCTGCTATCGTCTTTGTCTCCTCCAGCAGAACCTGCTTTGAACCATGGCCTACAACCTTTTCCACCTTAAGGCATGCTGTCTGAACCCTACTATACTTCTCAATATTCAGCATATACGAGCCTCCTTCCCTAAGCCTGAATGGGCTTGCCGTCAAACGATTAAGAAATGCGAGTCTTGCCTCCCTCGGGCCCTCTGTCTCCTGGAACTTGACTGGGACAGGTACACGTTCTTCGTCTTCCGTATCCTCTTCCGCGTCATGAGACACGGGATACACAAGCCCTAATTTGGCGTCGCTACCACCTTCATCTCCAGATGAATTATGGCAGTTGTCTAATGAATCATGAGGTGTGAAATCCGCTGTCTCATGCAGCACAATCTTATCCGTATCCTCGCTTTGCGATGACATGGCCAAGCCTGGATTGTCATGAGGCGCCGCTATGCAATTCATGTCACTTGGCGGATCTATGGAAGCTTCGTCTAAGGAAGATATGGCATTGTCCAAAGAGGATATGGAATCGTCGAAAGAGGGTGTGACATTGTCCGATAGGCGCGTGGCGTTTCCTGTATGCCACAAATCAGCGGAACATAGCATGAGGTTTCTTCTGATTGGAGCAACATCGAGGCATACTGTTTCTTGGTGAGTATCTGCCCCTTTGTCGTCTGTCAGAAGTTCACAGTCAGCAATAAGGGCTGCTTCTGCCACATATTCCGCTACATGCTGACTCAGCGGTAACTGGGGATCATTGTGCCTATATGATACTTCTTGGCCATCGCAGCCATTGTCATGAGCATCATTGACGCCAGATAGCGTTTCAATCATACGCCTACGGCGCGGTATCAGGAAAAGTCCCAGGAGGACAAGGGCAATAGCAGCCATAATTACGCAGGATTGCCACAGCCCTATGAACATAATGTTCAGTCCCCCTTTTGTGCCGTTCTTCCCTATATCCTATTGAAATCTACCTAAAAATGTGATGGCCTAAGGCGTACGCTAAATCTTAAATGTAGCGTTGGTTACTACAGACACAGGCACAGGGCCAACAGTCCCGTTCACAATTACTATAAGGAGAAGCGTCTCTTTCGTAACTGTGTCTACGTTAGGCCCGGTAAGATCTGTGACCACATCCAGCGGCACAGGCTCCGGGATTCCGTCATCCACTACGTCCACAAGGACCCTTGTCTTGGTTTGGAAAACGCCGGGTCCTGTCACGTTTACCACCACTTGAACGATTCTCTCTTCAGCTGATGTGACAGTGACAAGCAAGACTATCAGTTGCTGAATCTTGCTTCCCCCGCAGATGAGGTTCTGAACAAGGCTCTCCACTACTACATCTACAGTGACTGTGGCACCTTCCACAATTCCGGGAACATCCACGAATCCGCTGAATGGGACGATCTCTTGGATATGGTGGACTATGTTGTCGAGCCCGACTACAAATATGTCCTTTTTGACTTCCCCTTCAACAAGAACCTGCTCCCCCACGATCTCAAAGGTCACATTCTGAACTGTGGATTCTACCGACTTGATCTTCTTGGCGATGAACGGCAGGCAAATTGAGTTCTCCACGAGAAGCTGCTTCTCAGCCTCTACCGCCTCTCCCACACGTATTCTTTCAAATTCTATGGTAATCGGAAGCACAGGTACGGTTATTTCCTCTGCGCAAACCTGAGCTGTACCTTCTCCGATCACTTGCTGGACCTTGAACAGTGTACCGCCGACTTCCCGTTTAACATCAATCTTCACTGTCTCTGTAATGATGACCTCAATATCTGCAAGATCCTTCTCTGTTATCTCCGTTCCGGTCTGTAAAGGATCAAATACTACCGGTAATGCCTGTGCGAGGACAAAAACGTTTAGCCCCGACGTTATCCCCGGCACCGGTATGGAAGTGCTGAAGGGAATAGTGAAGGACTCAAGGACCTCTACATCATCTTCGTTAATGTAATATACGTCTTTTACAAAGACGCCTTGGATGATGACTTTATCTGCAATCGTACGGCCACGCGCATCCTGCACAACCAGATCTATGTCCTTGATCTTGATGGCAGGTTGCGCCAAAACAACAGTAACTTCTTCCATTATCTGAGTCGAGGCAGTTGCAGCTACTTGCTCAATCTTAATAGTGAAGTCCCCTAACTCCAGCGACACCTGAACCGTCTCGGTGACTTTCACGAATACGTCAAGGACCACTTCCTGGAAAACCGAAAGGCCTGTCGGATCCAGGGTGAAATTCACATCTGCCACAGTCGCAAAGGCCTGAACGTTCATGCCCGGCAGTGCGCCGGGGATATCTATCATTATCGCGAACGGTACCACGACAGCTTGATGCCGGCCTACCTGATCAAGATCAATGAAAAAGATCTGTTTTAGAAGGTTCCCTTGGACCACTACTTTGTCTTCTTTTACCGTAACTTGAGTAATCTCAGGATTTACGCGGATCTCAGTTACTTTAACTGCAGGCGCAACCAAAGTCACAGTCCCTGACTCAAGAACCTGGCCTGTGTCTTCTCCTATCACTTCTTCTGCAAGGACGCTGGGCCCCTCAGGGTCTTCGGCAAGAGCCTCCTGAACAAATCGAGTGACTGTCACGTCCACATCGATAATGACCTTCTGTATTATTTGAGTGCCGTCAGGACTCAAGGTGGCGATAATATTAAAAATCCTGGGATGAGCCTGCACCACCACCTCAGGACCGGGCTCAACCCCGGGTATCTCAATCAAAGCCGAAAAACGCGCTGCCTCAGGGAAGTGATGAACAATGTTGTCTTCCCCGACGAAGAATACCTGCTTTTGAAGCGTCCCTTGGACTATCACCTTACCCGAAATTACATGTGTTGTAACGGTATCAACATGAGCACGGATCTCCTTTATCTTTATCGCCGGCATCGGCAACGTAAGAGTCATCTCGGAACAGGATCTATGAGTTGTATCAGAACAACACCTATGAGTTGCATATGACATAGGCTTATCCCCCTCAAATATCACAAGCTTAGAAGGCAAGCGTAGGATCTTACATTATCTTATGAACGGATAGCTGCTTTTGCCTATGAACCCATAGCTTCTTTTGCCGTTCCAAGAAGGCCTTGAAGGCGCGCTGCGAATGGGCAGCCAGGTTTCTGATATCATGCCGGTTATCCTGTTCGTCCTTCAGGGATTAGCGAGGGTTCGTCAGAATATAGTTCTCCTTAGGGGGTACCTACATGAGCAGAAAAATGGCGGTATTGGTTATTACAGGAAAAGATGCAGGTGGCTTCCTTCTTGGGTTCTTATTCCTAGTATTGTTGGCGCTTGTTACAGGAAGAGCAATCCCTGCCTTGGCCCCGCTTCACCCTGCGCTGGTAGGTAAGGTAATCACAATTGATCCTGGACACGGTGGCATTGATCCCGGCTCCCATGATGATGGAAGTGTCCTTGAAAAAGATATTGTGCTGGAGATCGCCAGAAATGTATGCTACCTACTGGCCAGGGCGAGGGCAGTGCCTATTTTGACCAGGCATGGAGACTGGGAAATGAGCCCCATTTGGCCTGACGAGAAAACACGGCACCGGCAGGATCTGGCTGCGCGAATCCACATAGCGCACCGCACTAACTCAGATGTCTTCGTCAGCATACACGTGAACAAAATAGGTTCTAAGTCTACATCAGGGGCAATTGTTTTCTATAGCAAGGACAAACCTGAAAGCAAGCGGCTGGCGACTTGTATCCAGCAAGCAATAAGGGACGTCGCTCCTTTCCGCGGCCGGTCTGTGCTGGAGGGGGATTTTTATGTGTTAAACGCAGCGCGCCTACCTGCCGTTATTGTAGAAGTCGGGTTCATTTCCAACCCCGAAGAAAAGGAGCTGCTTCTTACTCCTTCCTATCGAGGACGTCTGGCTGACGCAATTTTCCGCGGTCTTCTAGCCTTTTTTGAAGGATCATAAGAAGGGCCTCCTCATCCCCGGTGGACAAGGAGGCCTGTCTAATGTCCTAGCATATTTGCTTGTTATCCATCAGCTTCTCGGAGTCAACAGCTTTCCCAGGTGTTTACCATGTGCCGATAAATAGCTGAGTATACATGCTACCGTAAGGGCCTCCGGTAGCAATCCCTACACCAACTTTGTTGTATGACGAGCTAAGGATATTCTGACGGTGGCCCGCGCTATTCATTAGGGCTGAATGCGCTTGATCCACGGTTCTGGCTCCTGCCAAGTTCTCACCTGCAGTTCGGTAACTAATCCCTGCTGCGGTCATCATCTGGAAAGGATCACCGTAGGTCGGGGATGTGTGGCTGAAGTAGTTGTTTGCAATCATATCCTGGCTCTTCTTTCGAGCCAATTCCACTAGTCTCAGATCAACGGAAAGGGGCGCAAGTCCCGCTTTCGCTCTTTCCTGATTGATCAGATTTACCATCCTCTGTTCGTCGGCAGTAAGTCCCGGCGTAGGACTGGGCTCGGGCTGAGGTGTCGGTTCCGGGGTCGGCTCCGGTGTAGGAGTCGGTTGAGGGGTTGGAGTCGGACTGGGTCTCGAAGGCGTGTATGAACCACTACCATAGTACCAGGTGTTACCTGAGTTATAGTAATAAGTCTTGCTTCCGGAATTCGAGTACGACCCTCCGCTATGGTAGTAAGTAGATCCCCCTGATGAGTTACTCTTGTAGTAATAGGTTGACCCTGAACCGCTGGAATAGTAATTGCTGCCAGGATATTGATAACCGGAACTCCCGGAGCTTGAGTAGTACGTTGTAGCTGCGAAGGCGCAAGTAGGCATGATAAGTGCTACCACAAGCGCAGCTGCAATCATCACTGCTATTGTGATTCGTTTATTCATGTGTAACCCTCCCCTTGGTTCCTCTTACTTTTAATGTTAAGAGGTTCTACCTGGGATTTCAATAGGGAAAACAATCCAATATCCCATCCGGCAGTATGGGAGGCTAAGTATGAGTTCATTAGTTTTCGCTGGTTTTCCGAAGTCTTGGGTGGTCCCGCACGGTACGTACACTTTCTGGAACCGGCGATTATTTATGGCGATCTACTTAGACCGGAAGCCAAATCCAAGAAAGCAAGGGAAAGCAAGAAAGCGGAAGAAAACCTGTATGCATGAAGACAGTGTGTACACAAGAACGGGCAAGACCATGGATGCCGTCTTACCCGCAACTCAATTAAAGACTTACTACGGTTCTAGCCCGCGCAGCCAATTCTTTTCTCCTCATTCCTACACCGAACAGATAATTTCACTGTCTCAGTTAGCACATCAGCGTAGGTATAGGAGACTCGTTTCACTAATCCGGGTTTATCAGATAACTTTACCACAAAAACCCTGGGGTACGTGTTCTCTAGAATTCCTTCAGTCTCAAAGACCTTCCTGCGTCCCTGATTTGCCCTAACCATAACCTTCTTGCCAACAAATGGCTCAAGATTTTGCTTGATAATCTCAAGGGCATTTCTGCCTGCCATCATACCACCTTCCTCGGCGGGCCATACCTAACTAATATTAGCACGCCTTCTGGTTTGTGTCAAGAAAAATTATAAGTATAACAACATGCAGGTATCATGTCAATAGTGTTTTTCGCATATTTTAGGTAGCCAAGCCCCATAGCGCTCCACAGGCGCGTGCCACATCGCCTGTTCTAAAGATTGCTGTAGAAATCTCTCATCTTCTTGCAAAGATAAGTCAGTTCTGGCTTGACACCGTATTCGGCAAGCTAAGACGCAGTTTCCCCCTGGTTTCTATTCCTCCGATTCCCTGTAACCCACTCATTATATTTTCAGCTACTTGCGTCACCTGAACAACAAGGTTAAACGGGGTATGGGCAATCTTCTCAGCAACAAGCAGAGGGTCAGCACAATGAATGAATATCCTTTCAGGAGAGCTTGCAAAATTGGCGCCCGCATCTATCAAGGCTTCATAATACGACTGGCATGCCCCAGCGATTATCACAAGGGAATCCTTGTCCGGTTCCACTTGTCGCGCCGTTTTTACGGCTTCCATAAAATACCTTGATGTTCTGTAGCTGTCCAAACTAAACTTGTTTCCTGCACGAGCAATGAATCCATCATGGCCTGTGACTACCAAAATATCCGGGAGGTGTTCTCTAAAAAGCGCTACCACCTTCTGTGATTGCGCTTCCTCAGGGACGTAGTATCCTATGGCCGGTACGCCTAGCTCATGGTAGTACTTTAGACAATGCTTCAAGTAGTCCCCATCCCCGTCAAGATGGAGGACTTTTCCCGGGATATGACGGTAATCAATACCTGCAGGTAGAATTGGGCCATTACGCCCTCGATAATCTGTGCTAAAATCCTCCGCAACGCGTCTTCGAAACACCTTTTCCATTGATTCTCGAATCTCTTGATGAAGATTCAAAGAAGATGATTCCACTTCGTCGTCACTCATAGTCACAAGGTCATCAATAGGGGCATCCGCCATAAGCCTTGCGTTTAGGCCTCGTAGAAGAGCCCTTCTGACCCTGACCCGACTTGTGATTATCTTTAATACAACGAAGATCACATCCGCCCCGTAAGATCTCCGCGCCACTTTATCTCCAATTCTTATCTCGCCCACACTCTCGCCTCCAAAGAGACCATGTCCGTGATATGACATACTATGAGGTGGACGAGAAAAGGTGAGAAGTTGCAAGAAGAAAGAACACGCCATCCTAATTTAAGGAAGGCGCGTCACAAATCTTGGGATCCGTCATAATTAGCCTGTGCCTTACAGACTTTTATTTACTATGCTTGTCCGCGACTTTCGTTGCTCCATAGGCATCCGGTTTAATCTTAGCCTCAAACCCGGTGCCTGTCACCATACCGACAATTTCTCGAATAAGGTCCTTCGTTTCACCGTTCTGACCGATATCTAAATGGATCTCCACATTCAGGTCACCATATCCGTTTTCAGCAAGCCTCTCAGCGAGCCTGCTGGCAACCCCAAGGCTTTTTGCAGCCTCAATGAATATTCTCTGCTTGAGACTACGGCCCATTCTTTCATTTTCTTTGGTATAGTAATAGCGTCCGCCTTTGCCTACTCTGTGAATTACTATGGCAGTAACAAAACAAGCATCCTCTCTGAGCTGAGAATCAGTGCCGATAATCAGCCTATAAGGAATACCTGGCATTTCCTGCATATAAGCGACGAGATCCCTGAAAGTCTCGTCGAAACTCATTCTACCCTTTGAAGGGCTCACAAACATCATGTCTCTCATCCTGACCAAGGTCACCACATTCCAATGTAATCGCGTCCGCTATTCTACCAAACTCCTCTATTCCTATGGTCTCAGCCCTTCTCTTTGAATCTACGCCGACCTCTCGAAGAATCCTCCTTATGTCGTCATCTTGGATCGAGGCAAGCTCGGGAAAGGTTTTTCCTGCCATGGAGAGCGCTCTTAAGATTGTCTTCCGCCTCTTTAAAAAGCCCCCTCTGACTACCGCAAAGAACATCCCCTCATCAAACGTCTTTACCCTGGGTGTTTCGCGAATCAACATCCTGACGACAGCAGAGTCCACCTTCGGTTGAGGCCAAAACGCCTCCGGAGGAACAATGGCCAGAATTTCAGGATCTGAATGATATTGCACAGCTACGGAAAATGCTCCGTATCTCTTGGAACCCGGCACTGCGACAATTCGTTCAGCGACTTCCTTCTGAACCAAGACCACCAGTCGCTCGAAAAGCTTGGCGCAACTAAGTAATCTCAAAATAATAGGGGACGTAATATAATAGGGCAAATTGGCAACCACTTTAGATTTCTCTGAAATCAGTGTACTAGAAGCGGTCAGCTCTGTCAAGTTTAGCTGCAGAAAG
>CZCA01002658.1_pt1 | contig 10216 bp, 7 predicted proteins | sample 591981 | NCBI WGS metagenome assembly CZCA01 (sample SAMEA3556810, study PRJEB10932) | anaerobic digester metagenome
TGCACGTCGTCACGCTGCAAGAACTCCAGCGTGGGGTCGAACCCATTCCTGGTCGGCGGGTTGCCAAACCAGCGCGAGGTGTAGACATCGAGGATGCGCTTGAAGGGCGCCAGATAATCCGCCGCGCTGCGGTAGGCGCTGCGGCTGGAGACGACCTGCTGCACGGTGTTGTCGCTCAGATAGCTCACCTGGCGCATCAGGTCGGTCGCCAGCATCACGCCGGCAAACTTGTTGCTGGCAAAGAGGCTGCGCTGCTGTTTGCCCGCCAACGCCGCCTGCACATCCCCAATCCGGCTGCCGATCAGGCTGTTGCCCTGCTTGAGATGGTGGTCGAGAAAGCTCAGCGGCGCGCCCAGCGTAAAGGCATCCAACCACAGGCTCACCTTCGCCAGCTCCACGGCCATGGCGTTGAGATCCACACCGTAGATGCAGCGCTTGAGCACCGCCCGCTTGAGCAGCGCCACGCGCACCAGCCGCTCCGCCGGGATCGTCACCTGCTGCCGCGCCATGTCGTCGAGAATGTCGCTGCGGATGCGCGCCAGCATCGCCCACACCGGGTTGTCGCTCCAGCCGTTTAGCCAGTCGATCAGCCGATCCGAAATGAAGTCCACCGCCTCGACCAGGAAATGCCCGCTGCCCATCGCCGGGTCGAGCACCTTGACGTCGAGACAGGCGTCGGCAAGCTGCTGCATCTCGGGGCTATTCCAAAACTTTTCGGGGTCTTCGCCCTTTTTCTGCGCCAGTTCTTTTGCCTTGCGATAGCGCTGCTGGGCGTCGCGCAGCAGCGGCGCCAGCATCGCAAACTTGCGCTCCAGCACCGGGCCAACCGTGTGCTCCACAATGTACTTCACAATATAGTCGGGCGTGTAGTAACTGCCGGTGGCTTTGCGCTCGCGCTTGTCGTTCTCCAGATAGACGTCGCCCTTGTTCAGCGTCGCCACCGTGCGCCGGTTCTTGACTTTGGCAAGGGGCGCGTAGAGTTCCTTGCCGTCCTCCTTCACCACCGCCAGCTTCTCGGCGGCGATGCGCAGCTTGAACTCCAGCAGCCCCTCGTAGATGCTGCCCAGATGCCGCACGCCCAGCGACTTGAAGTCGACAAAAACCAGCGCGTGCGTCTTCTCGTCCACATCGCGACAGAGCCGATCCAGCCCCTGCGCCAGGAAGCGATCGGGGATGGCGTAGCGCGCCAGCAGCCGCCCCGCCGCCGTCTCCGCCGAAAACAGCCCGCCGTTATACGCCGGCAGATTGAGCGCCGGGTCGCCGGCGTCGATGGCTTTGAACAACTGTTGCAGCCGGGTGTACAGCCCTACATCGCTCGCTGCATACGCCTTCGCCAGTTTCTTGGGGGCGTCCTCCTCCACCTCACCGCCTGCCGCAGCGACCTTCGCTTTGATCTGGCGCAAACTCACCGCGCCGTAACCGTGCGCCTCGGTCAGCGGCAGCAGCTCCATACTCTCGGCATAGGCCACAAACATCAACCGATACAAAAAGGTCAGCGTCGCTTGAAACACCTGCTCCAGATCGATCTCGCCGCTGCGCCAACCCACATCTCCGGCGTCAGCTTCCCCAATCTCCAATCTCCGATCTCCCAATCTATCTTTTTCCGCCCGCATCTGCACAATCAGCCCCTCGGCAAAGCGCGGGAAAATTTCCTCGAAGACCCGATTCTTCAGACGCTTGCCCAACGCCGCCGCGTACTCCTGCGATTCACGGCGCACCTTGTCCAAAAAGCCAGTGAACGCTGCGGCGCGAAAGAGGAGCCACCAATACTTGATCGCCGTCACCCGGTCTTCCGCCGCAAACGCCTCCTCCAGATCGACCTCGTAGTAATTTGTCGCCTTGTTGTCAGCCTGTGCGGCATAGAGCCGCCACAGCTTGCCATTCGTCGCGATCACCCAGGGCGCCTGCCCGGCTTCCAGCGTCGAGACGACGAGCGCGCCGGGAATCTCGTTGCCGGTTTCCTGGTCACGCGTCGGGTCGATGTCGTCGAGATTGCGATTCCACACATAGGTCAGCGCCGCCGCCAGCGGCTTGCTGCGGTCGCCGGGCGCATAGAGGAAATAGTCCGGCGCGGTTCCGTCCGAATCGCCGGGCTTGTTCTGCACAAAGTCGAAGCCCAAGAGCCGGAAGATCGGCTCGTATAGCCCGGTGCGGATCGTCGCCTCCGGCTGCATGCCAAACGTCTGGCGTGCAGTTGCCAGCAGCTTATAGAGTTCGCGCCCGATTGGTCCCACATCCACCGCCCACTCCGGCGTGATCGTCGCATCGGCAAGGCGCGTCTTGAGATAATGGTCGGCAAAGAGCGCACGGTTGTTGAAGTATTCCTCTGTCCATTCGGCAGTGGTGAACGCTGCGCGCAGCTTCTCCCACTGCAGCCCACTGTCGCGCTCGGTGAAGGTCAGCCGCCGCAGCACGCGCAGGTTGACCGGCGTTGGCTTCCGCCTCGCCACCGTGATCTGGCGCGGTCGAACCACAAACTTGAAGGGCTTGCCCGGCTGATTCGAACTCTCGGCGCTGCGGTCGATCAACACAAAGTCCAGCGTCTCATAGTCGCTCGTCAGCACCAGCAGCGGCTGCTCGGAACGCTCGCGAAAACGCCGTGCAATCCGCTGCACCAGCGCGACAGTCACCGACTTGACCTCCATCAGATAGAGCACAATATCGCCCATATCCGGATCGCTGCCGATGCGCCAGAGCCGCCTGACGTCGAGTCTGACATCGTCGCCTTCCAGCCCCAACGCCTGATGAGGGATTTCGGTGGCTGCATCGACAGCGTAGCGCAGTCGAGCAAAGAAGCGGATCACTGCGTCGGCATTCTCAAGCTGGCCCACATGCGCGGCGGTCAGAGCAAGATCGTTGGCGTCGATCTGAAAATCGGAAACAGTGTCAGAGATCATGGCTGGCTTTCACTTGGTGCAAATTCGACTGGTTTCTGGACAACGCACGCACAGACCGCGCGCCGCCTGTGCGGTGGTGCAGTCGGCCCGCTCACTTTCGGATTCCATCAGGATTGTATTACAGAAATCGTGCGCAGGTTCAATGTCGCTCTCGACAGCCGGTCTGCTGTATGGATGGGGCGATGAGAAGGGCGCGATAGATGAAGAGTGACAAGATAATCCAGCAATCAGCGGAGTCGCTGCAACGTGACGTAATGGTCTCATTGCGTAGGTCATCGCATCCGGCCCCACAGCGTGGCCGATCCGGCAACGCCCGGCTGGAAGTCGAACCGACGATGATCGCATCTGATCGTTGTGTGGGATCACTGATTCCATGTTCTCGGCAATCGTGACCGCTCTAGCCGCCAGTGGAGCGGTGAGTTCATCCTTTTCCAGGCGCTGCCGAATGTCCGCTGCCAGCATCTCCGGCAACGCTTCGACCTGATGAGTGGAGCCGTCCACACTGACTAACAGCAGACCGGACAGTAACATGCTGAGCAGGTGGAGCAGTGCAGGCGGGGCCATATCATCCACAATGATCACATCCGGCTGCCACGTGTGCAGCGCCTGTTCACTCAGGGGAAGCACGGCGGCATCACTCAATCTGTGGCGTCTTTATCCAGGCCAGCAAGACGTGTGATGTATTCGCCAACGTGCTGCGAAAACTCGCCAAAGTCATCCAGGTTGTTCTGAATATACTGGTAGAGCCGCTCGACTTCAATCTCCAGGTAGAGATGAACCAGCACATTGCGGAATTTAGCCATCGCCACCAGGCGCGCGGCAAGAGTTTCAGGCAGAACGCCGATCTCCGCCAGCTTTGGGAAGATATCGCGATATTCGGCAGGAATATCGGTGCCGGCCTCAGCCAGAAGAATAGCGCCTATATCTAGTGCAGACTGAATCGCCACCTGAAAGCCGCGCTCCGCAGCCGCGTGCAGGAAGAACGTGGCTGCGAACTCTTCGAGTGGCGCCTCACCCAGCTCGCGCAGGGCGTTCACGCTGTTGGCGATAACGCGCAAGCGCGCCGCGATAGGGGTTATATCCATTGAGCAACTCTCCTCGGCGCGCACGCTTCACTATCGCGCGTTCGTGACGGTCGATCACCGGCTTGAAATCGAGATAACGGCTCACCGTGTCAGCCTGGTAGAGAATACGCAACTGTTCATCCTGGCAGGCAAGCACCCTGCCATCACGCAAGACGCGATAGCGCAACGCCAACGGCGCCTGATTCAGAATGACGACGTCAACCGCCTCCCGGTGTAGCAGCCCTTGCACTGCGTCAATCCATGTCAGGCGAAGACGAAATGCCTGTTCACGTGATATTTCTTGGGGAGCGAGCACAGCAATATCAAGATCAGAGTGCGGCGTTGCACTGCCACGCGCATAGGAGCCGAAGAGATACGCAACAAGCACCTCCGGCTGGCTGGCAAGATAGTGTGAGAGACGTTGTATTTCCTCTGCGCAAAGCGCGCCCGGTGTAGTAGGATTCATGGCAGCAGTATACCCGATGGTGTAGCGGATCAGAAACGATCTGTGCTGTCGGCCGAATCGCGGGATGCCCGTTCACCTTTGTCTCAAGCTATATAATGGGGCATCAAGCAGCGCTTCCCATATTTCGCCAGACCCGTTCCCCACTGACCAAGGCGGCATAGCCCTTCACCTGCCGTTCCAGATCGGCGCGGTCGGTGAAGAAGGTGCTGAGTTGCGAGCGGAAGGCCAGGATGGCCTCGATCTTGGCGGCGAGATCGGCGTCAGTAAGTGGGACGACCGTCGGACGCCAGCCGGTGGGTGGGTCGCCGATGACCGCCGCCAGTTTGCCGGGTTGTTGCGCGTAGGGATAGTCTTCGTAGTACAGCAGGCGCGCGCCAAGGGCCAGGCGCGCCGCCGCCGCCACCAGCAGATGATCGACATGATGACCGACCGTCAGCGGTGCGTAGCATTGGCCGTGCGCCGGCAGCGCCGCCAGTTGCCGGGCGATCGCCGCCACCAGCGGTTGCTCAGCCGGGTGGACATCGCCAAAAATGTCGTCGTCCGAAAGGTACATCGGCGCGCCATCGGCAGGGTTGAGACGGTAGATACAATCGGGGATCGACCAGTGCAGATAGTCGGCGCCAAGCAGCGCACAGGCAGCGATATCTTCGGCGCGGCGTTGGGCGACGACGTCGCGTTCCAATTCCCAGCGGGCGTGCAGGCTGCGGATGTAGTCGTTTTCGGCGTCCGTAGGTGGGTCGCCTGCCATCACCGTGACGATCAACACGCGCTGGCCGGCGCGCGTCCGGTTGGCGATCTGCCCGCCACAGGAGAGCGCAGCGTCGTCAAGATGCGGCGCCAGGTAGATGGCATCGTAGAAGCGGGTGAGGTGTGTCATGTGCGTGCGTCAGTGATATTACAGAGCCGATGTGAAAAGTTTGATAGAAAAGGAATTGCATTGTAACGAGATTATCGCATCCATCAAAGGGGAAGGCATGACCGTGTTGATCAATTCGCTACAGAACGGCGCGTCCGGTCAGGATCGACCGCCGCTACGCGTCGCCATGCTCAGCTACCACACCTGTCCGCTGGCAATGCTGGGCGGCAAGAAGACCGGCGGCATGAACGTCTACGTGCGCGACCTCAGTCGCGCGCTGGCAAAGATGGGCATCGCTGTCGATGTCTTCACGCGTTCGCAGGATGATTGCGCCCCGCGCGTCGTGCACGATCTCGGCGCCGGCGCGCGCGTGATGCATATCCCCGCCGGGCCAGAGCGCCCGCTGCCGGTGAATGAGACCGAACGGCACCTTACAGAGTTTGTCGACAATATTCTTGCATTTGCGGCACGTGAAGGGCTGCACTACGACGTGATCCACAGTCATTACTGGCTGTCGGGGTTGGCGGCGGAAGCTCTGGCGCGTGCGTGGGGCGGCGCGCCGATTGTGCAGATGTTCCACACGCTTGGTCACATGAAAAACCAGATCGCCCGCGACCTGAGTGAACGCGCGCCACAGAGCCGGCTCGAGGGCGAGGCGCATGTGGCGCAGGTCGCCGACCGCCTGATTGCCGCCACACCCGCCGAAGTGGAGCAGCTGGTGCGTTTGTACGATGCGCCCCGCGCCAGGATCGCCATCGTGCCGCCCGGCGTCGATCTGGCGCACTTTCACCCGATCCCGCAACTCACGGCCAAGCAGATGATCGGCATCCCGCCGCAACGCAAGAACATCCTCTTCGCCGGGCGCATCGAACCGCTCAAAGGCATCGACACGCTGCTGGAGGCGATCGCGTTGCTCAAGGCGCGGCGCATCACCGACCTGGCCGACACTTGCGTGACGATCATCGGCGGCAACCCGTGGGCCGACACGCTCGATGAGGAAATGGAACGCCTGCAACGCATGAGCCTGGAGTTGGGGCTGGACGACCTGGTGGCTTTTGCTGGCGCCAGGGATCAGCAGGTGCTGCCCTATTACTACGCCGCCGCCGAGATGGTGGTCATGCCCTCGCATTACGAGAGTTTTGGCATGGTGGCGTTGGAGGCGATGGCAATGGGTGCGCCAGTGATTGCCTCGGAGGTGGGCGGGCTGGCTTATCTCGTGCGCGATGGCTACAACGGCTTTCTGGCGCCACGCGGCGATGCACAGGCGCTGGCGCGGCGCATCGCCGACTTGCTCAACGATCACGCGCTGCGTCAGCGGCTGTCGCACCAGGCCACCCATTACGCCCGCGACTACGACTGGTCGATCATCGCCGAACGGATCGCGGCGGTCTATGACGAAGTCGGCGCACGCCAATTGGCGCTGGCTTGATGGAACGCAGATAGAACGCGGATGGCGCGGATGCGGCGGATTTGCGCGGATCAATCAAAGATCCGCGCAAATCCGCGTGCTATCAACAGCCTATTGCTGCCACGCCATGCTCAGCCAGGGCGGCGGCGACGTCCAGATCAGGCGTGTAGTGGATGGCAGCCATCCCCACCGCCTGGGCGCCAGCGACATTGTGGGCGAAGTCGTCGATAAAGATGGCTTCTTCGGGCCGCCGACCTAAGCGCGCCAGCGTGCGCAGGAAGATCTCCGGCGCCGGTTTCATCACCCCTTCGTAGGCCGAGCCCACGATCAGGTCGAAGGCGTCTGCCATTGGATAGACCTCGGTGAGCGTGACGAGTAGATCATCCATGGCGTTGGAGATGATCGCCGTCTGGTGGAGTGGGCGCAAGCTGCGCACCAACGCCAGCAGCGGCGCGTTCAGCCGGTCGCCGCCCCAGAATTGACGGCGGAAGGCAGCCACCTCTGCATCGTCGAAGTGAAAGCGCGCTTGAATCCAGCGCCACAACGCCTGCGCCGAGATTGCGCCGCGCTGCGCCTGCTGTCCCACTTCGCTGTTGTAGACCAACCATTCCGCTTCACCGGGTTGTAGCCCCAGTCGGATTTCCAGTTCCCGGCGCGGCGCCTGGTCTTCTGTGCGCACCAACACGCCGCCGACATCGAAGATGACTGCTTTAATCATGCTTTTTTGATCATGCTTTTTTTGAGCCTATGTTGCGCATACGCTCCTCGCCCGGCGCACGGGGTGAGTGGCGAGGGACGCAACGTTGCAGCCGGGCTGCACCTGGCAAAAAAGAACGGGTTTGCGCCGAAACCCGTTCCCTTTCTCTCCCTGCGAGTGATGTCAGCGGCGATTACGCTTGCGGCGCTTCGCTGGCTTGCCGGATGCTAAGGCCGATGCGCTGTCGCTTGGGGTCGACGCGCAACACCTTCACCATGACCTTGTCGCCAGGATGCACGACCTTAAGCGGCTCCGCCACCGCAATGTCTGCGATCTCGCTGATGTGGATCAACCCTTCGACGCCCGGCTCCAGTTCAGCAAAGGCGCCAAAGTCCGCCAGCCGTGTGATCGTGGCGGGCACGATGCTTCCCACTGCATAGCGTTGCTCAATGCCGTCCCACGGATTCGCCAGCAGCCGCTTGCGGCTCAGCGCCACGCGTTGATTGTCGGCGTCCATGCGAATGACCTGCACTTCGATCTCTTGACCGACCTGCAGCGCCTCGCGCGGGTGATTGATGTTGCCAAAGCCAATCTCGCTGACGTGGAGCAGGCCATCGACGCCGCCAATGTCCACGAAGGCGCCGAAGGGACGCATACTGCGCACCACCCCCGTCACAACAGAGCCGACCGCCAGGTGCTTGAACAATTGCTCGCGCTGCGCCGAGCGATATTCGCGTTCGGCCAGCATCTGCGACATGACCAGCCGCCGCCGTTTGGGATCGACCTCAATCACCTTCAGGCGCATTTCGTGGCCGATGTGTCCCTCGAACTCGTCGCGACGTTGATCTTCACTGAGGTTGCGCGGCATGTCGATCACGTGCGAGGCAGGCACAAAGCCACGCAGATGATTGAATTCGACTGTCAGCCCGCCTTTGTTGAAGCCGACCACCTTGCGCGTGGTGATCTCACCGCTTTCGAGCAGTTGCTCGGCGATCAGCCAATCGCGCTTCTGCTGCGCATCGGCGATGCTCAACAAAAAGACGCTATCGTCCTCCGGCTGTTTGGCAACCACGACATCGACCGTCTGACCTTCGCGCAGGTTCTTGACGAATTCGGGGTCGAGCTTTGCCAGGTCGGATTGCGGTACGACGCCATCCCGTTTGCTGCCAACGTTGACCAGCAGCTCCGTGGGACGGATCTCGACAATCACGCCTTCGCGCAGATCGCCGCGCCCAGGCATGTCCAGATCGATCCCTTCGCTCAAATACTGCTCGAACAACTCCAGGTCGGACGACTTTTGCTGGTCGCTGCCCTGTGCGGACTCCATGCGTTCTGCCTCAGACATCTACAACAACCTCACAGTGTGGTGGGACGCCGTCATCAGCGACAACAGTTACTGCTGGCTGAAACGGCGATCCGCAAGGATGTACGATTGCGTTTAGATTATATCAGCGACATAAAGCACCGTCAAGCAACTTTACGGCCTGGGCTTCTCGCTGGCTTTCGAGGTAAACGCTGTGCGCAAACGTCTCCAGATTTGCCGTAAGCGTTCACTCTCGGCAGCGCTGATGGCGGCGCCGGCGTAGCGTGCAGCGATGAATGCAGCTGTCAAACCCTCGATGGCTTGCGCTTCTTCCACCGTCGCCTCGATCTCTCTTTCCAGGCGTGGAGCAAAGCGATCCGGCGTCTCGGCGGGGCGGCGTCCTGCTGCGCGCGCTTCTGCGGCCGCCAGCAACTGAAAATAGAGCAAGCGCACCCGCTGATTCGGGCTAAGCAGACGCCACAGCCGCAGGCGTCGCATCAGCCCAGGCGCTGCGCCATGGGGGGCTCCAGCCATCTCTGCGTGGACGAATTGACGTTGCGCGTACCATCGCTGCGCTGCGCCAAAGAGCATGCGCCATTGCGCCACCAGACGTTCCCAAAGCCGACGCAGCCAGCGCAGCGAGGCTTGCTTGTCGCTAAAATAGAAATAGGCGGCGTATCCCAGCAGCAGCGCCACAGAGAGCCAGAAGAATGCTCCACCCACCCAGGGCGGGATCACCAGCGCCTCTGGCGGCGGGGCGAGCATCTCCTGCGCCAGCGGCGGCGGCGTCTCCTCTGGCGTGGGCGTGGCAAAAGGCAGCAGCGAGAGCAGCATCAAGAAGGCCACCGTGATCAGCCGAAAGATCAGATAGACGAAGGCAAAGAGCGCGTTGAGGAGGGTCGCCAACACTACGGAGAGTAGATAGGTGTCGCCGAGGGGTAGGAATGTCGCCACGATGGCAAAGAGCAGGATGACCAGGATGGTGTAGATCGGCCAGTTGCGCGTGATGGCTGTCGCTGTGGGCAGACGATCTAACGTCCAGCGCGCGCGCAGCACGGCCAATTGCCCCTGGCTGATCAACAGCAGTCCAATCAGAAAGTAAGTCAGGATGGCGCCCACCACCAGCGGCTCAATCTCCAGCCGACCCAGCGTCCAGAATTCAGGCCGTGTAATCCCCATGCGCAGAGTGGAGGCGATCAAGATCAGGACGATCCCCCAACCGACCCAGCGTGCAACAAAGCCGCGCAGAATCTGCGTGCGGTTGGTGGGCGCCGGGCGCGCCGAATCGGCAAAGCGGGTGTGGGCGCGATGGTTGATCCAGAGTTCGTCCGGCTGGAGCGCCATCCGTATCAGGTCGTCGGTAAAGTCGATAGCGGCGTACCAGGTGAAGAGGACGACGATAAGCGCAAATAAAAAGGCGCCGTCGGCAAAGACGCCGGTTGGGTCGTTGAGCATGGCGAGTGGGCTGGGCAGTGCGCCTGCTGACAGCCAAAGGATGGCGCGCGTCGCCGCCGCCAACAATAGA
>CZCA01002281.1_pt1 | contig 10215 bp, 4 predicted proteins | sample 591981 | NCBI WGS metagenome assembly CZCA01 (sample SAMEA3556810, study PRJEB10932) | anaerobic digester metagenome
TGCCGTCGCCGGGGCTCTGGCCGAGGCGGGCGACGACCGGCGCCGCCAGCATCGACACGCCGACAACGATCAGCATGAACTGTCCCACCTGGCGCTCGAGCAGGCCGAGCGTGAGCGCCATGCCGATGACGATGAAGGCGAACTCGCCGCCCTGGCCGAGCAGCAGCCCGCCCTCGGCGGCGCGCCCCCACGACAGGCCGAACACGCGCAACAGCACGAAGATGATCAGCGCCTTCAGCACCAGCAGGCCGATCACCGACAGCGGAATCCAAAGCGGCTCGGCGAGCAGCGCGCGCAGATCGATGCCCATGCCCACCGACATGAAGAACAGGCCCATCAGCAGACCCTTGAACGGCTCGATGGTGATCTCGACCTCATGGCGGAACTCGGTCTCGGCGATGATCAGGCCGGCCAGCAGGGCACCCAACGCCATCGACAGGCCGGCGTACCAGGTCAGCGCCGCCACGCCGAGCGTGGTCAGCAGGGTCAGCGCGGTGAAGGTGTCGGGCTGCTTGTCCGCGGCGATCTGGTGGAACAGCGGCCGCACCACGCGGCGGCCGACGAGGTAGATCAGCACCACGGTGAGCACGCCCTTCACGACCGCGTAGCCGAGCAGGCTCGCGAAGCTGCCCTCGCCGGAAGACGCGCTCAGGATGCTGAGCAGCACCAGCAGTGGCACCACGGCCAGATCCTGGAAGAGCAGGATCGCGAACGCCGACTGGCCGAGCGGCGTGCCCAGCTCGCGACGCTGGATCAGCAGCTGCATGACGATCGCCGTGGAGGAAAAGGCCAGCACCACGCCGAGGATCACCGCGGCCTCGATGCCGTTGCCGAACCACAGCGCCAGCGCACCCACCGCCGCCGCCGACAGCGCGACCTGCAGTCCGCCGAGGCCGAATACCAGCCTGCGCATCGACCACAGGCGCTCGACCGACATCTCCAGGCCGATCATGAACATGAGGAAGATCACCCCGAGCTCGGCAAGGAACTCGACATCCTCGGGACGGGCGAAGGTGAACCACGACAGCCCCGGCCAGTGGCTGGCCAGCGATGCCAGGCCGTATGGTCCGAGCAGCACGCCGACCGCGAGAAAACCGAGCACCGGGCTGACGCGCAGGCGCGACAGCAGTGGCATCAAAACCCCGCTGAGCGCGAGGAACAGGATGACTTCCCTGAGAAAGGGTGGGGACTCTTGGGCTTCCATCGGATGCGCCGGGCGTGTACAGCCTCGTATTCTAGTTGAGGCGCGCCTGCGGAGGCGCGCTCGGGTCGCATGGGCGCAGAGATGTCCTGCCAATGACGTATTGCACACAGCCGTTGACGGGCGCGCGGCTATATTCGGGAGAATTCTGGAGGCGTCCTTCCCATGTCGATAAAATTCTCTGTCCGTCGCCCCCTTTGCAGTTTTGCCTTTGGCGCGTGCGCGCTGCTGGTGCCCCTGAGCGGGCTGGCCCAGTCAGCCGCCGCGGGCGGCTACTACGACGACGCTGTGCAGCGCCTCGGTCAGGGCGATGCCGCCGGGGCCGTGATCCAGCTCAAGAATGCGCTCCAGCAGGATCGCGGCATGCTCGCAGCCCATCTGCTGCTCGGCAGGACCTACCTGCAGCAGGGCGAGCTTGTGGCGGCGGAGGCCGCTTTCAACGAAGCGCTGCGGCTGGGCGTGAATCGGGCTGAAGTCGCCGCGCCGCTGGCACGCATTCACCTGCTGCGAGGCAAGCCGCAGGAGGTGGTGGACGCGGTGCCGGCAGAGGGCTTGCCCCCTGCGGCCCGGGTCGAGGTCCTCACCCTGCGCGGCACCGCGTTCGCTGCGCTGGGGCGCAAGTTCGAGGCCACAGACAGCTTCGCGCAGGCGCGTGCGGTCGATCCCGCTTCGCCTGTGCCGCTGGTGGCCGAGGTCTCGCTTCAGCTGGCCAGCGGCGACCTGGAAGCGGCGCAGCGGCTCGCTGCGCGTGCCGTGGAACTGGGGCCGGATGTGGCCGCAGCCCATAATGCGCGCGCGTCGGCCTTCCACGCCGCGGGGGACCTCGCCCAGGCACTGCGCGATTACGCGCGCGCAATCGAGCTTCAGCCCGGGCTGATCGACGCCGTGGTCGCGCGGGCCGGCATCCTGCTCGATCTCGGTCGCGGCGACGAGGCGCTGGCAATGCTCGACGCCACCGAGGGCACGGCGGCCGAACCGCGGGCGGCCTACCTGCGTGCCGTGATCGCGAGTGCGCGCGGCGACCTCGAGGCGGCGCGGCGTCACCTGGCGGAGACGGCGCAGATTGTCGATGCCCTGCCGGCCGAATGGCTGACGGGGCAGGAGCAGATCCTGATGGCCGGTGCTCTTGCTCATCATGCGGGGCGCCAGTTCGAGAAAGCGCGCAAGTATCTCGACGTCCTGGCTCAGCGCTATCCGCGCAATCTCGGGGCGCGCAAGTTGCTCGCATCGATTTATCTCGAGGAGGGCGATCTGGCGCGGGCGACAGGGCTGCTCGAGCGGGTTCTCAAGGACAGTCCCGAAGACGCCCAGGCCATCTTCCTGATGGGTAGGGTGATGCTGGCGCAGCGCCGCTATGCGCGTGCCAGCGAGTTTCTCGATCAGGCCGCGCAGGCGGGAGTAGAAGGCGCGCGCGCTGCGCTGGGTTTCAGTCGCTTCGGCCAGGGTGACGTGGTGGCGGCGATTGCAGAGATGCGCTTGGCCTTCGAGCGCTCGCGCGACCTGGGTGTCGGCATCGCATTGGCAAACCTGCTGATGAGGCAGGCAGCCCGCGACGAGGCGCTTGGCGTGGCGCGCGCCGCCCTGGCGGCGCAGCCCGAAAATCCGCTCGCACACAACCTGGTCGGCGCCCTGCAGGCGGCACGCGGCCAGCGCGCCGAGGCGAGGTCGGCTTACCAGCGCGCGCTGGAGCTTGACACCGGCTTCACCCCCGCACGCCTGAATTTGGCCAGGCTGGATGTGAGCGAGGGGCGTATCGACGCGGCGCGCCGCACCTACACCGACATGCTGCGCAAGGACCACCGTGACGTCGTCGCGATGTACGAACTGGCCTTGCTCGAGGAGCGTGCCGGAAACAGTGCAGAGTCGGTGCGCTGGCTGGAGAAGGCGGCGCTGGAGAGCCCCGCTGACCGGCGCATCGGCCTGGCGCTGGTCCGTGCGCGACGGGCGGCTGGCGATCTGCCCGGTGCTCTCGAGGCGGCCAAGGCGCTTGCTGCGCGGCAGGGAACCGACCTGCAGGTGCTCGAAGTGCTGACCCGGCTGCAGCTCGAACTCGGTGAGACCAAGGCGGCGCAGCAGAGCCTGCGCGAGATGACGCGTCTGGCCGAGTTCGACGCCGATGCGCAGATCCGCATCGGCTACCTGCAGTTGGATGCGGCGAACCCGGCGGGGGCGCGCTACTCGGCCGACAAGGCGCTCGGCGGTCGGCCGGGGGATGTGCGGGCAACGATCCTGGCGGCGGAGGCGGCGCTTGCTGCAGGCGATCTGCCGTCTGCCGGTAAGCTGGCCGCCGAACTGGCGCAGGCCGCACCCGGCAGTGCGGCGGCGCATGCGCTGACCGGCGATGTCGCGCTGGCAGCCGGAAGGCGTCCCGACGCGGCGCAGGCCTACAGGGCTGCATTGCGCCTTGAGCCGAGCGGCGCGGTGCTGCTCGGTTTGGTGCGAGCGTTGCTGCCGGATGACCGGGAGGCGGCCGTGAAGGTACTCGAAGATTGGGTGCGCGAACACGATCAGGATGTGCCCGCGCGAAAGGCCCTGGCCGAACTGCACATGCGCGACGGCGACTGGCAGGCGGCTGCGCGGATCCTGGAGAAGCTCGAGGCGATCGCGGGCGATGATCCGCTCGTGCTCAACAACCGGGCCTACGTGCTCGACAAGCTGGGCGACCCCCGCGCGCTTGCCCTGGCGGAACGGGCGCATGCGCTTGCTCCTTCGCGTGCGGAGGTGCTCGACACCTATGGGTGGCTGCTCGCTCGCCAGGGGCAGCGTGAGGCGGGCCTTCATTTCCTGCGCGAGGCCAGGCTGCGCCAGCCCGCTAGCGTGGAGGTGCGCTATCACCTCGCCCATGTGCTCCATGCCCTGGGGCGGACGGCCGAGGCCCGCGCCGAGCTTGCGGATCGGGTGGTGAGCACGGCGACGGTGCGGCCTCCGGAGTTGCAGGCCTTGCTGCGCGAACTGGAAGCCGGTCGTTGAAGTGTCGGGAATTATTACAGCTTGCTTGCGTTCATGCTTCGTTAATGATGGCATGTATATGAAGCAAAAGGATTAAATGTTCTTGGCGCGTTTTGTGCTTGCGGGGAAGTAAGACGTTCGTGTCGTGAGGAGAAAAATAATGTCACCGAAATTTGGTTTCAGACTGCTGACGGCTGCCGCGCTGGCCGCTTCGTCCGCTGCTGCGCTCGCCGCTCAGGCGTGGTCGATCGACCTGCAGAATGGCGCGGCCACTGTGACAGGCAGCACCTATACAACGGTTCGAACCTATGTGACCGGAACGGGCGCTGACGCCGTCAGCCTGAGCGCAAGCGCCTACTCGAACACCGGGACCAACAAGGGCAACGGGACGGTCGATGACAGCAACGACAACCTGCTGGAATCGGCCTACCTTTACCGTGGTTCGGGTTGGCAGGGGCTAGGGGTCTACAACCGCGATAAGGATAATGGCACCGACTCACAGGAAGGGTCCGATCCCGAGCACTCGATCGACAACAACGAGCGCACCGATGCCGTGCTGATGGATTTCGGCGGCAAGGAAATCCGACTCGATACGGTCAACATCGGCTGGGCGCCTTATGACAGCGACTTTTTCGTGCTCGCCTATCAGGGTGTGGGTACGCCGACCCTGAGCGGCACCAGTTACAAGGACTTGAGTGGCTGGACCCTGATCGGCAACTACTCCAACCAAGGCGTGAAGAATGTCGATCTGGCGACGGCAGGCTCGGACTCGGTGATCAATGCAAACCGCGCAAACATCTACTCGAGCTTCTGGCTGATCGGTGCGGGTGGTTTCGAGGTGGGGACCGGGATCGTGTTCGATACGAAGCAGAATTGCAAGTGGAAGGGATGCTCGACTGTCAAGAGCTACGACTACCTGAAGCTGGCAGGTGTTGGCGGCACCGTCAAGAACGGCGTTATTCCACCTGCTGAAGTGCCTGAGCCCGCTTCGCTGGCGCTCATGGGTCTTGCGTTCCTCGGCCTCGTTGGCACGCGGAAGTTCAAGCCGACACGTTGATTTCGGTAGTGCCGTTTTTAAATGCAATCGGCGCCTGGGGGCGCCGATTGCATTTCAGGACGCAGCCGATGCGTCCTGCGCCTCCTCCTGCTGCTGCAAAAGCCACATCTGCGCATAGGCGCCACCCTGCGCCAGCAGCGGCGCGTGCCGGCCGCGTTCCACGATGCGCCCCTTGTCGAGCACGATGATCTCGTCCGCGTTCATGATCGTGGACAGGCGGTGCGCAATCACCAGCGCGGTGCGACCTTCGGCGGCGCGTTCGATCTGTGCCTGGATCGCCTTCTCGGTTTTCGAATCCAGCGCCGAGGTGGCCTCGTCGAAGATCAGGATGGCCGGATTCTTTAGCAACGCGCGCGCGATCGCGACGCGCTGCTTTTCGCCTCCGGAGAGCTTGAGCCCGCGCTCGCCGACGCGGGTTTCGTAGCCTTCCGGCAACTGGCGGATGAAGTCTTCCAGCTGCGCGGCGCGTGCGGCGGCCTCGACCTCGTCGCGGCTGGCGGTGGGGCGGCCGTACTGGATGTTGTAGTACAGGGTGTCGTTGAACAGCACCGTGTCCTGCGGGACGATGCCGATCGCCGCGCGCAGGCTGTCCTGGGTGAGGCTGCGCAGGTCGTGGCCGTTGATGCGGATCGCGCCGTCCTGCACGTCGTAGAAGCGGTAGAGCAGGCGGGCCAGCGTCGACTTGCCCGAGCCGGAGTGGCCGACCACCGCCACCGTGCTGCCGGCGGGGATGTCGAAGTCGACATCGAACAGGATCGGTCGCTTGGCGTCGTAGGCGAAACTGACGTGCTCGAAGCGCACGCTCGCCGGCCCGGTGGGCAGGGCGCGGGCGTCGGGCGCGTCGGCGATCTCGCGCTCGGTGTGCATGAGGCCGAACATGCGCTCGATGTCGGTGAGCGCCTGGCGGATCTCGCGGTAGAGCACGCCGAGGAAGTTGAGCGGGATGTAGAGCTGGATCATGAAGGCGTTGACCAGCACGATGTCACCGATCGTCATCTCGCCGCTGGCGACGCGGTCGGCCGCCTGCCACATCATCGCGGTGACCGCGATCGCGATGATCGCCGCCTGGCCGACGTTGAGCGCCGACAGCGAGTACTGGTTGGTGACCTGGGCCTTGGTCCACTTCTGCAGCTGCTCGTCGTAGCGCCGGGCCTCGAATTCCTCGTTGTTGAAGTACTTCACCGTCTCGTAGTTGATCAGGCTGTCGATCGCGCGCGCGTTGGCGGCCGAGTCGAGCTCGTTGGCCTCGCGGCGCAGCGCGGTGCGCCAGTTCGTCACCTTGACCGTGAAGATGATGTAGATCGTCAGTGCGCTCAGCGTGATGAGCGCGAACACCGCGTCGTAATTGACCAGCAGGATGCCGATCACCATGCCGATCTCGATCAGCGTCGGCAGGATCGAGTACAGCGTGTAGCTGATCAGCGAGCCGATTGAGCGCGTGCCGCGTTCGATGTCGCGCGTGAGGCCGCCGGTCTGGCGCTCGAGGTGGAAGCGCAGCGACAGCGCGTGCAGGTGGCGGAACACCCGCAGCGAGATCTCGCGCACCGCCTGCTGGGTCACGCGCGCGAACACCACTTCGCGCAGCTCGGTGAGCAGCGAGGTCGAGAAGCGCAGCGCGCCGTAGGCCAGCAAGAGCGCCGCCGGCACCACGATGAAGGCATGTTCCGGCGTGATCGTGAGCCCGTCGATCAGGTGCTTGAAGACGATCGGCACCGACACATTGGCGCCCTTGGCGGCGACCAGGCAGGCGAGCGCGAAGATCACCCGTCCCTTGTAGGCCCAGATGAAGGGGAACAGGCTCTTCAGGGTCTGCCAGTCATGGCGTTCGCCGGTGGCGGGGGCGGGCAGGGCGGCGGAAGGAGCGCGTCTCATGGGGGCTTGGCAGTGCGGGGAAGGCGCCGATTCTGTTGCGTGCGCCGGTGCGAGTCAAACCGCGGCTCGCCGGCGCTGCAAGCCCGGCTTGTGCCCGCGCCGTCGCGCCCGTGGAGTCCAGAGGTTGCCCCGGGAGCGGTGATGCGTGCCTCTGTCACATAAGAATGACTTGACAGCAGATAAAGCGAATGTATGATTAAAACGAACGTTTGAATTGTGACGAAAGATGACCGAGCTGCCCCCGACGCCCCAGGACACCCGCGACCGCATCCTCGATGCGGCCGAGCGCCTGTTCGTGGAGCACGGCTTCGACGGCACCTCGATGCGCATGATCACCAGCGCCGCCAGTGCAAACCTGGCTGCGGTCAATTACCACTTCGGCAGCAAGGATGCGCTGGTGCAGGCGGTGTTCCGCCGCAGACTGACGGCGCTCAATGAGGAGCGACTCGCCGAGCTCGATCGCCTCGAAGCCGAGGCCGGGGGCGCGCCGATCAAGCCCAGTCGCATCGTGGAGGCGTTCTTCGGTACCGCGTTACGCGTTGCGGCAGACACCGAACACGGTGGACGCATCTTCATGCGCTTGCTCGCCCGCACCTACAACGAACCCAATGCCTTCGTGCGGCAATTCCTCGCCGAGGAGTACGCCGAGGTGATGGACCGCTTTCTCGGTGCGCTCTTCGCCGCGCTGCCCGAAGTGCCGCGCGCCGAGATCCTGTGGCGCTTTCATTTCATGACCGGGGCGATGGCGTTCGCGATCTCGGGTCTGGGTGGCCTTTACGAGATCGCCGACCTGTCGGCAGCCGATGACGATCCGCGGCGCCTGCTGCCGCGGCTGATGAGTTTCCTGCTTGGCGGGCTGCGCGCGCCCCTGCCCGACGGGCCGCTGCCCCCAACCAACACCTGATGTCGATCGGTCGTCGCGACGCGGGTCGCGCGGCCGGGAAAAGGAGCTGACGATGATCTGGATTGTGCTGGTTTCCCTCCCTCCCTTGGCAGGTGCGCTCGCCTACGGGCGAGCGCCTCTTTTTGCCTGGCTGGTGGCGGGACTGGCCTGGCTGCTGGCTGCTGGCTGGGCAGGCGGCTGGGGATTCGGGTGGACGCTGCTCGCGATGCTGGCGTTCGGTGCGGCGATGGCGGTGTTCCTGATCGATTCGGTGCGCCGCAGCCGCGTCACCGCGCCGATCTTCCGGGCCTTCCGCGCCGCGCTGCCGACCATGTCGCAGACCGAGCGCGACGCGCTCGAGGCCGGCACGGTGTGGTGGGAGGGCGAGCTCTTCGCCGGACGACCCGACTGGAACAAGCTGCGAGCCTATCCCTGGCCCATGCTCACCCCCGAGGAGCAGGCCTTCCTCGACAACGAGACCGACGAGCTGTGCCGCCTGACCCGCGACTGGGAATGCACCCAGCACGGCGACATGCCGGCGGAGGTCTGGCAGTACATCAAGGCCAAGGGCTTCCTCGGCATGATCATCCCCAAGGAATACGGCGGTAAGGGTTTCTCGGCCTTCGCCCATTCCCAGGTCGTCACCAAGCTGTCGACGCGCTCGTCGGCGCCGGCAGTCAGCGTGATGGTGCCCAACTCGCTCGGCCCGGCCGAACTGCTGCTGCACTACGGCACGCCCGAGCAGAAGCAGCACTACCTGCCGCGGCTGGCGCGCGGCGAGGACATCCCCGCGTTCGCGCTCACCAGCCCCTGGGCGGGTTCGGACGCCGCCTCCATTCCCGATGCCGGCGTGGTGTGCAGGGGCGTGTGGCAGGGCGAGGAAGTGCTCGGCATGCGCGTGAGCTTCGACAAGCGCTACATCACGCTCGCCCCGGTGTGCACGGTGTTCGGCCTGGCCTTCCATCTCTACGACCCCGAGCGCCTGCTCGGCGGCGAGGAAGTGCTCGGCATCACCTGCGCGCTGATCCCGCACGACCATCCGGGCGTGGACATCGGCCGCCGCCACTTCCCGCTCAACGCGGTGTGGATGAACGGCCCGGTGCGCGGCAAGGACGTGTTCGTGCCGCTGGAGTTCATCATCGGCGGACCGACGATGGCCGGCCAGGGCTGGCGCATGCTGATGGAGTGCCTGGCCGCCGGCCGCAGCATCTCGCTGCCCGGCTCCAACACCGGCATGCAGAAGATGGTCGCGCGCGCCGTCGGCGCCTATGCCCGCGTGCGCTACCAGTTCAAGACCGCGATCGGCCGCTTCGAGGGCGTGGAGGAGGCGCTCACCCGCATCGGTGCCAACACGTACCTGAGCGACGCCGCGCGGGTGATGACGGCGGGCGCGATCGACCTCGGCGAGAAGCCCTCGGTGGTGTCGGCGATCGTCAAGTACCACGTCACCGAGCGCGCCCGCCAGACCGTCAACGACGGCATGGACGTGGTCGGCGGCAAGGGCATCTGCCTCGGCCCGCAGAACTTCCTCGGCCGCGCCTACCAGCAGATCCCGGTCGGCATCACCGTGGAAGGCGCCAACATCCTCACCCGCAGCCTGATCCTGTTCGGCCAGGGCGCGATCCGCTGCCATCCCTACGTGCTGAAGGAGATGCACGCCGCGCAGACGGGCGACCTCGACGCCTTCGACCGGGCGCTGTGGGGCCATGTCGGCTTCACCGTGTCCAATGCCGCGCGTGCGCTGATCATGGGCCTGACCGGTTCGCACTTCGTCGCGGTGCCGGAGGGCGTGGCGGCGGAGACGCGGCGCTACTACCAGCAACTCACCCGCTTCTCGGCCGCCTTCGCCTTCATCGCCGACATCTCAATGGGGACCATGGGTGGCGCCTTGAAGCGCAAGGAAAAGCTTTCCGCACGGCTGGGCGACATCCTGTCGCTGATGTACCTCGCCACGGCCACGCTCAAGCGCTTCGAGGCCGAAGGGCGGCAGAGCGCCGATGCGCCGCTGATGCACTGGGCGATCTGGGACTGCATGTTCCGCATCCAGCAGGCCTTCGAGGGTGTGATCGCCAACTTCCCGAACAAGCTCTTCGCCTTCGTGCTGCGCCACGTGGTGGTGTTCCCGCTCGGCCGGCCCTACGTCGTGCCCTCGGACAGGCTCGGCCACGAGGTCGCCGCGCTGCTGCTCGAGCCCTCGCCGACGCGCGACCGTCTCACTGCGGACGTGCATCTGCCCACCGACGTCGAGGAGCC
>CZCA01001887.1_pt1 | contig 10211 bp, 13 predicted proteins | sample 591981 | NCBI WGS metagenome assembly CZCA01 (sample SAMEA3556810, study PRJEB10932) | anaerobic digester metagenome
GCAATGTCAAAACAGTACAGCAATGGTGCAACAAAAGCTACGGTACACACGCCACAGTGGACGGTATATACGGCAGCCAAACAAAGGCCTGCTTAGTAGGAGCATTACAATGTATAATCGGATGTACCGCAGACGGTATCTTTGGGACTGTTACAAGGTCTAGGTGTCCAAACGTTGCCAAGGGTGCAGCTGGCGACATTGTATATGTACTACAGGGCTTATTAATATGCAACGGATATAAGCTTGCTTTCGATGGTGAATTTGGCACTGAAACCTACAACGCTGTATGTGCATATCAAAAGACTAATAATTTATCAGTGGATGGCATAGCAGGTCCTAACACCTTTGCAAAGCTATGTAGCTAATATAAAAAGGAGGCTAAACCTATATGGATAAAATGACACCAACAGACTGGGTTGCCCTGTTATCAGTATTTGGTATGGTGCTGTCAATAGTTGTATCTATTGTAACAATATCAAGCCGAGGTCGAAACAAGGCAGCGGATGACGCAGAGCTAAAAAACGATGTTAAACATATTAAGCTACAGGTGGACGATACAGCCAGCGAGATAAAAGCACTTAATAGTAAAGTTGGGAACATTGAAAACAGAGTAACAGCGGTGGAGCAGTCTTGCAAGTCTGCCCACCACCGCATTGACCGTATAGAAAAAATCGAAAGTGAGGAATAACAATGAGCGAAAAAACAAGAGCGTGGCTAAAAGCTGCGGGCATAAGAGCAATTAAAACCGTTGCACAAACAGCAGTGGCAACAATAGGCGTATCCGCTGTAATGTCTGATGTAAATTGGATTGCTGTAGGCTCGGCAAGTTTACTTGCTGGTGTACTGTCAGTGCTGACTTCGATTGCAGGTCTGCCAGAAATACAAGAATAACTGCATATAATTAGCCCCCAGCCGCTCATATTGAGTAGTTGAGGGCTGTTTTTCGTTTTTTTGAAAAAAGTTTTTTGACGAGTATTTGACGAGTATTCTTAATGTATTATTGTGTATTTTTGCACATTTTTACGAACAAACAGCAAAAACAAAAACCGCACTGCATAGCCACAAATGGCTTTACAATGCGGTTTTTTAAATATGATTTTTGGCCGAGGCGACAGGATTTGAACCTGCGGCATCTACGTCCCGAACGTAGCACTCTACCAAACTGAGCTACGCCTCGTTATTTTACGGGTACTAAAAATGTTATAATGTTAAAAACAAGCTCCGAAAAATCGAAGCTTGTTTCAGTGGCTGCGGAACAAGGATTCGAACCCAGACAAACAGAGTCAGAGTCTGCCGTGCTACCATTACACAATTCCGCAATATTTCTGCTGACACAATCAGCAATATTTATTATATAGGATTTTAACCAGATGTCAAGACTTTTTTTAAAATAATTTTAGAAAAGTAAATTTATTTTGTTTAATGTGGTTTTATGTTACCTTATTTTGTTGAATGTGGTCGCTGAATGTGATACACTTAAGTAGTTAAATATACAAAAAATTGTTTTCCTAGTATGCGTTAAAATTACCTTTGGTATTCTTTGATATAAGGGAAGGGACAAAAAATGAGCTACTGTAAAAAATGCAACTACTTTTCAAAAGATGATATAGACAGATGTCCTAATTGTAAGCAGTACATGGTTAAGGAAGCACCAGAAAATGATGCCCCTGTTATTGCCATTCGCACAGCAGGTATTGAGCATGAACGTATAACTGCGGCGTTACAGGACAGCAAAATTCCATTTTCTGAACGCTTTGCACGTAAACAAGCGTCGGCAAATGTGGTTACTGGTGTAAACTCTGCCAGCGTTGATATTATTGTGAACTATAAGGATTATGAAAAAACATATGATTTACTTGTTGGCATAGGTGCTATAAAGCTAGATGGCGAGGAAATTATAGATGAGGTTGACGAGAAGCAGCCTGTCAAAAAAAGTGTCCGTCCAGGTGAGGAAGAGTTTGAGGAAATGAGTACCCGAAAAAGAATCATCGTTCGCATTTTATCAGCTATTTTATTTATAGTAGTTGTATGGGGCGTTGTAGTTGGGGTGGATTATGTTATGGCTCTGGTTAAGGGTTTGTTTATTTAATGGGTACACTAAAATTAAATAGATTTCACTCATGAAGCTATTAAAGCATTTGCTTTGTTATATTTAGTGTTAATCTTAATCATAATTACAAATGCTATTATAATTATAAATTTACTTTGAAAGGAATGTATATTGATGTATAAGTTAGATACAAAATGCGTGCAGTCAGGCTATCAGCCAAAGAATGGAGAAGCTAGGGTTGTGCCTATCGTTCAAAGCACAACATACAAATACGATAGTGCTGAAACAATGGGTAAGCTTTTTGATTTGGAGGAGGATGGGTTCTTTTATACCCGTCTAGGTAATCCAACATTGAACGCAGTAGAAATGAAAATAGCTGATCTGGAAGGTGGCGTGGGTGCTATGCTGACAGCCTCTGGTATGTCAGCATCCTTGATTGCTGTTACTAATATTTGCAAAGCTGGTGACCATGTTGTTTGTGCGGCGGCTGTTTACGGCGGTACATTTAATCTGTTTAATAAAACTCTTCGTGATTTAGGTATTGACTTTACGTTTGTATTGCCGTCAGCAACAGCAGAGGAGCTAAACGCTGCTTTTAAGGATAATACTCGTGCAGTATTTACTGAAAGCCTGTCAAACCCATCCTTGGATGTTACAGATATTGAAATGTATGCTAACGCAGCACATAGCCATAAGGTTCCTTTGATTATTGATAATACCTTTCCAACACCTATTAACTGCCGCCCCTTTGAATTTGGTGCTGATATTATCGTTCATTCTACTTCAAAATATATGGATGGACACGCTGTAGCTTTAGGCGGTGTGGTTGTTGATAGTGGTAACTTTAACTGGGATAATGGTAATTATCCAATGCTAACCACACCTGATGAAACATATCATGGCGTTATATACACTAAACAATTTGGTAAAGCTGCTTATATGGCAAAGGCAAGGGTTCACCTAATGCGTGACCTTGGACCTCAGGCTTCTCCGCAAAATGCATTTTTACTTGACTTAGGTTTGGATACATTAGCGTTAAGAATGGAGCGTCATTGTTCCAATGCACAAAAGGTTGCAGAGTTCTTAGAGGATAACAAAAATGTAGAGTGGGTAAATTATCCAGGATTAAAAAGTAATAAATATTATGATATAGCAAAGAAGTATATGCCAAATGGCAGCTGCGGGGTTATCTCATTTGGCGTAAAGGGCGGCAGAGAAAATGCTGCCAAGGTAATGGAGGCACTGCATCTGGCAGCTATCGTAATACACGTGGCAGATGTGCGTACCTGTGTGCTGCACCCAGCCAGCACTACTCATCGTCAGCTTTCAGACAAACAGCTGGATGATGCAGGTATAAGCCCAAATATGATTAGATTGTCGGTAGGTATAGAAAATTCAGAGGACATTATAGCAGACTTTAAACAAGCCCTAGAGAAGATTTGATTATGAATTTAAAACAGCTTACAATTATATATGGTCATTACGGTNNGCCCTAGACTGTGCAAAGCAAGGGAATAGGGTTACAATTGTAGATTTAGATATAGTAAATCCATATTTTCGTAGCTCTGACTATAAAACGCAGCTGGCAGAGAAGGGGATAGATGTTATTTGTCCTAGCTTTGCAGGGACTAATTTGGATACACCTGCCTTATCACCTAGAATATACAGTGCTTTTGAAAATAAGGACAGCCATATTATATTAGATGTTGGCGGTGATGATGCTGGTGCTTACGCATTAGGGCGTTTTAGAAAAAATATTCAGGATTATGGTGACTACTCCGCTTATTATATCATAAATAAATATCGTAACTTCACTACTACTCCAGCTGATGCTGAACAAATTTGTAGTGAGATTGTTTCTGCCTGTGGCATAACTCCCACAGGGGTCATTAACAATTCTCATTTACAGAGCTTAACAACAGTGGATGATGTACAAAAGGCCTATTCCTATGGTGAGGAAACAGCTAAGCTTTTAGGTGTACCATTAACGGCAACAACAGCACCTAAAAATATAGCTGACAGCGTTGTGGGTGATAATATTTTTCCAGTAGATATTATAGTTAAGCCGCCATTTTAATTGATAGTAAATTCCTTAATACGGCTTAGCTGGCATTTGTTTTGCAGAATTTTTTACTCCATTAATTGTGAACGGACAGCAAATTCTGCAATACATTTGCCGTAAACGTAATTAATAGCTTAATAAGTTATCCTGCCCATAAGGGCTGATTAACAATATAATATACAAAGGAAAGGAACGACAATTATGGCAAAGATAGAAGTAAACGAAAATCTTTGTAAAGGTTGTGGTATGTGTGTAAACGCCTGCCCCAAAAAGATTATCGCTTTGGATACAGACAAAATTAATGCCAAAGGCTACCATCCTGCAAAATTAATAGATGCAGAAAAATGTACTGGTTGTACCTCATGTGCTATTATGTGTCCTGATGTTGCAATTACAGTTAGCAGATAATTAGTGTGAAGATTTATTTTCAGAAAGGAAATGAAGAAATGGCAGAAAGATTTTTAATGAAAGGTAACGAAGCCTTAGCTGAAGCCGCTATTCAAGCCGGCTGTAAGCATTTCTTTGGTTACCCTATTACGCCACAAACAGAGCTTGCTGCATATATGTCCAAGCGCCTGCCAAAGATTGGCGGAACATACCTACAGGCAGAAAGCGAGCTTGCAGCCGCCAATATGGTGCTGGGTGCTACCAGCGCTGGTGTGCGTGCAATGACATCCTCTAGCTCACCTGGTATCAGCCTAAAAACAGAGGCTATATCTTATATGGCAGGCAGCGATGTACCTGCTTTAATTATAAATGTACAGCGTGGTGGTCCAGGCCTAGGTGGTATACAGCCATCACAGTCAGATTATTGGCAGGCTACAAAAGCACCTGGTCATGGCGATTTACATATCCTTGTATTTGCCCCAGCAACAGTACAGGAAATGGTGAATTTAGTCGGTAAGGCTTTTGACTTGGGTGACAAGTACCGTATGCCGGCTATGATTTTAGCTGATGGTATGCTAGGTCAGATGATGGAGCCTGTTGAATTGCCAGACACAATGGAACAACAGCTGCCAGAAAAGCCATGGGCTACCTGTGGTCATAAAAATGCTAGAAAGCATAACGTTATTAATTCTCTGTATCTAACACCACAGGCATTAGAAGAATTGGTAGTGGAAAGATTTAAACGCTATGAGGTTATAAAGGAAAATGAACAAATGTGGCAGGAATATCGCACAGAAGATGCTGACTATGTTGTAGTAGCCTTTGGTGCGTCCTCACGTGTTGCTATGAGTGCTGTTGATACAGCTAGAGAGCAGGGTATAAGGGTTGGCTTGCTGCGTCCTATTACGCTGTTCCCGTTCCCAACAAAACCCCTTAAAAAGCTGGCAGAAACAGCACAAAAGTTTTTATGTGTAGAGATGAACATGGGACAAATGGTAGATGACGTTAGGTTAGCAATTGAATGCAAACGTCCTGTAGAATTTTTCGGCAGAACAGGTGGTATTATACCAACGCCTGCCGAGGTGCTAAACGAAATTAAAAAGCTAGGAGGTACTAAGTAATGGCAGTAGTATTTGAAAAGCCAAAGGCACTTACAGATGTACCTTTTCATTATTGCCCAGGCTGCACACATGGCATTATCCATAGATTAGTAGCAGAGGTAATTGATGAATTAGGCATAGAGGGTAATACGGTAGGTGTATCACCTGTTGGTTGTGCAGTTATGAACTATGACTATTTTGGTTGTGATATGGTAGAGGCACCGCATGGCAGGGCACCTGCAGTGGCAACAGGCTTAAAAAGAGCAATTCCAGAAAACATTGTTTTCACATATCAGGGCGACGGTGACCTAGCTGCTATTGGTACAGCGGAAACAGTACACAGCGCTACTCGTGGTGAAAACATTACGGTTATATTTGTAAATAACACTATTTATGGTATGACAGGAGGTCAAATGGCACCTACATCATTGCCAGGGCAGATTACACAAACAACACCATATGGCAGAGATGTGAACTCGGCTGGTTACCCAGTTAGAGTATGTGAAATGCTGTCAACACTGGACGGCGTTGCCTTGGCACAGCGTGTGGCAGTAGACAATGTTAAAAACGTTATGGCGGCTAAAAAAGCTATTAAAAAAGGCTTCCAAAATCAAATAGATAAAAAGGGCTTTTCTATAATAGAGGTTCTTTCCACTTGTCCTACAAACTGGGGCTTAGACCCAATTTCTTCACTTGACTGGCTGCGTGATAATATGATGCCATATTATCCTTTAGGCGTTTACAAGGATGAGGAGAAAGGAGCTAGAATAAAATGAGTGACAATTATAATATGCTTCTTGCAGGCTTTGGCGGACAGGGTATATTGTTCGCAGGTAAGGTTATAGCTTATGGTGGATTAATGGAGGGTAAGGAAATTTCTTGGCTGCCATCGTATGGACCAGAAATGCGTGGCGGTACAGCCAATTGCAGCATCTGTGTTTCAGATACACCAATTGGCTCTCCACTTGTATTATCACCTAACGTATTCATTGCAATGAACCTGCCATCCTTTGATAAGTTTATTGACAGTGTGGAAGCTGGCGGTACTGTAATTGTTGACAGCTTTTTGATTAATAAAAAGGTTGAACGTACTGATGTAAAGACTTTTTATGTACCAGCTACACAGCTAGCAGAGGAAAAGGGTCTAAAGGGCTTGGCTAATATTATACTTATTGGCAAGCTGTTTAAGGAAACAGGCTTCTGTTCATGGGCGTCACTGGAAAAGGCTATTGCTAAATGTGTACCTCCTAGAAAACAGCATCTATGCGCATCTAATATACAGGCTATTAAGTTAGGTATGGAATATTAATTTGGATACTGATTGGGGTGGATTTTTCCACCCCAATTTATATTACATAAACTAATACGCAGCTTTTAAGCATAAAAATTATATGTGATGCGTTTAAATTTCCGTGGTGGAAGGTAAAACACTTTACTCTTCACAGGGTAATAAAATCATATTCTTCTGTAAAATGTAAAGCGTTCTAACATTATTTAGGGGTGGTCAAAATTAAAATTTTAGTTATTAACGGTCAAATGCACAAGGGCAGTACATATACTATTGGAAAAATATTGGTGGAGAAAATTGCAACAGAAAATGATACTGTATCCCAGCTTTTTCTGCCCCGTGATATGCCAAATTTTTGTGTGGGTTGTACTAAATGTATATTACAGGATGAACAATTATGCCCACATAATGAGTACACCTTACCAGCTGCTAAATTAATGAATGAGGCTGATTTACTTATCTTTACAACACCTGTTTATGTATTTCACACAACAGGACAAATGAAAACATTTTTAGACCATTTTGCTTACAGATGGATGGTGCATCGTCCAGAAAAAAGTATGTTTAATAAGCAGGCTGTGGTTATCTCTACAGCTGCTGGTGCAGGGATGAGGCCTACAAACAAGGATGTAACAGACAGCCTGTACTTTTGGGGGGTTGGGCGTGTATATAAGTATGGTATTGCAGTACAAGCCACTAGCTGGAAAGGTGTCAGCGACACGAAAAAAGAGAAAATAAGCCATAGCATGGACAAATTATGCAGTAAAATAAAAAAACGTGAAAACAATGTTACGGCTTGCTTAAAGACAAAAATCTTATTTAAAGTTATGCGTATTTTTCAAAAGAAAATAGGTATTAGTCCCTTAGATAAAATCTATTGGCAAAATAATGGGTGGCTGGACAAAAAAAGGCCTTGGAAACATTAATTCATATTAGAATGAAAGTGTTGCAGCAGGGGAGAAATGAGGGGCGAAATAATGAGTAAAAGATACGATTGTATAATATGGGATTGGAATGGCACCTTAATAGATGATGTTAGCGTTGCGTTAAGCTCTGTTAATGATATGCTGATAAAACGCAATATGAAAACTATTGATATACAGGATTATTATAACTATATTGATACTCCAATAATTAGATTTTATGAACACCTGTTTGATTTGAATATAGTTACCTTTGATACCATTGCAAAGGAATTTGCCATAGGCTATGACAAGCATATACCAGAAAATCCTGTCATGGATAACGCAAGAGAAATGCTAGGCTTTTTCAAGGAACAATCTATTAGTCAGTTGATTATATCAGCCTCTAATCAAGAAAAAATTGATGCAGCTGCAAAGGCATACGGCTTATATGAATATTTTGCCTGTGTGTCAGGTGCTGATAATATAAATGCAGAAAGTAAGATACATAGGGCGAAAAATATTATAAAATCATTTAACAGTTCATGGGATAAAACACTAGTAATAGGGGATACCCTGCATGATTTTCAAATGGCACAGCACCTTGGTGTTGACTGCGTCTTATTGTCAAGGGGGCATCAAGGTAAAGCAGACCTACAAACCGCCAATGTACCAGTTATAGATAATTTAATTGACCTAGCAGAGCTAGTGTAATTCTGGTATAATTTGTTTTATGATTTTTAAGCTTTATTATCATATGTTAATGATTTTGGACTGCTTATAATGGTACACTTATCCAAGAGGTGATGATATGAAGTATAAAATTATTAATGATATGAAGATACCTATGTGTGTTATTGGTACATGGGCATGGGGACGTGGCGTAAACGGTGGTAAAATGATTTTTGGTACATCAACAGACACAGAACAATTAAAATGTGTTTATGGTTCAGCATACAAAAATGGTTTGACAATGTGGGACACAGCAGCAGTTTATGGAAACGGCACTGCTGAAAAGATATTAGGCGAGTACGCTAATAAGTGTGATGACGCCATTATTTCTACTAAATTTACTCCAAATAAACATAACACCAATAAAATTGCTGATACCTTAGATAATAGCTTAATTAGATTACGCAGAGATTATGTGGACATATACTGGTTACATATGCCTATAAATATTGAGGAAAATATTAAAATGCTTATATCCTTAGTACACAGTGGTAAAATTAGAAATATTGGTGTGTCTAATTTTAATTTAAGAGAGATAAAGATTGCAAATGATATATTAAAAAAATCTAATACGAAATTATTTGGGGTTCAAAATCATTTCAGCTTACTTTATAGACAAAGCGAAAAATCAGGTATTTTAGATTGGTGTTTACGAAATGAAGTTGCATTTTTTGGATATATGGTGTTAGAGCAGGGTGCTTTAACAGAGAAATATAACTGTAGCCGTGGTTTGCCACTGCTTTCCAGACGTGGTTTAACTTTTACAAAAAATAAACTATCACTGATAGCACCACTTATTGCAGAAATGAAAAACATAGGATATAAATATTTTGCTGATGTTCCCCAAATAGCTGTTGCATGGGCAATAGCCAAAGGGGTTATCCCTATTGTTGGTATTACCAAGGTGTGTCAGGTGGAAAAATTATCTGATGTTGACAGCATAACGCTTACAGCGAAAGAGATAGAAGCATTAGAAGCTGTTGCTACAAAAACAGGTGTTAGCATAAAGGCATCATGGGAAAACTATATGGAAAATGAGTGATAGTGTATGATGGACAATTTTGAAAAACTCGTTGAATTACTGGAGAAATATTTTGATGTGAATATAGACAGACCTTCAATAGGTATGCTGGCTAGGCTGTTTAAAGAGGTGAGGATTAATAAGTACGATAACCTGATATATTTAGGCTCGGAGAATAGCAACATATATTTTGTTGTATCTGGGATATTGCGTGATTATTATATAGATAGCGACGGGAAGGATAGAACACGTTTTTTCATATCTGAAGGTTCAATGTGTGGTGAGGATAGCTTGTTCATAGGCAGTAGCTCTTTTACCTGTACACAGGCATTAGAGGATTGTGTACTGCTTACCATAACCGGTGAGGATTTTAGATATATAATATCAAAATATGAGCAGTTTAAGGATATGTGGGTAAAAGCCTTGGAGGGTGCGTTAGCGTATAAGATTAAACGAGAAAATAGTCTGTTAATGAAAAATGCAGCACAGCGATACATGGATTTTTTGGTTGACTATCCAGAGCTGGAAAAACGTATCAGACAAAAATATATTGCTTCCTATTTAGGTATAACACCTGTTTCCCTTAGCCGCTGTCTCTTATACACATCTCCGAGCCCACGAGACCGTACTAGATCTCGTATGCCGTCTTCTGCTTGAAAAAAAAAAACA
>CZCA01003397.1_pt1 | contig 10202 bp, 10 predicted proteins | sample 591981 | NCBI WGS metagenome assembly CZCA01 (sample SAMEA3556810, study PRJEB10932) | anaerobic digester metagenome
CGCGTGGGCCAGCGCGATCATGCCGGCCCACGCCAGATCACGAGCTTCCAGCGGGCGAAGGTGGAAACGGGTCATGGCGTCAGCAGCGTCTTACGCTCCCATGCGCCGGCGGGAGCGCCCTGCCGTCGCCGTGATGCGCCAGCCGTCGCCAACCGGCGCATCACGCCAGGGATTGACGAAACTCACGCCGCCACCACTTCGACGGCTGTAAAGGTGAGTTCACCGTTGCGCACATCGACCAGCACGTGGTCGCCCTCCTGCACCTTGCCTTGCAAGATCTCCAGCGCCAGCGGATCGGCAATGCGATGCTGGATGACCCGCTTGAGCGGGCGAGCGCCGAAGGCCGGATCGTACCCCTCGCTGACGATCAACTCTTTGGCGGCGTCGCTCAACTCGATGGTGATCTTACGATCGGCCAGCAACTTGCGCAGGCGCTCCAGCTGAATCTCGATGATCGCCTTCAGCTGTTCACGGCTGAGCGCGTGGAAGACCACGATCTCGTCGATGCGGTTGAGAAACTCCGGTCGGAAGTGCGTCGATGCGGTTGAGAAACTCCGGTCGGAAGTGGCTGCGCAGCACCTCGCGCACCCGCCGCTCGACTTCCTCATCCACCGTCGCCACGTCCAGGATGTACTGACTGCCCAGGTTGCTGGTCATGATCACGACCGTGTTCTTGAAGTCCACGGTGCGCCCCTGGCTGTCGGTCAGGCGGCCATCGTCGAGCACTTGCAAGAGCACATTAAAAACCTCCGGATGCGCCTTCTCGATCTCGTCAAAGAGCACGACCGAGTACGGGCGTCGGCGTACGGCTTCCGTCAACTGACCGCCCTCGTCATAGCCGATATAGCCGGGCGGTGCGCCGATCAGCCGGGCGACGGTGTGGCGTTCCTGATATTCGCTCATGTCGATGCGCACCAGCGCGTGCTCGTCGTCGAAGAGATATTCGGCCAGGCTGCGCGCCAGCTCGGTCTTGCCTGTGCCCGTCGGCCCCAGGAAGATGAAGCTGCCGATCGGCCGGTTCGGGTCTTGCAACCCGGCGCGGCTGCGGCGGATGGCGTTCGCCACTGCGCGCACAGCCTCATCCTGCCCGACGACGCGGCGATGCAGATGTTCATCCATGTGCAACAGTTTTTCGCGCTCACCTTCCAGCAGCTTGGCGACAGGGATGCCTGTCCATTTGCTCACAATGGCGGCGATCTCTTCAGAGTCCACTTCCTCTTTGAGCAAGGCGCCATTTTTCTGTAAGGCGCGCACGCGTTCTTCAGCGCCGGCCAGTTGGGCTTCCAGGTTGCGCAGCTTGCCGTAGCGCAACTCAGCCGCCTTCTGCAGATCGTAAGCGCGTTCGGCCTGCTCGATCTCAATCCGCACCTGGTCGATCTGCTCTTTGATTGCCTGCACCTGCTGGATCGCCTCTTTCTCCGACTGCCAGCGTCTGGTCAGGTCGTTGCTGCTCTCACGCAGGTCGGCCAGTTCCTTTTCCAACTGCTGTAAGCGTTCGCGGCTGGCTTCGTCTTTTTCCTTTTTGAGCGCCTCGCGTTCGATCTCCAATTGCATGATCTCGCGGTCGATGACGTCCAGTTCCTGCGGCTTGGAGTCGATCTGCATGCGCAGCCGGCTGGCCGCCTCGTCGATCAGGTCGATGGCTTTGTCTGGCAGGAAGCGATCGCTGATGTAGCGGTGGCTGAGCGTGGCGGCGGCGATCACGGCGCCGTCGGTGATGCGCACGCCGTGGTGCACCTCGTAACGCTCCTTCAGCCCGCGCAGAATGCTGATCGTGTCCTCAACGCTCGGTTCGCCCACAAAGACGGGCTGGAAGCGCCGCTCCAGCGCCGCATCTTTCTCGATGTGCTTGCGGTATTCGTCGAGCGTGGTGGCGCCGATGGCGTGGAGTTCTCCGCGCGCCAGCATGGGCTTGAGCATGTTGGCCGCATCCATGGCGCCTTCTGCTGCGCCCGCGCCCACGAGCGTATGCATCTCGTCGATAAAGAGAATGACGCGGCCTTCGGATTTGGCGATCTCCTGGAGCACGGCTTTGAGGCGTTCCTCGAACTCGCCGCGATATTTGGCGCCGGCGACCAGGGCGCCCATGTCCAGCGCCACGACTTGCTTCTCGCGCAGGGAACCCGGCACGTCGCCCTTGACAATGCGCTGCGCCAGCCCCTCGACGATGGCGGTTTTGCCCACGCCCGGCTCACCGATCAACACCGGGTTGTTCTTGCTGCGTCGGCTCAGAATCTGCACCACGCGGCGAATCTCTTCGTCGCGCCCGATGACCGGGTCGAGTTTGCCTTTGCGCGCCTCTTCGGTCAGGTCGCGGCCATACTTGCGCAGCGCCTCATACTGGCCTTCCGGGTTGTCGCTGGTGACGCGCTGATTGCCGCGCACCGCCGCCAGCGCCTGGATCACGCCGTTGTAGTCGATGCCGTGGCGAGCCAGCAATTGCTTCACCTTGTGATTGCTCGACAGCATCGCCAGCAACAGATGCTCGGTCGAGGTGTATTCGTCCTTCATATTGCCGGCAATCTGCTGCGCGTCGGTCAGGATGTCGGCCAGGGCGCGACTGAAGCCGACCTGCACGGCGGCGCCCTGTGCGCGTGGCAACGCGGCCAGCGCCTGATCAATGGAGCGGCTGACGCTATCGGCGTCTACGCCGATACGCGCCAACACGGACGGCACAACGCCGCCCTCCTGATGAATCAGGGTGTACAGCAAATGTTCAGGCTCGACGGTGGCGGCGCGGTTTTGTTCAGCCAGGCTTTGCGCCTCGAGCACGGCGGCCTGGGCTTTTTGAGTAAATTTATCGAATCGCATGAATATTCTCCCTCCGGTATCGTCAGACGACAAGCGCTGCCGCTGACGACCCAGGTCTCCAAAGCGGCGTCTGCTAGAGAAACCGAGTTTCTGCGTGGTGATTCAGTCTGCATGACGCTGGTTCGAGACTCGGTTTCTCAACAGGGCATGACTTGGGTGGCAACCCGGGTCGTGCGTAAACGGTTGGCGTCAACTGTTCGATTTGACAGAATTATCGCGTGCGGAGATATGAATATCGTTGGCGAAATGTCAGTATTTCGTTATTGAAAAGCTATCCCTGCCGATCGCTCCGCCGACCCGCTCCATTTTCGCGAGAGTAGCCAACGCCTGTGTAGAGCAATTGAAAGCCGCAGCGCTGGTAAAGGCGGCGGGCGTCGGCGCGCATATCGCGCACAGTCAGGCCGACCTGGGGCATACCCTTTTCGTTGATCAGCCAGTGAGCCGCTGTAAGCAGGAGGCGCTGCCCATAACCCTGATTGCGCACGGCGGCATCGACCGCCAACAGATCGATGTAGCCCTCGCGCGGGCTGTCGTTGATCGATGCAGCGACATAGCCGACGCACCGCTGGCTATCGCCGCATACGAAGAGGCGGTGGTCATCGTCATCAGGAGCCATGAACGCTTCGATTGCCAGCGGGCTATCGGGAAAAGCCAGTGCATGCAGGGCGCGCACACCTTCGGCGCATTGGGGCGTAAAGCGGCTGGCGGGCGGACCATCTAGCGCCGGGAGCGCCGCCGCCGGCAACACATAGACCTGCGCGCCTTGTCCGCGCTTAAAACCCAGGCTCAGGTAGAACGCTGCGCCGCGGCGATTCTGGACATTCAAAAACGCGTCGCAGCGATCCGGCGTCGCGATCTGGTGGTGGAGCGCCTGCCACAACGCAGTCGCGGTGGCGGTAAAGTCGGCGCCATCGACAAACGGCCCTTGAAGATAGCCGCGCCCATCCTCCACCTCGCAGCCCAACGCGCCTACGATCTCCCCATCTTGACGGGCAATGACGTAGTGCAGGGTGGATTGTTTCTGAAATACAGCCTCGATCTCGCTGGCGTGCTCGCCACTGTGCAGACACTGTGTCGCGGGGTTCGCGTTTTGCATCTCGATCAGGCGTGCTACAGCCCCAAACTCGGTCGGCGTCATGCGCGCAGTCAACATAGCGGTCGGTGCATCCCTTTCGTGGCAAAGTCGAATCAGACCTTCCTGGAGATTATACCAATCGCTATGAGAAAGTATGGAAACCGGGCAAGGACAGGGCGCACTTTGCGTGAGGCGACGGCGCGGGGTTGTACGATCTCTCACACCATCGAGCATTGGGGCAGGATGTATAGACGATTGCGCAGACCAACCATTCCAGCGCAGAGTGTAGTAAAATGCCACATGACAATCTCCTGGCTGGCGGGGGATAGTTTCGTCGCTTTGAGCGTGCCAGCAGGAGACGCGACTTACTTTGGTTCAAAACACCTGGCTATGACCACTACCGATCAACTGCCGCCTCGTCAGCGCGTGCGTATTCATTACGTCAAAGGTGAGGCAATCAAGTTCATTTCGCATCATGATGAGTTCCGTCTGTGGGAGCGGGCGCTGCGCCGCACCGGACTGCCGTTGCTCTACAAGCAAGGCTTTAACCCACAACCACACATGCAATTCGCAGCGCCATTGGGCGTGGGCATCACCGGCGTCAACGAACCGCTCGACATCATCCTGTCGCCGCCGCTGCCGCTGGAGGAGATTGCCGCAAGGCTGCGCGCCAAACTGCCGCCCGGCGTCGATCTGCGGTCGGTGACGGAAGCGCCGCTGGCAGCCGAAGCGTTGCAGAATCTGATCATCGGCGCCGACTATTCGATCATTTTGTTTGCTGCGCCGGAGGAGATCGCCGCCGACCTGATCCAGGCGCGCATTGCAGCATTCTTGCGTAGTGAGACGATCTGGCGATCGCGCCAGCGCAAGGGCAAGTTCTACACCTACAACCTGCGCCCGCTCGTCTTTGAGTTGCACTATCTTGGTTATGATGCGACGTGTGAGGAGCACCGCATCTTTCTGCGCGTACAGATGCGCAACGGCGCCACCGGACGACCTGACGAAGTGGTGGATGCGTTGGGTTTCGACGACTTCGCCCGCACACTACGCCGCGAGCGCATTTACTTTGCAGGCGCAACAGAAGATGAAGCGATCTTCGCCGCTTACACCTTTGTGACGCAAGAAGAGATCGCCGCCCCGCCGGGCGTGCGCGGGGCGGCGCTGCGCGAGTCGCCTGGGCAAGACGATCACGCCTCGCACAGTGGCCGCCGCACGATCAACGAACGCGCTGCGGACGAATTTGCGTAGTTGTTGGTTGGGCCAAACCACCTCTCAAACCGACTGCGCCAGCGCAAACGCTGCCGCCAACGCTGCGATCGGTTCACTGCGCGGGATGAATTCGTGACCGATGTAACCGGTGTAGCCGGTGGCGGCAATCGCCGCAAAGATTGGGCGATAGTTCAACTCCTGGCTGTCATCTAGCTCGCCGCGACCGGGGTTGCCGGCGGTGTGATAGTGACCGATCCACGGGTGCACTGCCTGAATCGTGCGGATGATGTCGCCCTCCATGATCTGCATGTGGTAGATGTCATACAACACCTTGACCGCCGGCGACCCGACCTGACGGCACACCTCCACCGCCCAGGCTGTATGATCAGCGTGATAATCCGGGTGATCGACCTTGCTGTTGAGCACCTCCAACGCCAGCGTCACGCCGGCCTCTTCCGCCCGTCGCGCCACCCGCCGCAATCCATCAACGGTGGCGGCGATCCCTGCCGCATCATCCAGGCCATTGCGGCTGCCGCTGAAACAGATCAGGTTGGCGATCCCCCACTGCTCAGCCTTTGCAATGGCGTCCGTCAGTTCGCGTTCAATGCGGGCGTGGTTGGCGCGCCGGTTCAGCCCTTCCACGATCGAGGCGTGGCCGTCGACCGCAGCGATAGCAAGATTGTGCGCCTTCGCCAACGGCCAGTAGGCTTCCGGCAGCAGTTCGACCGCCGCATAGCCGATTTCGGCTGCCGCGCGCAGAAGTTGTTCCGGGCTGAGCAGGCGCGGTGTGAGACACCACCAGGAGACAGATTGTTGATACGCAGGCATAAGTGCGCTCCTTTCGTACAGCAAGTATACCATGTGGCCGCCTATAACACGTGCGCAGAGACGCGCCCTGCCTCCTTTGGCGAACACCCAGGCAGAGACTACAATGTAGTGAAGTTTGCCTGTGCAATACTTGCGTGAGGTCGCCCCATCAACGCCAATGAGTGAGTCAGCTCTCGGCAAGAGCTGGCGGAACACAACAGAAAGGACTCTGCCATGCAGCATTCCACCACGCCTGAAGTCGTCTATCTGACCTCGCCGGAGATGGCAGGGCTGCCCTTCTCCGAAGCTGTGCGCGTCGGCAATCTGCTGTTCCTCTCCGGTCAGCTTGGGCGTGACGCGAGTGGGCGCCTGGTTCCCGGAGGCATCGCCGCGGAGACGCGTCAGACGCTGGAGAACATCAAAGCTGCGTTGGAGCGTCACGGCTCTTCACTTGACCGCGTGGTCAAGGCGACGGTGTTTATGGCCGACATGAACGAATGGGCCGAAATGAATCGCGTCTATGTCACCTATTTTCCCCAACACCTGCCGGCGCGTAGTGCGCTGGGCGCCAACGGTCTGGCGCTGGGCGCGCGCGTCGAGATCGAGTGCATCGCCGTCGTTGGATAGCTGTTGGTGGATAGCTGCTGGTGGATAGCCGTTGGTGGATAACTGGACAGAACACAGACATCGAGGAATTCATGGCTTCTATGCACTTGTTCACCGTCTCTGGGCTGCCGTCGATTCAGCCCGGAGACGACGTGGCGGCGCTCATTGTTGCATGTCTGGCCGCTGCCGGTGAGAGGCTGCAACCCGGCGACATCCTGGTGATCGCGCAGAAAATTGTCAGCAAAGCGGAGGGACGCCTGGTGCGGCTGGCCGACGTGACGCCGGGCGCGCAGGCGGAGGAGATTGCCGCCATCGTCGGCAAAGACCCGCGCATGGTGCAGGTTGTGCTCGATGATAGCCGGGAGGTGTTGCGCGTGCGTCGCGGTCTGCTCGTAGTCGAGCAACGCAGCGGGTGGGTCTGCGCCAACGCCGGCGTCGACCGTAGCAATGTACAGCCCGGCGACGACAGCGACTACCTGGCGCTCTTGCCCGCCAATGCCGACGCCAGCGCCGAGGCGCTCCGCAGCCGGCTGGCTGAGCTCACCGGCGTGGCGCCTGCAGTCATCATCAACGACAGCCACGGGCGCGCCTGGCGCATTGGCACGGTCGGCGCGGCGATTGGCTGCGCCGGGCTGCCGCCCATCTGGAATCAGCGCGGGCTGCACGACCTCTTTGGCTATGAACTGGTTTCCAGCGAAGAGTGCATCGCCGATGAACTGGCCGCCGCCGCCAGCCTGCTCATGGGGCAAAGCGACGAAGGCCGCCCCGTCGTTGTGATTCGCGGCTACACGCCCCCGTCGCTGCCGCCGGCGCCGGCGCGTACGATTCAGCGCCCGGCTGCCATGGATGCGTTCCGGTGAGAAATTCACACGTCAGCGACTACCCGACGCCTGACGTGTGACGCCTGACGCCTCACAACATCTTTACAACAACGTGCGCCTTGCTCCACAACTCTTCAAGACGGTAGTAGCGGCGCATCTCTTCGGTGAGCAGGTGGACAATGACGTCGCCATAATCGAGGATCGACCAGCCGCCGCCCTGGCCGTCCAACCCGTCAACGCTCAGCGGGCGCAGATTCTGCTGGAGCTTGAGCTTCTCCAACAAATCGTCTTCGATGGCTTTGGCCTGGCGCTCATTATCAACAGTGGCAAGGATAAAGTAGGTGGCGAGGGACGTCTGCTCGTGGACATCGAGCAACACAATGTCGGTTGCCTGTTTCTGCTCGATGATGTCCACCAGCGTGTGGGCAAGTTGCAAGCTATCCAGATGTTACCTCCTGAAAAAAGTGTCTGAAGCAAACCATGATTTTCTGTCTAGAGTGTAGCACAAGGGGCGCAGCGACTCAAGCTGCCAACCATGTCCGGGTCTACTTCACGTTTGGGGCAAATTGCGCCGCACCGGTGAATCATGGCATTTAACAAATTGATTCGGTAATCGTAGATGCGGTTCTCAACCGCATTTTCCTATCTGACGAGAACGTGCGGCTACGAGCCGCCCCTGGTTGGCGAGAAAGCCGATCTGCGCCGGCTTCCAGTCGCGGTGCGCACGGTCGACTGGCGGTAGATGTGGCGGGCGTCGATAAAGAGCACGGTGTCACCCCGCGGGGGCGGCGCCTTGCCCTTGTCCAGAAACCAGAGCGTGCAGGGCAGCGTCACCGTGAAGAACATGTTGGGGCCGACCGCGATCATCACATCCACGGCGCGACTGGCGATGAGTTGCTGGCGCAGCTCCTGTTCCGACGCGCGCGCATCGGACGCTGAATTCGCCATCACAAAGCCAGCGCGCCCGTGGTCGTTGAGCGCCGAATAGAAGAGCTGAATCCACAGATAGTTGGCGTTGTCAGTGGGCGGCAAGCCAAAGGGGAAGCGGCGTCCCGGCCCCACCATCTCTTTGAGCCGCTCCTTGTCCACGGCGTTGACGTTGAAGGGCGGGTTGGCGAGCACAAAATCAAACTGCCCGGTGGCCGCGTGCGGGTCGTCGTAATAGTTGTTGACATTGCCGCCGTGCCGGATGTCGCCCTCCAGCCCGTGGACGGCCAGGTTGAGGCGGCAGAGGCGCCCGGTCTCGTCGGTCTTCTCCACGCCGTAGATGGCAAGCTCCGCCGCCGGGTTGCGTTGATGCTCAGCCACAAAGCGCGCCGACTGCACAAACATGCCGCCGGAGCCGCACGCCGGGTCGAGAATGCGCCCATGATAGGGTTCGATGATCTCGGTGAGCAGCTTGACGATGCTGGCCGGCGTGTAGAATTCGCCGCCCTTCTGCCCCTCGGTGCGCGCAAACTCGCCCAGAAAGTATTCGTAGATGCGGCCAAACGCGTCGAAGTCCACGCTGGCGGGAATCTCCGAGACCTTTTTGAGCAGCTCCTTGAGCAGCCTGGCGGTGAAGAGGTTGTAGCTCTTGGGCAGCACGCCGGCAAGCTGCGGGTTGTGCTGCTCGATGGCGCGCATCGCCGCGTTGACCTGCGCGCCCACATCTGCGGCTTCGGGCAGGGTGAGCAGATAGTCGAAGCGTGCTTCCGGCGCCAGGTAGAGCACGCCCGCGGCGTGATACGCAGTCGGTTCATCAACGCGGCTGCCGCGGCGCGGCGAGACAATCGCCTGCGCCAGCTCCGCTCGCCGCGCGGCAAAGCGCACCTCGGCAAAGCGCAAAAAGATCAAGCCCAGGATGGGGCCAGAATACTCCTGCGCCTTCAGCCCGGAGTTGGCGCGGAACTGGTCGCGGCGTCCCACAGGCGTTTTTCCAGCGTGGCGGTGACGGCGTCCTTTTCGGGTGGTGCGATCCAACGCAAAAGGTGCTCTCTCAGGTGGTGTGGAAATGGAATGCGGGTAATGAGAATCGGGCGGGTTCGCGCCGATTGGGATCAGCGTATATCCGCCGAATCCGCGTCGTCCGCAGTCGATTCTGAGTCTGATTGGCGCATGAAATTTCGTCGGCTTAGCCAATGATGCGCGGCGATGGCGCAGCAGTGAGTTTGACGCCCAATCCGTGCAAGAGTTTGAGGATAGTGTCGTAGCGCGGTTTGGCGCCAGGCGCCAGCGCCTTGTAGAGACTCTCGCGTCCAAGACCCGCATCGCGCGCCAACTGCGCCATCCCCCGCGCCACATCACGGATCGCCGCCAGGAAGACATCGGGATTAGAATCCTCCAACGCCGCCGTCAGATATTCAGCAATCGTCTCCTCATCGTCAAGATAATCAGCGGCATCAAAAGGCGCGAAATTAGTCATCTTCTACTCCTCGGTCCTTCGCCAACCGGTTCACAATCACCGAAATTGCCGTGCTCGGCCGAGCGAATACGATGAAGGATGCGCGCTCGACCAGCTTTATCTTTCAAGATACCATGTCACGCCGGAGGCGATGACCTACGATGCCTGCCGCCATGTCACGCTGGAGGCGATGACCTACGATGCCTGCCGCCATGTCACGCCGGAGGCGATGAGCTACGATGCCTGCCGCAGGACGCGCCTCCTATTCACGCGTGACCAGCGGCAGGAAGAGGTCTCCCTGGGCGCCAATTGTGCTCGTGATCGGCGCACCGTCGGCGGCGACCTGCTCAGCCGTCGTCACGCGATAGGTTGTGTTGGCGATGACTGCGCCCGGATTGGCGTCCGCCGGCGTCTGCACCGCCACCATCATCGCATGGCTCCCGCCGGCGCCCAGGTTCGCCAGCCGCCAGATTACGAGCTGTCTCTTATA
>CZCA01002566.1_pt1 | contig 10189 bp, 8 predicted proteins | sample 591981 | NCBI WGS metagenome assembly CZCA01 (sample SAMEA3556810, study PRJEB10932) | anaerobic digester metagenome
TCTTCGTCGGCAGCGTCAGATGTGTATAAGAGACAGCTATAGCAAAGTTGAGACATATAACTTTTTCTTTGCAATCCAGCGCCTCATGTGTAGATTAGGGAGCTTGCCGTAAATACAGCAGAAAAAAGGCCGCTATGTTGTGCTTTGAACTGCCCCCTGTCAAGTAGACAGTGAACTGCCCCCTGTCAAGTAGACAGGCAAAAAAGAAAAAACGTATAACTGGACTCCTAATAATGGGGTCCATTTTTTATGATGCTTTTTCAAGTAATTGGCGATATGTCATCGGAGACATTTTGTTAAGCTTCTTTTGCCTGCGTCGGTAGTTATAGAAATATATGTATCTTTCAATAGCTGCTACCAGGTTATCATAATCGTTAAATTTGCTAAGGTAGTACATTTCGCATTTAAGAATGCCCCAAAAGCCTTCCATAGGGCCGTTATCGATGCAGCGACCAACCCTCGACATACTTTGTGTCATCCCGGCTTTGTCTAATCTAGCCTTAAATTGCTTGTTTGTGTATTGATAGCCTCTATCACTATGAAACAGTGGGTTTGCATTAGGGTATTTGGAAACTGCCAAATCAAAGGTGTCAAATACAAGCTGATTATTGTTGCTACGTCCTAGGGCAAAAGAGACAATACATTTATCCTTGAGATCGAGGATTGCACTCAAATAGAGCTTCCCATTATCTCCATACTTGAACTCTGTGACATCAGTCAGCCACTTCTCATTAAGCTTTTCAGCTGTAAAATCACGATTTAAAATGTTCTCCGCTGTAACTTCAGGGGTAGAGCGCTGGTATTGCGGCCGTTTTCTGCGAATAACGGCTCTTAAGCCTACCAGATGGGTAAGCCGGTATATCCTTTTGTAATTGTAGCTGGTTTTGTATCTTTCATTTAGCTCGTCTGTCAATCTTCTGTATCCATATATCCCATTAACTTCAGCGTATAGATAACCGAGCTTGTGAATGATATCTTCGTTTTCAAGCTCACGGGTACTCTTGTCGCGGTGTAGCCACTTGTAATAGGATGACCTGTTTAACTTTAATATTCTACAGATGTTCTCTATTGGGTATCCATCATTTTCATGAAGCTCCTTAACAGCTATATAAAGCCTTTCTTGACGGACGCCGCTTAGCCCCGCCTCCTTTCGATCTCTTGAACTTTTTTTAACACAGAAATCTCCATTTCTTTCTGTTTGTTCTCTGCTTTTAGTATCTTATTCTCTGCTCGAAGGTGCTCGACTTCATTCATCTCATCTAACGGCTTACGTTTACCGCGCTTGTCTATGAGTCCGTCTACGCCTTTTACCTCATACTTACATACCCAGCTATATATCTGTTGATAAGACACCCCATACTTCTCGATTGTTGCACCATAATCCTTACCTTTGGCTATGCAGTAACTGACAATTTCAATCCGCTCGTCCAATGTGGTTATACGTCCTCTGATCATATAGATTCCTCTCCCTTGACCTCCGGTGGCCCGAAGTTCGTTATGACCATTATACAACGTTATCCAATCTAAGAGTTGCGTCTTACTGCGGATGCAATATTTTTTACATATCTCCACTAAGCTTTCTTCGCCTCTTAGGTACGCCTCAACTGCAGCAATTTTTAGTTCCGTACTATATCTATTGTTAGTTTTTACTGCAGCCAACCCAGATGGACCCATAGCTTCATAGATTGCTAGCCATTGGTTAAAGCTGGTTCTATCAACTCCGTATTGGCGAGCTATGCTACTCTGGCTACCTTCTCCACGCTGATATTTTTCTACTGCCTCCAATTTCTTTTCATAACTGATGCCTCTTCTTCCCATAGAAAAACTCCCCTCTGTATAGTCCTGATTTTTGTTATTTCAGGTGTCTACTCAAAGGGGAGCATATCACATTTACCTGTAGCTGGTTTTTTATTTATTTTCGGGCCATATATAGCCCTAATATTGTAGTTAGGAAATAGATTAATCTATATAGATAAAAGGCCTGTATAGTCTTGTAAAAGCATGGTATAATTTATGGGAAATATATTGTAAATTAGCTAGTCTGTTTTTCCTGTTCACAATAAGCTAGACAAAAATACAAGTCTATCAATTAAAGGGGGATTATCTGGTGAAATTAAACTACAAGCGCACCTTTTTTATTGGCCTAGCATTTTTGTCAATCAGCTCCTTTTGGCAGCTATATGACAATATCATCCCGCTTATGCTAAAGAACACCTTTGGAGTAGGGGAGACCTTGACGGGAGCTATTATGGCCATTGACAACGTACTAGCCCTTATTATGCTACCCTTGTTTGGCGCCTTATCCGACAGGGTTGATACAAGGCTAGGCAAACGTACGCCCTTTATCATCTTTGGGACATTTATAGCAGTCATATGTATGGCCTTTTTACCCTTGGCTGATAGGTTAAAGAGCCTGCCAATGTTCTTTATTGCCCTTGGTATGGTACTCCTGGCCATGAGTACATATCGGTCACCAGCTGTTGCCCTGATGCCAGACCTAACACCAAAACCCCTTAGGAGCAAGGCAAACGCAGTTATAAACCTAATGGGGGCTGTAGGTGGCCTCTTTGCCCTTGTATCTATTAGGTTATTCACAGTAGAGTCGGGACCTGGCAAGGACTACACCTGGGTCTTTTTGGCCATAGCCCTGCTAATGATTGGGTCAGTGGCTGTCCTAGTATCCACTATAAAGGAGAAAAAACTCCTAAGCGAGCTGGCAGATGAGCTAGTAGAGGAAGCAGAAGAGGATAAGCTATTAAGTCACGAGACAGACCAGGCCAAGCTAGGTCAAGAGCAGCTAGCAGGAGGCCAGGAAAATAAGGAGTCGGTAAAGGCTAAGTCCAAAAAGAAGGTAAAGCTAGCAAGGGAGGTAAGAAAGAGCCTGGTATTTTTACTGGCCTCAGTATTTTTATGGTTTACAGCCTACAATGCAGTTACCACTGCCTTTTCAAGGTATGCCCAGGAGGTTTGGAAGCTGGGGACAGGCTTTACAGGGCCTCTAATGGTTGCTATAGTAGCAGCTACCCTATCCTTTATACCCATAGGCTTTATCTCTAGCAAGATCGGTAGGAAAAAGACCATATTAGCAGGTATTTGCCTGATGAGCGCCTCCTATTTTGCAGGTATATGGTTTGCCAACTATTCAGCCTGGCTAAATATCCTTTTTGTTATGATAGGTGTAGGTTGGGCCTCGATAAATGTTAACTCCTTCCCCATGGTAGTAGAGATGAGCAAGGGGACTGACATAGGCAAGTATACGGGTATATACTATACATTTTCTATGCTTGCCCAGGTTTTCACACCGGTCTTTTCCGGCTTTTTGATAGAGACAATTGGGTCCTATCGGGTCCTCTTTCCCTATGCAGTAGTCTTTTCCATCCTGTCCTTTTTATCTATGCTAATGGTAAGGCACGGTGATCACAAGCCAGAAAAAAAGAAAGACCTCTTAGAAAACCTTGATGTAGCAGATTAAAAATTATAGACTAGATTATAGTTTACAGAGAATATAGGTATAAAAAAGCCTGGCCTTGTAATTTGAGGCCAGGCATTTTACTAGTCTAATATTTATTTATATAGGCCAACGAGGGCAGTAAAAGAAGGCCTATTGCTTTTTAAATCATAGGCAAGTATTAATTTACGGGGTATCATCAGCCTTTAAGTCTGACTCAAAGTCAGGCTTATAGTCAGCCTTTAGCTTGTCTTTCTTGCCATGGGTATGGGTAGTACACTTGCCTGTAAAGACTGCACCCTCGTCAATAATAATTCTACTACAGGCGATATCTCCATTTATTGTACCACTGCTTGCAATATGGACCTGGTCAAAGCTATGTACATTACCCTGGATATTACCAGCTACCAGTACATTTTCACAGTTAATATTGCCCTGGACATAACCATTTTTCCCTATAACCAATGAGCCCTTTAGGTCTATCTCCCCTGTAAATCTGCCGTCTATCCTTACTGTGCTTTTGGCCGATAGCCTGCCATCTTCGAGTACTAGGTCACTAGCTAGCAAGGTACTTACCCTGTCGTATTTAGTTTTGATTTTCTTTGCCATACAAACCCCTCCTTAATAGGAACATAAAATTAAATTTTAATATCATCACTTTAATATATAGTCTAAAGGATTTTTAAACTGACCATTGATAATAAGCTCATAGTGGACATGGGGGCCTGTACTTCTGCCGGAGTTACCTGATTTAGCGATTATATGGCCCCGTTCTACCCAGTCACCCTTTTTAACCAAGAGCTTGGAATTGTGGGCATATTGGGTTTGTATACCATAGCCATGATCAATGATAACTATATAGCCGCTACCCCCCTTGTAGCCTGAAAAGCTAACCCTGCCGGCCCCGGTGGCCTTTACGTTTGTACCCCTGGGAACCCTTAGGTCAAGACCTGAGTGAAACTCCCTGCCTCTACCTGTAATCGGGTTTCTCCGGTAGCCTACATGGGAGGTTATCTTGCCTTGGACAGGAAGGATAGAAGGATAGGCCTTTAGATAGGACCTCATATCCTCAAGTTTAGACTTTAGCTGGTCTGTAGTATCTTCTAGTAGGGTCAGATCTGTATCTGATTCTAGTAGCTGTCCGGCAAGAACTGCATAGGTTTGGTCAAAGGTGGGGTCTTTGGGTAATTGAGCATCAATTTTAGGTCTTGATTCTGAGCTAGACCTAGATGATAGCTGGCTGGCATCAGCTTCGTCAATTTTAAGGCCGATTAGGTCTCCTATCTCCTCAATAATGAGCTTGTTTGTAAGGGTCAACTGGCTGATCCTCTGGTCGAGGATTGAGCTGGTAGCTAATAGGGAGTTGATCCTATCATTGTAGGAGGCTATATCTAGCTTGAGACTAGAAACCTTGTATGTAGAGTTATCAAGCTTGTCGCAGTATTCTTCTATCATTGTATCCCTTTCCACAATCTCTTGATTGAGGGTATGGATGTTGGTTTGCATCCTTCCGACCCTATATGAGCCATAGGCGATAAGAAGGATCAAGGGAATAAAGGTCCACTTAGGGATCCTAAGAGTCCTGGCCTTGTGCTTGGAACCTGGTACAAATATAATGGAAAAGGCCCAATTCCTATTTGATTTGTGTTTTGTTTTAATTTTCATAATATGACCCCTAAAGTTGAAAACATATATTTTCGCAAAGAGCATAAACATTATATCAGAAACTTCATATAAATGTAACAATTTCTTAATAAATTTTTAGGCTTTTTTGAAAACAAATTTAATGGTAAATAAAAATCCTAATAAAAAAGCAGATTCACAGTGAATCTGCCCTAAATTTATAAGAGATTATAAGTTCATTTTAGTGCTTGTATTTGCTTATATATTAGTATCTGTTTTTGGTCTTGTATTAGTTCTTGGTAAATAGCTTTAAATCATTCTCGTATAAGAGGTCTTCGAGTTCTTGTAGACTTAGGCTATTGTTTATAGCATATATTACTATTGCATCTCTCATATACTTGATGTAAAGCTTTGCCTTGCCGCCTAAGGTGAGCAGTTCATTGAGCTCAGCTAGGTTTAGATTTAGGCCAATGCCAAGCTGGATGATCTTGTCACGAGAGGGCATCCTAATACCCTTAAAGACTTGATAGCAGTATGATTGGCTAATACCTGATTGTTGTGTTACTCTTGTAATCGTCAGTCCCTTTTCCTCTAACAGCTTGTTAAGCCTTGCTGTAAAGTCGGGGTTTATCATATCTTTTTTGTATTTTTCCAGAAAATCATCAATATCATAGGTACCTGACAACATACGCATTAGTTTTTTAGTATCTGCAGACCTAGCAGCCATTAAATGACCTCCAATCATTCATCATAAGCTAAGGCTATACAGTACGTGAATATTGTAGCATATATAGACAAGCCAAACAACAAACTTGTCTATCAATTTTGCTATTTAGTGGACTGATATAGCTAAATACCGGTATATTAAAGACCAATAAATAGCTATTTAGTTAGTAATTAATTATATTGTATTATATTAATATGTAAAAATTGCTCAAATTTTGTTATAATCATGGCAGATATGTAGAAAAAATTAATAAGGAGGAAGGCAAAGGTGGATAAAGAGACTAGGCTACTTGACAAGGCTATTGCCGATGACCTACTCAAGACTGACTTTGGCAAGCAATTTGCAGAAAAGTATATGGTCGAGTTCCTCCTGTGCCAAAATCATAACTCCTTTGTATATATAGTAAAGAAAAAGTCAAGTGAGGATCTTTTTGTACTAAAGGCTATAGCCCGCAAAAGTTATAGCGTGGATATAGACACAATAAAGGCCCTTAACCATCCGGGTATAGCAAGGATAGTCGATGCCAGAGAAACTGATAAGTATACCTATATCATAAAGGAATATGTCGAGGGGGTAAACCTTGAAACCTATATAGAGGAAAATGGCTATATGGGGGAAAAGGAGGCTGTACAAATAGGTCTAGAACTGTGTGAGGTCTTAGCTTATCTACACGGCCTTGATAATCCTGTTATATTTAGAGACCTAAAGCCAGCTAATATAATACTAGCTAGGGATAAAAGCATAAAGCTAGTTGATGTCGATTCCCTTAGGCTCTACAAAGAGGACCGAAAAAAGGATACGATCTTTATCGGTACTGAGGGCTATGCGGCACCAGAACAGTTTGGCTTTAGCCAGACAGATCAAAGGACTGATATATACACCCTAGGTACTACCCTTTACTTTCTATTGGCTGGCCAGCCACCTAGCCTAGATGATTTTAGACTCAGGGACCTTAGACAGATAAGGATAGACCTGTCCGAGGGCATGTATAGAATAATTAAAAAGGCTACTATGTTTAGTCCAAAAAGTAGGTACCAAAGTATAGACCAGGTTAAAAAAGAACTAGGGGCTCTTTACAGGAAGGGGCGAGGGACTAGAAATAAAAGATGGTCAGGCTTTTTAAATAGAAGGCTAGGCCGCAGAATAATAGCCCTTGTAGCCTGTACCTGTATACTGGTAGCTGGCCACTATATATTTAGCAACTGGCGTAGCTATGCAGAATATAGGTCAAGATATGGACTTAATAATACCGCTGTCCTCTTTGACAAGCTTGGGTTTTATAAAAATTTAGGCCCATCAAGGGTAGCTAGGACCCCTATATTTAAAGCTATATTGGGCAAAGGCCATATTAGCTCAAAGGCAAATGAGGCTGACAAGGTCGAGGACCAGACGGTCTACAAGCTAGACCATACTCAAATAGAGGCAGTAGGGGACAGGATTATAAAGATTTCCTACCCTAAAGAAGCAAAAGGCTGTGAATATAGCTACAATTATATTGATTGGCATGAGTATCAGGGACTAGTTGAGCTTTTTAGTGAGGGTTATATTCACCTAAGATCCATGATGCCTGATGGGTCCTATATCTATAATAGTATTTTTATTGATAGCCTAGACCCAGTAGTACTTAGGAGGCAGCTAATAGTCCCCCATATTGACACTAGTTCAGATCTGCCAGTAGATACTAGGAGGCTAACCCTATACTATCCTCAGGGCAGTGTAATAAAGGAGTATAGCTTTGATGGTATTTGCTGGACCCCTTATGAAGACCCCCTTATAATAAAGGATGAGGCCTATATCTTTTTTAGGGCTATTATGCCAAATGGCAAGATATTAACCGGTGGACTAGACCTTGAAGCTAGACCTAGATAGGGCTATAAGGATAAGGGATATTTTCTCCTATGGGACTAGGAACTACTAGGCAGTTAGCCTAAATGTTATAATCATTTGTGAGGTGACTTGTGAACAAGAAAAGACTTTGGCTATGGATACTACCCCTTATTTGGATGTGCATAATCTTTGGCCTGTCCCACCAGGCGGCTGATGAATCATCAGATCTTTCTGGCAACTTTCTAAGGATAGTAGATAGATTTTTAGGCCTTCTAGGCCTAGATATAGACGAAGGGGTCCTTCACAGTTTAGTGAGAAAGACAGCCCATTTTCTCCTATATTTCGTTTTAGCCTGCCTTCTTTATATAGCAGCCTACTTTAATGTTAGGTCTAGGATAAAGACAATAGTTATAAGTGGCTTAGTTTCAATTGCCTATGCCATTACAGATGAGATCCACCAGTACTTTGTGCCAGGTAGGTCCTGTGAGCTTAGAGATGTTTTAATAGACACTAGTGGAGCAGTCCTTGCAATACTTTGCTGTCTAGCTATAGGAGCCCTATATAGGGCAAAAAGAAAAGAAAAGGGTAAGGACCTAGCCTAGGCATTTGATAGGTTAGGAATTTTTTAGCCAAGGAACTTTGTAGCAAAGGCATTATGTAGCCAAGGCATTTTATAGCTTTAGGCTGGGAGTTTATGAAAGCTAGATGGTAAGGGCAGCTATTTATAGTTGCTTTTTTTATGCTGGTCACTTAATTGAACTTGCTAGGCCCATGGGTTATAATATAGTGTATTTGAAAATCGGACTTTAGGAGTGTGTTTATGAAGGAACTTAAGGCCTTGTTAAAATATATAAAACCTTATAGGTGGTTTTTAGTACTAGCCACCCTGTCTATGCTAACTGTAACTGCTATGAACATGATACCACCCCAGATGATTAGGACCCTCATTGGGACCGTTGAGAAAAGTGGGCTTGATGGGGACTTTTTAACTAGTATTAGTAGGATGGCCTTACTAGCCCTTGGCGTTTATCTGCTCCGAGCCCTAGCCCAGTTTGGTACAGAGTATACATCCCATTATGCAGCCTGGCATATCCTACATGCTATAAGGAGCGACCTTTACCAGCATATGCAGGGCCTGTCCCTACGTTTCTATCAGGACAAGCAGACAGGTGACCTAATGGCCAGGGTCCTAGATGATACTAGGAATTTTGAAATGCTCTTGGCCCATGCCATACCAACGGTTGTAGTAAATGGTTTTATGATTATAGGCGTATCTACAATGCTATTTTTCATGAATGTAAAACTGGCCCTACTTACCCTTATACCAATCCCCCTGCTTATCTGGATGGTCCTAAAGTTTAGCAAGATTTCAAGACCACTATTTAAGCAGGCCCAGACCAAAAACGGGTTGATGAGTGCGATTTTACAGGACAATTTCTCAGGTATAAAGGAGATAAAGTCCTTTACCAAGGAAGAATACGAGGGTAGCAGGGTAGAAAAGAGTGTTGGCAGGCATACTGGGGCTATTTTAAAGGCATTAAAGCTATCTAACTCCTTTTACCCAACAGTTGAGTTTGTCTCTAGCCTAGGTACAGTAATAATTATATACTTCGGTGGCAGACTGGCCCTAAATAACCAGCTACCTATTGCTGACCTAGTAGCCTTTCTACTTTATATTGGAGCCTTTTATCAGCCAATAACAGCCCTAGGTAGGATAAATGAGGGCCTACAGCATGCACTAGCTAGTGCTGAAAGGGTACTTGAGATTTTAGATGAGGAGCCAGAGATAAAGGATAGACCGGATGCCCTTGTCCTTGATGACGTAAAGGGGCAGCTTACCTTTGATAGGGTTAGCTTTTCCTATGAGGATGATATTCCTGTCCTAAAGGATATATCCTTTAAGGTAAAGCCTGGCCAGACTCTAGCTCTAGTTGGACCAACAGGGGTTGGCAAGACCACAATTGCAAACCTGATACCCCGTTTTTATGAGCCCCAGGAGGGAAATATTTATGTAGATGACATAAATATAAAAGATATCAGCCAGACCAGCCTTAGGGATAATATCTCCATAGTGTCTCAGGATGTCTTTCTCTTTAATGGGACTATTAGAGACAATATACTCTATGGCAGGGAGGATGCCACTGAGGACCAGCTTGTAGAGGCAGCCAAAATGGCCAATGGCCATGACTTTATCATGGACCTGGCTGATGGCTATGATACCAGGGTAGGTGAGAGGGGAGTAAAGCTATCTGGAGGGCAAAAGCAAAGGATCTCCATAGCCAGAGCCATACTAAAAAATGCTCCAATACTGATACTAGATGAGGCAACATCAGCAGTTGACACTCAAACAGAGGTCCTGATCCAGGAGGCCCTAGGCAAACTAAAAGAAAACAGGACAACCATAGTCATAGCCCACCGCCTATCTACAATTCAGGATGCTGACCAGATAATAGTACTAGAAGACGGGCAGATTAGAGAACACGGCAGGCATAGAGACCTAGTAGAGGCAGGGGGCCTATATTCTAGTCTATGCAAGGCCCAGGATAGTCTACAGACCTTAGGAG
>CZCA01000752.1_pt1 | contig 10185 bp, 9 predicted proteins | sample 591981 | NCBI WGS metagenome assembly CZCA01 (sample SAMEA3556810, study PRJEB10932) | anaerobic digester metagenome
TTTGCCAAAAAATCATTTGACACTGTTAGTATGAGGGATATTGCCAGGGCTGCCGGGATATCTCCCGCCTCTATATACCGGTATTTCAATGATAAAGATGATTTGTTCGTCGAGGCTTTTTCTTACAAGGCGGAAGAAATCATCGAAAACTTGGAGAAGATAATCGATGAAAATACGGGCCTACCCTTGGAGGATATCGCCGTTAACTTTGTTAACTACCTTTTTGAACACGAGTCCTTTTTCCAAATGATGACTCATTTTATAACCAGCGGTACGATTAAAGAAAGTTCACTGGCCCGTTTTAATGAGATAGAAAGAAGCTTGCTGGACCTGTTTGATAAATCGTTTAAAAAGATGGGGGCCACCCAGAATGTACGTCTCTTATCCCATGCTTTTTTTGCTTCTTTAAACGGCATTATGATTACTTTTGTTAGGTACCCGGGAAGAAGTAAGGAGGAGGTTAAGAAGCACATAAACCGGTTAGCCACTTTACTGGCAGATGTTTTCAAACGGGGGATTTGAGGTTATTTCACCTTTGAAACAAAAAGGGAAAACGTTGCAAAGCGGGTCGGGCAATTTTTTTATTTTTAAAAAGTGAACATTGTTCATAAATATAAACAATGATTGACACGGTGAACAGCATATGCTATAATTAAACTTGCGGAAAACTTAAAAAGGAGTGGAAGCTAATGACCCTGCCGGTCAAACAAAATCCCTATTCGTACGCTGAGTTTTTGGAAAAAAGGGATAGTTTTGATTTTTACCGTGACGACCCTTTTATTCAAAATGTAGTAAAAAAGTATGCCGAAGCAGAGTGGGAAAGCCTGCATGGTAAGCTTTTAGAATTTTCTCCAAAGGTCTCGTTTCGGTGGAGTAAGCTTGCGGAAAAGATTGCCTATCCAGAAGTACGTCCATATATCCAACACTATGATGCTTATAATCGAAGAATAGACAGGATCGTCCGTCCCAGGGAGACTCATTTGCTCGAAGACGAGATTTTTTCTGAAGGGCTATTCTCGGAAAAAAGATCGCCCTGGGAATACTTTTCTAAACTTTTTCTCTTGCACCAAATGGGAGAAGCCGGGGTTATGTGTCCTGTAGCCTGTACAGAAGGGCTGATTGCTTTAATCAACTATTACCCCGACCACGGATTGCCGGAGCTCGATCGGATTTACCAACATTGCAAAGAAGGTCTAGATGGCGATTTTGCCATCGGGGCTCAGTATATGACTGAAATCCAGGGGGGGTCCGACATCCCCTCCAATTTAATGGAGGCCGAACCCGACGGCCGCTACTACCGTGTTTACGGAAGCAAATTTTTCTGTTCGGCTGTCCATGCCGATTATGCGGTTGTCACAGCCAAGGTAACGGGTAGTGAAAAGGTTGGAACCTTTATTATCCCTTCGTGGTTGCCGGGCGACAAGGAAAAAGAGAAGCGAAACGGTTACGTTATCAACCGAATCAAGTGGAAGCTGGGCACGGTAGAGCTACCTACGGCGGAGATAGATTTTAACGGTGCCGTAGCTTACCCGATTGGCCCGACGGATAGGGGTGTGGCCAATGCTGTAGGGATAGTGTTGACGTTATCCCGAATGGCTGTAGGGGTTTCCAGCGCGGCGATGATGACCAGGGCAGCTAGAGAAGCCTCGCTCTACAGTGAATTTCGTGATGTGTTCGGGGAGAAGATTTCCCAACATCCGCTGGCGGCCAACCAACTGGAAGAAATCGTAGCGGCAGCGCAGCGGACTACGGCCGGTGCCTTCAAAATTTACGATCTTTTTATCAAGTTGGGTCGGAAGTTACAGCCCAGCTTATTTTCTGATGAATCTCCGGAAATGCAGAAAGCACGTTTCGACTTGAGAGAATTAATTTTACTGCAGAAGATTTTCACTTCGTTTGAGGCTGCCGATACGGTTCGTAAAGCGATCAGTATTTTTGGCGGGCACGGAGTCATCGAAGACTTCTCTTCTTTACCGCGCTTGCTTCGGGATGTTTTGGTTAACGAGCTATGGGAGGGGCCTAGGAATGTCTTACTCATGCAGATTTATCGTGATCTGCAGCGCGTATCCAAGTTCTATAGCCCTACAGAGTTTGTTTTATCATTACTTAAAGGCGGTGATGAAACCGAGGCTAAAGAGATGGCTGCACAGTTTACGGAGATCCTTGCGAGCTCTTCGCTGACTGGGATAGATGCAAACGAACTTAAAGCTGCAGCCGAGTGGGAGCAGCTTTGCGAAAAACTTTTCCGGTCATATCAAGCAATCGCTTTAGCTGAAATTAGCTAAGCGTCTCTTTTAGGGTTTACGGGGACCTGTTTTTAACCAGCCAAATAGCCCGTAGAACAAGTCGCAGATCCCGAAGACAATGACGCCCCAGGCCACTAAATTGATCAGTTCACTTTTGTCGAGCGTGTAAATCAGGGATAACGCAATTGCGGCTGCTCCGCCTATGACCAAAAGAATTCCATAAACCACGTGGCGGGAGTAGGGGCGCGCCAGCTCTTCGCTTTCGCCAAGAGGCTGCTTGACCTGCCAGGTTGAGATGAAGTCTACAGAGGAGTCAGGAAGGTTGTCTATCATTCGGGGCATCTGGTTGTCCCAGTCCTGCTCCTGGTGCTGGGTAAAGGGCCGCGGGGGTAGTTCTTGCTCGGCGAAGCTCCCCGGGTTTTCTTCTATTTCCGGTAATTGTGGTTCGGGGAAGCTATTTACAGGCCTGGTTTCGCTAGCGGGGTGCTCTTCTGTTTCCGGAAGAACTACGGGTTGCTCTACTTCTGCGGGCTCATCGAGGTTCGGCGCCGGTTCTTGTGACGAGATGTAATCCAGGTTGCGGCTAGCGGCTTCTTCCGCAGTAAATTGGCCGGGCACCCAATTATGCTCTTCCGGTTCCGGAGTGGCCTGCCGATAGGGTGTTTCTTTTTCTATTTCCGGTAATTGCGGTTCAGGGAAGCTGTTTACAGGCCCGGTTTCACGGTGCGGATAATCCTTCATCTCCGGAAGAACCACGTGCCCGGCGATTCTCTTACTTTCTGACGGATCCCCGGAAGGGGAACGCCCGGCTAACGGCAGGTTCGGGAGCTGATCGGCCCTGATCCAGTCTGGCATCTGGCCGTTCCAAACCAGGTCGTCGGGCTGAATACCGGGTTGGCTGCACAGCTGCTCCCAGCTTAACGGGCCCAGGTTTTTGCCTTTATGGTAGAGGTACCATGAAGATGATTTGTCCCTAGCGGTACTTACGGTTTTTTCTACCAAATTGCAAACAGAGCAACCGGAGCCTTCCTGCCAGCATTTGTCGTGAAAGGAGGTCTGGCACGAATCGCAAGTTGTAAAATCATGGTACTCTCTAAGAGGCAACTTGCAGTGCGGACAGGTTTCATTCCCAGGGATACTCATATGCTTGCCCCTTTTACTATTTATAAAATTAACACTTCGTGGAGGGGTAATCTACCCCTTAGCTATTTTTTCTACAAGCATCCTGCTTTTTCCTTCTATGATGGCTGGTTATCGTAATTTGTTGTAGAATAATAGTGGCACGGCTTAAACATTAGTAATACAGCTGGTTCTCTCTTACTTGGCAAGAAAATGAGAACGCTGACCGGGCCTGTTGCTTGAAAGAGGCGCTGAAGAGAAAAAAGCTGCCTGGCTGCTAAAGAATCACTGTTGCTCAACGATGTGCCAGCTGTATTGAATTGCTGCTCTCTTTTAAAAGAACTGAAAACAGGCAGGATATTGGCGACAGGTGTCGAATACTAAATAATAGTAACACGAATTATATAATGGTAGCACAAGGGTCTCCTTTCGAATCGCCGGGTATAGCTTTTCACTGGTTGCCTGGTAAACAAAGTAGATATTTTTTTAATTAGCGTATTTCTAAATATAAAATAGCAATACCATTCGGGAGGAATTAAATTGAAACAAAGCCGAAACGCTCTGGAAAGGCCAGAATTCTGGCAGCAAGCCTGGGAAGAGGCCAGGAGAGCTTCTGTCTACATGAAAAGGAGAATCAGGAGTTCAGAAGAGGCTATTGAATTCTGGAATAAGTGTGCGCCTGATTATGGAAAAAATACGTCGAATGAAACAGGACATTTTAATAAAATAATGGAGCTTTTCCGGCAGGAGCAAATAATTACACCTGAAACAGAGGTTCTTGATGTTGGCTGCGGTCCCGGAACTTATGCCCTGCCCTTTGCAAAAGAGGTTAAATCGGTAACAGCCCTGGACGGCGCAATAGAAATGTGCCGGATTCTGGAGCAGAAGGTAGAAGAGCTGGGGTTGGATAATATTCAGGTGATCCATCGCCTGTGGGAGGAGCTAGATATTGAAAGGGAAGGTTTGGCAGAAAAGTTCGACCTGGTTTTTGCTTCGATGACCCCGGCGGTATCTGATTTTGAAACCCTTGATAAATTAAACCAAGCTTCTAGTAAATACTGCTGCCTGATCACCCGGGCGGGGGGCAATTTTGGCCATGAGCGAAAAGAATTGTGGAAACTTCTTTTTAATGAAGAGGACACCGGTTCCGGGCACGAAAGTAATATCATTTTCCCCTTCAACCTCCTTTTTTGTGCAGGCTACTACCCCACCATCAGGTATTTAGATTTTGAATCAGTCCGGGAGCAGTCCCTGGAAGAAGCAATAGACAGTTTGTGCCGCTCTTTCTGGTTGTATACAGAGATTACGCCTGAAGTAAGCAGCACCATTACCCGGTATGTACAAGAAAACGCGGTGGGCAATGTTTATCGCCAGGAAAGCAAGTCCCGCCTGGGAGTGATGGTCTGGCGGGTGGATGAACGTAGAAACCACTAACGGACGAATAAGCTGACGGTTAAAGGAGGACGGGGGGGCGGCTTTGCCGGGGCCTTTTCAACAGGTAACTTTTGTTAAAACAAAGGAGGTACAATCAATAGTGAAGGTGAAAACAGGTCAAACCATGATGATGGGGCTGGCGGTGTTGTTAATATTCTTTATGGTAGGTTGTGCGGAGCCTGCCGATCAGTCACCCGGAAGTGAGACTAAAACCATTACCGATATGGCCGGTAGAACGGTTGAAGTGCCCACGGAAGTGAACAGTGTTCTGGGACTGTCCAGCACAAACCGGTTTATCGTCTACCTCGATGCCGTCGATAAAATGGCTGGGGTCAGAGAGATGGAGCAAAGTAGGCCTTATAGTATGCCTTGGACTATGGCCATTAAGTCCGAGATACCGGATATTCCACTGTTTGATGAAAGCGATTTTGAGACAATAATGGCTCTTGAGCCGGACCTGATTCTTTCTTGCAGTGGCGATTATACCGTCGATTTTTCAGGACAGGAAGCTATCCAGAAGAGAACTGGAATACCCGTAGTAATAACTAAACCGTACGTCTGTTTAGCCAAGAATCTAGATAATTTTTATGAAACTGTTAAGATTATCGGCGATCTTTTGGGCAAGGAGGAACGGGCCAAAGAGCTAATCAGCGGCGTAGAGGCGATCATAGATGATCTTAACGAGAGAACAAGGGAGATTCCGGATGAAGAAAAGCCAACTGTTTACGTCGGAGGTAAATCGTGGGCCGGTTCCCATGGACTTACTTCTACTTCGTCTTATTATTCTGCCTTCGAATTTGTTAACGCCAAAAATGTTGCCGCAGAGATAGGGGAAGAAAATGCCTTTATCGATCCGGAGGCCATCATCGCCTGGGACCCGGATATAATATTTATCGAATCGGCCGGCGGTTTAGAACTATCTTTGGAGGAATTAAAAGAACCCAAGTACCAATCATTAAAAGCGGTAAAGAACAATGAGGTGCACAAAATCTTTTTGAAAATCTGGAATAACACCAACATAGAAAACGTGCTGATAAATGCCTACTATGTTGGCAGTGTCCTTTATCCGGAAAAATTTAGCGATATTGATTTTGCAAAAAAAGCAGATGAAATTTACGAGCTATTCTTAGGTAGGCCTATTTATGATGAAATGGTGGAAAGGTTTGGAGAACCAGGGAAAATTAATTTGAAGTAAAAAGTTACCGCCTATTTTCGTCAACACCGGGAAAAACAGTAGGCATGGGGGATGCAGCTGTTTCGAGCCTGGATGCCATCCGGAACATGCCTGCTGCTACCCGGTGGTGACATGGTTAGAGAAAGGGAGTGAAGAATCGTTGCCGGGCAGCGAAGTGCTGGCCAGGTACCAAAAGAGCACCTCCCTGAAAGTAATCTTCGGGGTTATCTCTGTTGCTATCCTGGGCTTAATCGTGGTCTATTCCATATCGGTTGGTTCCTATAAAATACCCGTATCTGAGGTAGTATCCACAATATTTTTAAAAAATACAAGCAGTGCGGTCCATAATGTTATCTGGAATATTCGCATTCCAAGAATTTTAACAGCTATTATTGCCGGGGCAGGATTATCGGTCGCGGGTGCGGCGATGCAGAGCATACTAAGAAACCCTTTGGGCTCTCCCTATACCCTGGGCATATCCAGCGCTGCCGCTTTCGGGGCGGCTTTTGCCTTAAGTGCCCTGGGAGCTGGAAGCGTCGCTTCACGGACAGCCGAGGCGGCAATTATAGTAAATAATCCTTATCTGGTCACTGTTTGTGCTTTTATTAGCGCCTTGTCTGCGACAGCGGTTATCCTTTTACTGGTAAGATACAGGGGAGCGACCCCGGAAACAATGATTCTAACGGGGGTTGCCCTCGGCTCCCTCTTTTCGGCGGGCACAACTGCGTTGATGTATTTTGCAGAAAGCATGCAGATTGCCGCGATTGTCTTCTGGCAGTTTGGTGACGCGGGCAAAGCAGGATGGAGCGAGCTGGCTATTATGACCGTAATTTCTCTTCCGGCGGTTATTTATTTTATGCGCAACAGTTGGAACTATAACTCGATGAAGGCGGGAGATGAAACGGCTAAAAGCCTGGGGGTAAATGTAGAAAGAGTAAGAATCGTGGGCATGGTTGTTGCTTCGCTGTTAACAGCCGTAATCGTCTCTTTTATCGGTATTGTTGGTTTTGTGGGGTTGGTTATTCCCCACATTGTTCGCAGGTTTATCGGCGGTAACGAAATGTACCTGATACCTTACTCCTGTGTTACGGGGGGGCTGCTATTACTGGCCGCCGACACCGTAGCCCGGACCATTATCTCTCCAGTGGTTCTTCCCGTGGGAATTTTAACCTCCTTTTTGGGTGCGCCGTTGTTTATTTATCTTATCATTAGGGGGAGGGAATACTGGTGAAAATTAAAGTTGACGGTCTCTATTTCAGGTATGACAGCAAACCGGTGCTGCGGGATGTTAGCTTAGAATTAAGACATGGTGATATTTTAGGGATCGTCGGCCCCAACGGTTCGGGGAAGAGCACTTTGATCAAATGCCTGGATCGTATTTTAAGGCCACAGGCGGGAAGCATCTTGATTGACGGCGAAGAGATAAACCGGATGGACCGGGATGAGCTGGCTAAAAAACTTGGTTACGTGCCCCAGGGGGAAAATAGTAAATTTCCCATCACAGTTTTTGACGCGATTTTAATGGGCAGAAGGCCTTATCTTAACTGGAGACCTTCCGCGCATGACTTGGAAAAGGTTTCTGATGTTATCTGCCAGCTGGGTTTAGAGGAAATTGCCATGAGAGAGATCGGTGCAATCAGCGGCGGCCAGAGGCAGAAAGTTTTAATCGCCAGGGCTCTGGCCCAGGAGGCCGAGGTTATACTTTACGATGAACCTACCAGCAATTTGGATTTAAGGCATCAGCTAGAGGTTTTGAACATGATTAAGGAGCAGGCAGAAAACGGGATCACCGCGGTTGTGGCGATACATGATCTAAACCTGGCGGCTCGGTATTGCGACAAGTTTGTGATGCTGAACAAGGGGGTCATCTATGCGGCAGGGGGGCTAGAAGTTCTTCACCCTGAAAATATAGAACCTGTCTATAAAGTTAAAGTCAGCGCGATCAACAATTCGGGCAACATGGTCATAGTGCCAGAGTATCCTATTTAAATTATCTCTAGAGCCCCTCGAATTATTCTGTGTCACCTTTATCTCAGTTGGGGAATAAACGAAGCGGCGATGGCCTCTCTTTTACCGCTGTGGTCTACGCTTTTTAGCAAACTGCTATAATTAAATTAATTAAATTAAAAAACCGGGGGGTATGGTTATTTATGAAACGAAACAAGGAGTTCTTTAGAGGCTGCCTTGTAGGAGGCGCTATCGGCGATGCTTTAGGCTGGCCGGTAGAGTTTCTCAGGCTGAGCGAGATTATGCAGCGATTCGGCGCCGGCGGCATCCGGGACCTGCTGTTAAACCCCTCCGGGAAAGCTAAGATTACGGACGATACGCAGATGACCATTTTTACCGCAGAGGGCCTTCTCCGGGCTGAAAATAGGCATGTAAATAAAGGGGTCTGCCACCCGCCGACGGTCGTCTTCCACGCCTACCAGCGCTGGCTGCTGACCCAGGGATACCCCCGGGTCGAGGATTACGAGTGGATCTATGACGGCTGGCTGCTCGAGGTAAAAGAGCTCCATGCCAGGAGGGCTCCTGGAAACACCTGTATCTCTGCTCTTTTAAGCGGGAAGCAGGGGAGCATGGAGAGGCCGATCAACAACAGCAAGGGCTGCGGCGGGGTGATGCGGGTAGCGCCGGTCGGCCTGTTTTGCCGGAAGGAGGTTTCTTTCGAAATGGCGGCGGAAATTGCCGCCCTGACTCACGGGCATCCATCGGGTTATCTTTCAGCCGGGGCTCTGGCATACCTAATTGCATCAATAGTAGAAGGCCGGGAGCTGGAGGCCGCGGTTGACGAAACTTTAACGGAGCTGAAAGGCTATGCAAACCACGAAGAATGCGCCGGGAGCCTGGTGCAGGCTGTAGATCTTTCCCGGGGCTGCCTTTCAGATGCGGCAGCGATTGCGCAGCTCGGCGAAGGCTGGGTCGGCGAAGAGGCCCTGGGCATCGCCCTCTACTGCGCGCTGAAATACCGGGATGATTTCGAAAGGGCCCTCGTTGCCGCGGTTAATCACGACGGCGACAGCGACAGCACCGGGGCGATTGCCGGCAATATCTTAGGGGCCTACCTGGGATTAAGCAAGATCCCTGCCGGCTGGGTGGAGAACGTCGAATTAAAAGAGACCCTGGTAAAGATCGCAGACGATCTGCTTACCGGCTACCGGGATGACCAGGAATGGTGGGACCGTTATCCTGGTTATTAGTAAACCGGCTTACCCGGTAGGGCAGGCGGCTGGTTGAAAATACATTCCATATTTAGTATAGTAAGATTACTAAAATATAGTCCGCGAAGCTGTAATATAAAGCATCTGTAAAGTTAATACAATGAAGCGTTCTATATAAGCGCTTTTTTATTAAAACTCCATAAAGAAACATCGCCGTGTGGCCGTGTCGTGGTGGTAAAAAAGCTCAACTACCGTAGATGCCGTAATACCAGATATGAGCCAGGGTTTTAGAAATAATGTTAAGATCAACAGTTTCTCCTTTCATAAGGTAATTATTAGCATAATGTTCAATCATTCCTGATAGTGCCTGCGAAGCTACTGCAGAATCAATAGGCTGGCATAAACCCTTGCGTATAGAATACTCGATATTTTGTTTGATGCGACAAGTAATTTGATCTACTAGGTTGTGCCACAGTTGCATGAATTCAGCATCAAGCATAGCTGCTTCTTTCCAGGTTCGAATTACTTTCCAGTGCGATTGGTATATTTTAAAAAAGCCATAAATAGACTCGCGTAAACTTTCATAAGAGTGTTCACGTTTCCAGGGTGCCTCAGTAGCATCATAAAGTAAATCAAATGTTTCTTTAAGCAGTTCACGTAAAGCATCTTTTTTGTTTTTGAAGTAGATGTAAAAGGTACCATGTGACACACCGGCATAATTAGTAATATCGTCTACAGTAGTATCTGAAAACCCATTTTCAAAAAACACCTCGATGGCTGCATTGATGATACGATCACGTGTGCTGAAATTTTCTTTCATTAGCACAATCCTTTCTTTTATTAAGTAAACTCTAAATGTGAGCTTTAACTCATTCTAGTAACTCCATATATTTCCGTAGTTAAAACTATACCCTCTTTATATCATAAGGGATGAGGGTGCCGCTACCTTAGTTTCAAGGGTGATAAGATATCTGCACAAGTGTTTCTGTTGCGATTAATAAAATCGCTGCAGTTACAGCCGGTGTTTTTGGAATGACCTTCCGCCGGTTAAACG
>CZCA01005246.1_pt1 | contig 10159 bp, 9 predicted proteins | sample 591981 | NCBI WGS metagenome assembly CZCA01 (sample SAMEA3556810, study PRJEB10932) | anaerobic digester metagenome
TTGGTTTTCAAAAATGCCAAAGCCGAATTGGTGGGTTCACGTCGACTGGGTCTGATTAAATATGTAATGTCGCTAATGAACGGAGCCCGACTGGGGATTATGGCCCAATCGGTGGGTATTTCCGAAGCGGCTTATCGCGAAGCTTATAATTATGCCATTGAACGCCGTCAGTTCGGGAAAGCAATTATTGAGTTTCCCGCTGTATACGAAATGATTGCCAATATACGTGCCAAAACCGATGCTTCGCGTTCGTTGTTATACGAAACATGTCGTTTTGTGGATATGTATAAAACACTGGAAGATATTTCGAGAGAACGGAAATTGACTCCTGAAGAACGAAAAGAGTTGAAGTATTATTCCCGTTTGGCCGATGCTTTTACGCCACTGGGCAAAGCAATGTCCAGCGAATTTGCCAATCAGAATACCTATGATGCTGTTCAGGTACATGGCGGATCGGGATATATGAAGGATTATAAGTGCGAACGACTGTATCGCGATGCCCGTATTACCAATATTTATGAAGGGACAACGCAATTGCAGGTTGTTGCGGCTATTCGTCACGTCACCACAGGGACCTATCTGCAACGAATCAAAGAATATGAGACAATGTCGGTTATTCCCGAATTGGAACCTTTAAAACGTTCGCTTTCGAGAATGACGCAAATGTATGAAAAACAGGTTGGAATTCTTACTTCGAAAAAAGACGAGGAATATTTCGATTTTCATGCCCGTCGTTTGGTGGAAAGTGCCGGACACATTATCATGGGTTATCTTTTATTGCAGGATGCCAATAGAAATCCTCAATTATTCCGTCGTTCTGCCGAAGTGTATATTCATTATGGCCAAGTAGAAGTCATTAAAAATTACAATTTCGTGACCAAATCGCGTATGGAAGATATTGGTTATTATAAACCTGTGATTCTTACTGAATAACAGAAAAATGTATTCCCTTGCATTCAGACGGTTCATTGCGAATCGTCTGTTTTTTTATTCGAATTGAATGGATTTTGCCGGCGTGATTTTGGCAACCAGATACGAAGGTCCTATCATCATGAGTAAAGATACGATGAGTGTTCCCAAATTAAGCAGAATAAGATAAAGTGCATTCATATCGATAGGAACGGCCGAAAGGTAATATACGGAAGGATTTAGTTTAATAATGTGAAATTTGTTTTGAATAAAACAAAGAGACAAACCGATAATATTTCCCCACAACATTCCTTGTCCGATGAGAAAAGCCGATAAATAGAGAAAAACTTTTCTAATGCTGAAATCCCTTGCTCCCATTGCTTTTAGAATACCAATCATATTGGTTCGTTCCAGAATAATGATGAGCAAACCCGAAATCATGGTAAATCCCGAAACAACGATCATCAAGATAATAATGACCCATACGTTCATATCAAGTAAACTCAGCCAATTAAATATCATAGGGTTAATGTCCTTTATGGATCGTGCAAATAATGTATTGCCGAGTCGATCTTTATAGTACGACATTTCGAAAAACAGGTCTTGCGCAATCCGGTCGAGTTTATTGAAATCTTTCACTAAAACTTCAATCCCGCTTACCATATCGTTATCCCAACCATTTAATTTGGCCAGAATATTTTTTTGGGTAATGACATATAATTTGTCGTAGTCTTCGAAATTGGTTTGGTAAATGCCCGTAATCTTGAATCGACGGGCGCGAACGGGGTCTTGTACAAAATAGGCAGTAAAACTGTCGCCCAACTTTAACCGAAGCTTATCGGCAATGGTTTTCGAGATAATGGCGGGATTTGTCGTCGAAGTATCATGAGGAGTAAATACTTCACCTTCGATGAGGTTTTTTTCGAAAAAGCTCCAATCGTAATCGTCACCGACTCCTTTAAGAACAATACCTTGAAAATCGTCATCTGTTTTTATGATACCTGCTTTACTGATGAACCCTTGAATATGGCGTATTTCGGGATGGCTCATGAGTTGGCAGGCAAGGGTATCGGAGAAAGAGATGGGATGATATTCATAGAAACTATTGTTGTCGAATGCGGTAATCTGAATATGAGCCTCAAAGCCGACTACTTTTTCGCGGATCTCTTTTTTGAAACCGATAATGATGCATACAGCAACAATCATCACTGCCAATCCCAACGCTATACCGGCAATGGCAATTTTGATGGCAGGGGAGGAGACGCGTTTTTCGTTTTTTTTGTCGCCTTTATAAATCCGTTTTGCTATAAACAGCTCTGTATTCATTTTTTACGGAAAAGGCGTTATTTTTTTTGGGGTAAGCCTCCAATGCTTTCTCTAAAATGGTAAGTGCTTTGTCGAGATCGGATTTGTTCAGTACATAAGCAATACGTACCTCGTTTTTACCCAATCCCGGTGTAACGTAGAAACCCGACGCAGGGGCCATGAAAATGGTTTCGCCTTCATATTGAAAATCCGATAGACACCATGCACAAAATTCATCGGTATCGTCTACCGGCAAGCTTGCCAAGGTGTAGAATGCCCCCATTGGCATGGGTGAATATACGCCGGGAATTTTATTGAGTCGTTCGATCAAATAATCCCTTCTACTCCGATATTCTTCAAAATTTTGGCGCATGTATGTTTCGCTTTCATCAAGTGATGCATTGGCTGCGATTTGTCCGATAAGAGGCGGACTCAGTCGCGCCTGACAAAATTTCATTACCGTATCGTGTACCTTTTTATTCTTTGTGATGAGAGCACCTATACGAATACCGCATTCGCTGTATCTTTTGGAAACGGAATCTATCAGGATTACATTTTCTTCTATTTCTTTCAGATGGCATGCCGAAACATACGGTATATCGGTGTAGATAAATTCGCGGTATACTTCGTCGGAAAACAAGTATAAATTATATTTTTTTACCATTTCCTTAATCTGATCCATTTCCTCGGGTGTATATACATACCCTGTGGGATTATTCGGATTGCAGATTAATATTCCTTTGGTATGCGAATCGATGAGTTTTTCGAATTCTTTTATGGGAGGCAGGGCAAACCCTGTTTCCATAAAAGAAGGAATCGTTTTAATAACAGCTCCTGTGGATACTGCAAATGCCATATAGTTTGCATATGCCGGCTCGGGGATGATGATTTCGTCACCGGGATTCAAGCAAGCCAAAAATGCAAATAAAACCGCTTCCGAACCTCCGGCGGTAATGATAATATCATCGGGATCAAGATCGATATCGTATTTTGCGTAATAGTTGACCAAATTTTCCCTGTAATATCGATACCCATCGCTCGGACTGTACTCCAGAACTTTATGTTGAATGTTTCGTATTGCATTTAGTGCACTTTCCGGAGTCGGCAAATCGGGCTGACCGATGTTGAGATGATATACTTTTATACCCCGTGCTTTTGCAGCGTCGGATAGTGGAGCTAATTTTCGGATGGGCGAAGGGGGCATTTGCATCCCTCTTTCGGAAATTTCAGGCATATGCTTTTCGATTTCTAACTATAAAACGTTGTTTGTTTTTTATTATTTCAAAAATAATGAATTGCAAAGGTAATAAAAAAATACATTTCTCTACGGTTTACTGTTTTATTTCATATATTTGCAAGGTCGTTAAAAAAGGAATTTTATGAAAAAAAGTAACATTTTATTTATTCTTCTTCTTGTATTGCCTTTTGTGGCATGTTCAGATAAGAAAGAGTCCGGTAAGTGGACGTTGGTATGGGAAGATAATTTTAATCGGGACGGGTGGCTGGATACAATCAGTTGGTCAAAGATTCCACGTGGGAGAAGTGATTGGAATAGGTACATGAGCGATTATGAGTCTGTTTGTGAAGTTCGTGGCGGGAATTTGATTTTGCGAGGAATACAAAATACGGTTTTACCCAACGATACGGCACCTTATCTTACCGGTGGAGTTTACACAAAAGGGAAAAGGACATTCGATTTCGGTCGTCTTGAAATTAGAGCAAAATTAGTCGGGGCTCAAGGTGCGCATTCGGGAATTTGGATGTTTCCCGCAAACGATAGTGGAATAAAAGGAGGGGAAATCGACATTATGGAGCGAATCAATTACGATAAATACATTTATCAAACCGTGCATTCCCATTATACGGATGTTCTTGGCATTAAAGATAAACCGGTTGCGAATAGTGTCGTTGTTACGATTGACGTGGATGATTATAATATATATGCATTTGAAAAATACCCGGACAGTTTGGTGTTTTTTGTGAATAGTGTGCACACGAAAACATATCCGCGCGTTGAAACGATAGAGGGTGGACAATTTCCTTTCAACGACAATGAATTTTATCTACTCATGGCTATGCAATTGGGTAATGCATGGGCAGGTCCTGTAGATCCGGCTTCATTGCCTGCCGAAATGTATATCGATTGGGTTCGGTATTACCAACCAAAGAATGAAAAAACAGAATAAATGCTTTGTTTTATTTAAGTTCCGTTGCGTGTTTCTTATAAAGGAAACGTATGATTAAATAATCGGTCTTGAGCCAGCTTTTCGTATTTCGTTCCCTTACGGCCATAATTGGTGTAGGGATAAATGCTGATGCCGCCACGTGGCGTAAAAATGCCCGTCACTTCAATATATTTTGGATCCATCAACCGAATGAGATCTTTCATGATGACATTGACGCAATCTTCATGAAACGCTCCGTGGTTGCGGAAACTAAACAAATAGAGTTTTAAGCTTTTGCTTTCCACCATTTTCGTATCGGGGATATAATCGATGCGGATGGTGGCAAAGTCGGGTTGCCCGGTGATGGGGCAAAGCGTGGTAAATTCGGGGCAGTCGAACGTTACCCAATAATCGTGATCCTGATGCTTATTTGTGAATGTTTCTAGAACTTCGGGAGCATAATCTGTTTTATATTCAGTTTTTTTACCCAGAAGATTTAGCTTGTCTTGTTCCATTTTTATCCTATTTAAAGCGTTGTTTTTTCGATAGATCGATTTTCCTATCGCTTTTCGTTATTTCTAATTCCCAAATTTCTTATTCTTTTCTTTAAAAGAAAGGTATTCTTCCAAGCCTTTATTTCGTAGTTTGCAGGCCGGACAATGGCCACAGCCCTCGGCTTTTATGCCGTTGTAACAGGTAAGGGTTTCATTTCGCACCAAATCGAAGACACCCAATTCATCGGCCAATTGCCATACTTGTGCTTTAGTACGCCACATCAGAGGTGTGTGGATGACAAACTGTCTTTCCATAGCCAAATTGAGCGACACATTCAGCGAACGAATAAAAGTGTCCCGGCAATCGGGATAGCCGCTGTAATCGGTCTGAGAAACACCTGTTACAAGATGTCGGATATTTTTCGCATAAGCGATGGCGGCCGCACAAGTGAGGAACAGCATGTTGCGCCCGGGAACAAACGTGTTGGGATAGGAATTTGCAGGTTTTTCTTCGTCCATTTCAAGGGAAAGATCGGTAAGCGAGTTGGGCGCAAGTTGCGAAATAATAGGGGTATCAAGTACTTGAAAAGAGACTCCGGCCATTTCGGCAATACGTTGTGCATTTTCCACTTCCGGTGAATGTCGCTGCCCATAAAAGAAGCAGACCGTATGTACGTCGCGAAAATGTTTTTTGGCCCAATAGAGACACGTAGTGGAATCTTGTCCTCCGGAAAATAGCACAAGCGCGTCTTCGTTTGCAAAATCGTTCATTTTTTCTTTGTTTTTTATGTGGTTACCTAAGATACACAGAAAAGGATTTCTTTTCATCACAAAGATAATCTATTTTTCATTCACCCATATGGGCAATATGGTTAATGGAAATTGTTTTTAACGTTTATTTGGTTGACTTTTCAGTGAGAGTTGCGTATTTTTGTGTTTAAAAAATTTTTAGAACCATAAAATGTTGAAACCCGATAGTTTAATTTTCGATAGAGACGGCACACTTTGGGATAATGTCGATACTTATGTTGCTGCCTGGAACAAAGGTTTAGAAGCAAAGGGATACGATTTGCGTCTTCGCAGAGAAGATTTGGTTGGTTTGATGGGTAAGGAAATTGGGAAAATGCTCAATAGGTTCCTTCCGGAAATTTCTCCCGAAGAAGAGAAAGAATTGTTTAATGCTATTGTGGAAGCCTATCAGTCGTTAACGAAAACCATGACGCCCAAAATATTTCCGGGAGTTCGTGAAGGGTTGGAAAAATTGGCGACCAAATACAAACTTTTTATGCTGAGCAATTGTGAAGAGGGGGGGATACCGAATTTCATGAATTATACCGGCACGCGTCACCTCTTTACGGATTATATGGAACACGGTCAGAATTTTCAACCCAAAAGCTTCAATCTGAAATTATTGATAGATAGAAATCGCCTTCAATCACCCGTTTACATAGGAGATACCGATTCCGATAGTCGTGAAGCGGCTAAGGCCGGAGTGCCATTTGTTTATGTGAGTTACGGATTTGGAGAAACCGACAATTACGCATTAAAATTCGATTCTTTCCCCGAATTGACGAATTATTTTATGAATTTATGACCAAAGAGGTATGCAGGGAGCTTTTATCCTGATTGTAATAGCCCTCTATTTGGGATTATTGATGCTGATTTCGTATTTAACGAGTCGAAAAGGTGCCGATAACGAGGCTTTTTTTCGTGCCAATAAGCAATCCAAATGGTATGTGGTGGCTTTTGCCATGATTGGCACTTCCATTTCCGGAGTTACTTTCATATCGGTACCCGGAATGGTTAGGAACCTGGATATGACCTATATGCAGATGGTTTTCGGCTTTTTCTTCGGGTACCTTGTCATTGCGTATGTTTTGCTTCCCTTGTATTACAAACTCAATTTGACTACCATTTACGGTTATCTCGATCAACGTTATGGTCCCAAATCCTATAAAACGGGAGCTTGGTTTTTTCTGATATCGAAGATAGTGGGAGCTGCTGCTCGGCTTTATTTGGTGGCGTTTATTCTTCAGTCGATGGTTTTTGATGCATGGGGTATCCCGTTTGTGGTTACCGTCATCGGAATTATTTTGGTTATATGGATGTACAGTCATAAAAGCGGCATCAAAACCATTATCTGGACCGATTGGTTGCAGACATTGCTTTTTCTTACGGCATTGGTCCTTATTATTTTTGAAATTACGTCTCGACTTAAGTTTTTCAGTGGTATGTTCATCACCATTGTAATGACCGGTTTGGATCAAGATCAAATGCAAAAAAATCTCACAATCAAAAGTTTGAAAGACGCACAGAAAAATGTGGTTTCTTACGGTTTGGCTTTTGCTCCCGTTAATTTTCTTTTTTTGTGTTTGGGTGTACTTCTTCTTGTTTTTGCCGAACAAACCGGAATTGTTCTTCCGGAAGTTTCCGATAATATATTGCCCCATATTGCCGGTCAATATCTCGGAAATACGATTTTGGGCATTTTTATCGTAGGTATTGTGGCTGCTGCTTTTTCAAGTGCCGATTCGGCATTGACCGCTTTAACCACTTCTTTCTGTGTTGATATTCTGGGGATGAAGAGTAAAGAGGACGATCCGGAAGTGGAAAAAAGGAACATTCGTATTCGTAGGCGAGTACACCTGGGAATCAGTGCCGTTTTTGTTGCTATTATTCTTATTATCGAAGCTATAGGATCCGATAGTATCATCACGGCCATTTATAAACTGGCATCATACACCTATGGCCCGTTATTGGGATTATATTTCTGTGGTTTGTATACCAAAGTAAAACCCGTAGACATCTATGTTCCTTATGTGGCTTTTGCTGCTCCCGTTTTGTGTTTTGTTATCGAAATTGTGATGAAAACGGTTTTCCATTACACCGTAGGATACGAATTATTGCTAATTAACGGTGCACTTACGGCTTTCGGATTATGGATTATCTCATCAAAAAATCAACAATTGCAACTTATTCAAAAACCTTGATTTATGGTTATCCATGATGCCCAATTTGTGATCAGTAGTGTCGATTACCGGCAATGTCCACAAGATGACAAACCCGAATATGCTTTCATCGGGCGTTCCAATGTGGGCAAATCTTCGTTGATTAATATGCTCACCAATCGAAAATCACTAGCCAAGACCTCTTCAACTCCCGGAAAAACATTGCTCATCAATCATTTTCTTATCAACAACGAATGGTATTTGGTGGATTTGCCGGGGTATGGTTATGCGCGAAAAGGGAAAAAAGAGCGCGATCGGTTGAAAAAAATAATCGAAGGGTATGTGCTGGGACGTTCTCAAATGACACTTCTTTTCGTATTGATAGACAGTAGGCATGAACCTCAAAAAATAGATTTGGCGCTCATTGACCGGTTGGGTGAAAACGGTATCCCGTTTGCTCTTGTTTTTACCAAATCCGATAAATTGAGTGCGGCCAAACTGCAAACCCAAATCGAAAATTACAAGCAAACACTTTATGAATCGTGGGAAGAGCTTCCGCCCATTTTTGTTACTTCTTCAACAAAAGGAACCGGCCGCGAAGAACTGTTGGATTACATCGAACAGATCAACCGGAGTTTGGGATAACCGAATTTTATAAACCTACCGAATCGCGATAAAAATCGAGCGCTTCGAAAATCAGTTTTTTGTCGGTAGTTTGATTGATTTTTACGTTTCCGATATCCGACAAGAGGGTAAAATTAACGACATCTCCTTCGTTTTTCTTGTCGTGAGTCATAATCTCATAGAGCATTTCGTAATCGTCGCATGTGATAGGGAAAGCCCCGTAATTTTTTTCAATAAAACGGATTGTTTTCAGCAGTTTGTCTTTTGGAAAGCCGCAAAGGCGATGCGAAAGATAAAGTTCTGCTATCAGTCCCCATGCAACAGCATAGCCGTGCAGTACCGGTTTTTTGTTATCGATGGCAAAACTTTCGAATGCATGACCGATGGTATGCCCAAGATTCAGTGCCTTGCGAATACCTTTTTCGTAAGGATCGTTTTCAACAATGTGTTTTTTGATGGAAACCGAGCGGAAAACCGGTTCGTTCAGTTCTTCAAAATCAATGGAATCGAATGAAAATGCCACTAACTTTTCCCAATCTGTTTGCGAATGGATAAGGGCGTGTTTGAGCATCTCGGCAAAGCCGGAAAGGATATCTTTTTTATCGAGTGTACGGAAAAATTCCGACGAGATAAGGACGTATTCTGCCGGATAGAAAGCACCGATTTCGTTTTTATAACCTTTAAAATTGATTCCTGTTTTTCCTCCTACAGCAGCATCCACTGCACCCAAAAGTGTAGTAGGAATGTTGATGTATTTAATTCCTCGTTTGAATGTTGCCGCTGCGAAACCGCCCAAATCGGTAACCATTCCTCCTCCCAGGTTAATGAGCAGTGAGTGGCGTGTGGCACCGTTTTCGGTAAAATATCTCCACACCAACGAAAGATTTTCGATATTTTTATTGGTATCGCCGGCAGGAATCACCATATGCTTGGCTGTTTGGATCAATTTGGAAGAAGCTATCAACGGAAAACAATATGTCGAAGTATGTTCATCGGTGAGAACAAAACGCTTGTCGTGATGAATACTTTGTACGACTTTTTCCAAGTCGCTGATAATATGGTTGCTTTTTATGATTTCTTGCATACAAATAGGAATAAAATAATAGATGAGCCGATTATTTGATAAATGCACTGTATATTTCGTCTTGAATGCGCTCTCTGATTTCCATCGACGAAAGTTTGTTGGGCGTACGCGAGGGGTAAACCCTGTTCGATAAAAAGATATAAATCAATTGATTTTCAGGGTCAACCCAAAAACAGGTACCCGTGAAACCGGTATGCCCGTAAACCGATGAAGGCGTTTTTTTGCCACACGGACTTGCCTTGGGATTTTGAGGGTCGGGTTTGTCGAATCCCAATCCACGACGACTGACGCTGCTTTTTGTCGTGGTAAACAACCGGACGGTTTCTTTGCTGAGGAAGCGTTCTCCACCATACACCCCTTCGTTTAGCCACATTTGATAGATTTTAGCCATATCGTTGGCATTCGAAAACAGTCCGGCATTTCCCGAAATACCGCCAAAAAGTGCTGCTCCCTCATCGTGAACATAACCGTGCACCAGCTGTTTGCGAAAAAAGGGATCGTTCTCGGTGGGAGGTATATCGTTTATCGACAAGTAGCGTATGGGTTGAAAGGTGGTTGTCGAGGCACCGAGTTTGCGATAAAAATTTTCTTGAACGAACGTATTCAGGTCTTGTCTCGAAATGTTTTCTA
>CZCA01004429.1_pt1 | contig 10121 bp, 2 predicted proteins | sample 591981 | NCBI WGS metagenome assembly CZCA01 (sample SAMEA3556810, study PRJEB10932) | anaerobic digester metagenome
GCGGTGGCGGGCGAAGTTGTCACGGAAAGGTCGTATACTTTCAGATCCCTGCCTTCATTCTTGATTCGAAACCTGCTGGCTTTGTCAACAATCAGCCATTGGCTGCCAGCCGCCTCGATCTCTATGCGGGCGTCAGGGGTGAGGTTGAGACGACCACGGAGCTGGCCAAATAGATGCTCGGACATTGTGCCCGTATCCAACTCCGCAGCGAGCCGTGGGTTGAGACTCATAATGGGCATAGGAGGTCTTTTTGCGACATATTTATCGTTCAACAATATATCGCCTTCAACGATCGTCTCCGCCTGCATCCGCTGAGTCTGCAATGAGGCGGATCTCAGCGCACCGTCAATGACGGCTCCCCCTTTGACTTCCAACGCCAGGGTCTGAAGCAGCGCATCCTTGTCGACAAGCGCCATCTCCAGCGTAGCGATGCGCTCGGTAAGCGTGCGTTCCAATTCTTCGATCCTGGCAAGCAGGGTCTCAATCAGGGTAGTCTCAGTGGTGGTCGTGGCGGCAGTCATTGGGATGGCTCTCCTTTGCCAGTCAATCGTTGGTTGTACACCAGGCGCTTTACGCAAAATACTTGTAGAGCAAACGCACCTTCACCTGTTCGAACTCGCTCATGCCCTCAGCCAGAAGGCGGATCACCAGCGTGCCTGAGAGCGGCATCCCCTGGACACTGAGCAGTTCGGGATCGCCTTCAAGTTTGGCGAAGTCCACACGTCGTTGCAGATAGCTCAAGGGGTCGTCGGTGTCGCGAATGAAATGGAAACGTCCGCCAAGCTGTGCGCTGGTGCGTGGGCGGAAGAGACGCACCTCACGCGGAGAATACCAGACGTCGCCCAGATGTTCGACAAACATCGTATATTCATTGTCGCTCAGCAGTCGCCCGGTGTTACGGTCATGGAGTGTCAGGAAAAGACCCACCATGCGCCCAGTACGCGCTGCCTGGCTGGGTATCCTCTCCAATGCGCGGTCGGGCAGCGCCGAACGAGCATTCGTCTGGGGTCGAAGATGCTGAATGCGCCGCACCTCCAGTTCCTGCTTGTTGTCCGCCATCCTGACATCGAAGCCGATCGCTTCCCTGGGTTCAATGCTCCAGGTCAGCACCGGCGTGTCCGCCCCGTCGATGCGGGCGTGGGAGACCACATCCACCGGCTCGCCAGCAGGGGTGGCCGCATAGACCAGCCAACGTACAGGTTTGCCGCTGGCTCTGGATTCCACCTTTACCCGCATGTCCGCAGCCAGTTGTACGCCGTTCTCGGCAAAAATGCGGCGCCAGGACTCTGCCAGCGGCGCCACTGTATTGTCGGCGGGGAGGAGGGCAGCGAGTCCGGTGCTGACGCGAACCAGCAATGGGCTTTCATCCTCTTGCGGCCCGATGACGATGCGTAAACCGGTGGGACTTGCCAGCGCCGCGATCTGCTCTGGCGTCAACTCCCACTGAAGCGGCTCAGGCGTCTTTTGCTGTGCGATGCCAGCGGACGTAAAGCTGTCAGTGACAGCCTGGCGCCACTCGCGAAAGACGTCGCTCCAGGTTGCGCTCTGATTAGCGCCTGCCGAAAGCAAGTCGGGGCGCGCCAGCAACGGAATCTTGTCTTCAGATGCATCGATGGAGCGATAGAAGCGCACAAGTTCGCGGTACGCCTGCATTGCCCGTTCCAGGTTGCGCACGTGACGAGTGCGCGCCTGGGCAAGCTCTGCTGCAGCGATGTCGAGGATCGGCAGCGCCGGTGCGGCCAGGAATGTCCGGATGCGCCCCGCTTCGCTCCCGCGCCGCAAGGCTGCCTGCAGGTAGGCGCGCCGCGCCGCCGCAAGGCTGCCTGCAGGTAGGCGCGCCGCGCCTCAAGGGCGGCTCGCGCGGCGGTGATGCGCGCCTGCGCCGCCCTTGCCCGCGCCGCCGCCGCTTGGGTCGATTGCGCTTTCGCCTCGGCGATCTTCTCCTGGCTCAGTCGCCCCAATGTCGCCGCCTGGTTCATCAGCGACGCCTTTTCGACGCCGAGCGCGTTCTGCTGTTGGCGCAGTCGCGCATCGGCCACGAGCTGCTCAGCGATCATTACCCCAATCTCCGCTTTCGCCAGTTGATCCTGGTTGATGCCCAATTCGAGCGCCAGCCCCTGTAGCGTCAACTCCTGGCTCTGCAGTTCCTGCTGGAGCGCGTCCAGCTTGCTGTACAGGGCGTCGCGTTCCTGGCTGTGACCCGGCTCGCTCTTGAGAAATGGCAAGACGTTCTGCTCGAAGGTGCTCTGCGCCTTTTCGAGATAAGCAACCTGCATCCTGGCTGCCTCAAGCGGCGTCTTGACCTGCTCGGCGCCCGACGGCATCGCCTCCATCTCGGTCAGATGTGTATCCAGCCGTCCCTGCCATTCCTTGAGCAGTTCCTGAATCTTGGCGCGGCGCGTTGCAGGGTCAAGCAGCACAGAGCGAATGTTTGCCTCAACCTGGGCGCGCATCTCTGGGTTCGGGAAGAGGTCAGCCAACAGTTGTTTTGCCTGCGCCTGCACCTTGTCCGCCGACCAGGTCAGCCCCAGCGCCTGGGTGTCCTTGATGAACTGCGTCAGAAGCACCTGTCGATGGCTGTACACCTTGTCGACCATGGTAGAGAGGATCAGCGTGCTCCAGCGTTCGACGGCGTCGTGCTGGCCGGCGCCGGTGGTCAGTGCGTCCATGTCGCGACCGACCGCGCGTCCCAACGCCACAATCTGTTCGATATTCTTCCTGGTTCCACCAAAGACTTCATCGAACAAAGTCTTTTCGAGCGCACGTCGGAGCTGGTCGAAAGAGTCGAACCGCGCAGCATCCTTGAGGATGGTGCCAAGACCGCCGGCGTCGTCATAGCGATCACGCAGATCGCCGAGTTCGCTGCGCAGGTTCTGATAGGTCTTCTGCGCCAACTCCGCCAGCCCTGAGACCTCTTCAATGCCAAAAACGTAGAACGCCTCCTTGAAGACGCCCTCATCGAAGAGGCGTGGCAGGTCGTCGAAGACCGGCGCAAGTTTGGCGTCCACGGTCTTCAGCAAGGAGTCGATTTCGGCAATCCCCTTCTTGCCCAATGTGTTGAGTTCTTTTTCCAGGTCGAGTCCCGCGGCGCCGGCGACTGTAAAGGCGTTGTCGACAAGGCCAAGCAGGATCGTGCCGATCGGTTTACCTTCGATCATACCGGCGCCGATTTCGCCCAGCGCCTCGCCCAAGGCGGCGCCCAACGCAGCGCCGGCAGGCCCGCCCAGCACGGCGCCCACCACCGTGCCAATGACTTTGCAGACGCCCTTGACGATTTTGGCAAAGAGACCGCGCTTCTTGCGCCGTCGCTCTTTGGCCTCTTCTTCGGCCAATTCCTTGTTGGCTTCGTCAAGCGCTTCCGCCAGTTTTTGGCTTAGCGTGCCTTCGACCTGGATCGCCATAGCGGCAATTTGCCCGTTGGCCCGATGCACAGCGCCGTTTGCCAGCTTCACCTCGATCTGGTATTTGCCTTCCGGGTCCTGCACCTGTCCGTTCACGACCGGCGCACCCAACATCATGCGCACCATTTCGATTTCTTCCTGGATGCGGCCGCGTGCAATGCTTGCTTTTTCCAGTTCGATCTCGGCTTGCTGTATGCGCTTACTGGCAATTGCTTTATCGATCTCGACTTGATCCACGCCAAGTTCGCCGCGTTTGATCGCCAGGGCGCCGATCTCCGTTTCCAGCGCCGCCGTCTGCTGGTCGAGCCGGCTGATCTCCTCCAACGCCTGCTGCCGGCTCAACTCGAGCCTGGCGGCGGCATAGATCAGGTCAGCCGCCGCCACCTCGAATTCGGCGGCCACCGATTCGTGCTGCGCAACGTCCAGTTCCGCCTCCGCCTCGCGCACCTCCGCCAACGCCGCCTCGATCTGTTCGCGGAAATCCGTTGTGTTGAGCAGCAGCGGCTGGCGCAGCAAGGTTTTGATTTCGGCGCTCCACGCGTTGTTTGCCTGTTCTTTCAAGGCATCCGCGTACATCTTTTCAGCCTTGGCGAGTTCATCGCAGGCGGATTCCAGGCGTTCACGCGCAACCTTCCAAGACAACTCAGGGAACTCGCCCTCATAGCGCCCGTCGATATCCCAAAGCCAGCGATCGCTGTACTGCAATATGCTACTACTTCTGTTTGGCGGATCGATGGGCGGCAAAGGTGGCACTGCACCATCCAGCGCCGCAGCCTCCATCAGTGCGGTCGTGCGTGCGCCGGTGGCGCGCGTATCCACCCAGTTCAGGAGAAGTAGGGGTGGAATCGCAATGGATCCTGAATCGGCTGCCTGTTGCGGTGCATAATCCGCGTCCGTCGGATCAGGTATGCCGACGACGGTATGCGTCGACCAGAAACCAGTGTTCCACCAGGGTGAGAGGGGAGTTTCGCTCAGGGGGGTGTCATATTCGATCAGCGCATCACCGCTGAAGACAGCACGCAGCGCGCCGCGCAGTTTCCACAGCGGCTCCACTTCGTGGCGGCGCAGCGGGCGCGCCAGCAACCGGCGCTGACGCTCGACCTGATCTAGTTGGATACGCATCAACGCCAGCAGCAGTAGCCTGGCCGGCAGGTCGTTGACAAAAGGCGCCAGCGACGCACGTGGCGCATCGACAAATCGCTTGACGAGCGCCGCCAGCTCATTTCCTACGTCGCCGCCTGCTGGCAACCACCCCGACTGGGCAACTAGCGCCGGAGCAATAATGCCAACGGCGCGCGCTCGGTTGTAGCGGAGCAAATCGGCCGCCACATATGCAAGCGGCAGCGCAGAGCAGCGCTGGTTGTTTTCCGAACGCAGCCGGGTAAGCGCATGGCGGCTCAGTGCGGCGAGGTCGATGCAGCTCATGCGCTTGCCCTGCTCATCGACGCCAGCCACAAGTCGGTTCACCCCGGCGGCAAGCACCGGATCATCTGTCGTTTCCGCCATGCGTGCCAGCAAGATGACTCCCTGCATACCAGCGCGTGTTGTCCATGCGTCCTCACCGGCCAGCGCCAGCGATACCCAGCGTAAGAAAATGGATTTCTGTTGGCGCCCGCCGCCCAACGGCGCAAATGCCACGGACAGACCATGACCGGAGGCAAGCAGAGTGATGCCCAGTTCGATGCGCGCGGCGGCGAGAATGCTTGCAAGTAAAGGTGGCTGTGGCTCCGCCAGCAGTTCTTCTAGCCTGGCAAGCAGCACAGCCGATCTCGATTCAGGCTGCCCTAGCAGAGTCGCCGCGGCGAGCCCTGTGCGCGCTGTCTCGATGACGCCTGGGGGAATATGATCTGAAGGTGGCGGCGCCTCTGATATGAGCCAGGGTGGCAAGGCAGCCCACAATCGGTCGCTCTCTTTTGCTCCATCCTCCGAATCAGTTGTCCTGCCGCGCAGGCCATCCCAGGAGTCAAGTTCGCCCCATGCCTGCAATACTGCAGCCAGGCTGGTCGGGTCTATACCGGTTGGAATAGGATTGTTGACGGCTCGACGCCAAATCTTCTGTTCCGACCATGAAGCCTCTTGGGGGTACAGCTTTGAGAAAAACGGCAACTGTGCGTACTCGTGCAGCAGCGCCGTCCGCACAAGCCGATGGTGGTTGTTTGTCATAGCGCCAGATTGGGCGGCTGTCACCGCCTGTCTGGAAGCCATGACAGCGGTGTCCGGCGAGGGCTGCGAACCCGTGCCATCGCTTTCCAGCAATGCGGCCTTCACCAGTGGACTGGATACGACATTCATTACTGCAGCGCGAGCCTGGCGTGCAGTAAGGATCACTGGTTGGAGTTGCGCCGTCTGTTTGCGCAGGTCGGCCTCTGCCTGGTGCATGCCCTGGAGCACGTTGAAATACGCAGTGTCCAGATAACTGCTCGCTGCGCGTTGGTCTGGCAGCGAGACCAACGCCACGGCATCCATGACTGGGTTGAATCGGTTTGTCGATAGTTCGACATCGGCAGCTGCCAAAGCAGTGCTGGCAGCGGCAAGCTGGCTCTGCATCCGCGCCAATGCACGGCTGCGCAGGTATGCTGCGACTCGCGTCTCGTGCCACAACGGGCCGGCTTCGAGAAGTCTGGTGACGTTCGCCACCTGCCTGTCGGAGTCGCCGGGACGTAACGGGGTGCCTTCGCAGAGTGCAACGATGCGCTCTAGGACCGTCTCGACGCATTTCACCCAACGCTCGTCGCCGGTGATCTTGCCGGGTTCGATGATAACACCATATCGTCTGGCAACGGTCAGCACTGTTGCGGCTGCGGCAAGGGTGGATTCAACCGCGACATTGCCCGAGGGCGCAACCACGCCACTGGTTGTCAGCCAGCGCACAACTGTCAGTGCAAAAACCCCTATCTTTGGCGTTTTCTCTATGTTTATCAACGCCTTTTGGACACCCAACAGAACCAGAGGATGGAAGATTGGCGGATTCCCACCGACGACAGATGCTCGAAATAGCCCCAGGTCGTCGCCTGCGGCAACATCTACGATATTGGTTTGGTCTGCATAATGCTTGACGACTTGTTCGCTCCAACGCTCCACCCAGGATGCAGTGCTGCGCCAGTTGGTTGGGAGATTGGCGCCTGCGGTCGAAGCCACCAGCGCAGCATTGCCGAATGTTGTCCCTCTCTGAAGCTGAAGAATGCGCGGTGCTACAAACAAATGCCACAGATATGCGTGCGTCCACCGGTGTTGGGCGATCAGTTCACTTTCAACACGCTGCGCCAGGTCGAGAACATCGGGCACTGCTGCGTTGACTTCGTCCATTATGCGCAAAAAATCGGTGGCGCGCAGGCGCCACCGATTCCCATGGTCGAGCCGCATCAAGCCAAGCAGCGTCGCCGTGTCGTTCTTCATCCATGCATTGCGGACATCTGTACTTAGGTTTTGGGGCATACATACTGCCCTTCCCGAGGCAGCGGGAATCAAGTAGACGCAGCAGAAATTGCCAGATATTATCATACTGATCTACTGTTTGCAATAGCCAATTTTTCCCTCAAACAGTGTGCCCCAAACTTTTGGCGGGAAGCGTGCGCTGCGCTGGTCAACGCGACCTCGTCGCCGCGGCACCTTTTGACGAATGCTACGCACGCACCGAGGATATGGGCCGACCCTTTCCAGATAGGTGTCAGAGTGTCTAGGGGGAGCGGCAGGTAAAGAAATCATCGTACGATTTTCAATGGTTCGGTCCCACAGCATTCATGTCAACACCAGCCCCAATGCACCGATTCAAGGGCATAACGACGCCGCATTGAACCTTCATCTACGCATACGCACTTCCAGACAACTGCTGTTTGTTGTTGCTGTCTGGAAGTGCGTAGACAGGCATTCAGCATGCCAAGCATCCATCATTGATAGTTAACGCGCACAGCAATCCAATCCAGCGAGAAATCACGCGCCGTGGCGTTCGTTCCCGAGGCGACGTTGATCACCCGCACACGGAAACTTGTGTTAGCGAAATTCGCCGTTGTCCAGCTTCGCCCCCACGCGTCCGCCGCGCCGCCGAGTACATAGGTCGCTTCGCTGGTGGTGAGCGTCGGCGTCTGCTTGGCTGCCGTCCAGGTGACGCCGCCATCCCACGAAAGCTGTACGCACATGCGCGGCGCGTTGGAACCGACCGCGTCGACAAAGGCGTCGAGCCGCACTTCGATGCCCGTCACCGTCACGCCGCCCGGCAGGTTGACGTTGTAGTTGTAGAAGAGATGTTTGTCCTTGCTGGTGGCCGTGCACGACGAGTTGTTGTTCGTGCCGCTGTTGACATCCTGCGCGACGCCGCCGCCGTCGGCATAGGCATTGGTGGGATTGGTCTGGAAGCCGTTGTTGTCGCCGGCGCTGCTGGTTTGGGCGGCGTTGGCGCTGGGGCTGAGAAAGCCCGTATTGCCCACCGCCGGTGTATTCGTTGGCGTCGGCGTGTTGGTGGGCGTGGGGGTGAAGGTCGGCGTCGGCGTTGGGCCGTTGCTCGTGACCCACAGAAAGACCGCCGAGAGCACGCCCCAGTTGCCGTTGGCATCCTGACCTTCGACAAAGATCGTATGGCGTCCTGGCGCCAGCGCACTGGTGTCGATGACGGCGCTGACATTTTCGACAGAGGCGTTGAAGGCGCCGTCGCTGGCGTTCATGGCGATGGGTGCGCCGCCCGCCCACGACGGCGCGTCGATTGTGTAGCGACCGGCCGCGATATTCTGCACCGGCTCCGCGCCCCAACCATTGCTGTTGTAGCGCGTGTCGTCCAGGGTGGCGCTAAGCGTGACCTGGCTGCCTTGCGCCGCCGTCGCCGGGCTGACGCTCACGTTGAGCGCGTCGGGACCGGCCGGGTTCTGGTATGGACGCCGCGCCGCTTTGGCAGCGTAGTAGAGCGCCGGCATGTTCTTGGGGATGATGTCTGAGGTAAAGAACGAACACGCCTGGAAGAAGGCGGTGCCCAGTTCGAAGGTGTAGCTGGCGGTGCCAAACTGACCATAAGTGTAGTCATCCGTGGTGCCCGACGTCGCGTAGAGACAGGTAGGCCCGTTGCACACCTGGTAGCCGTTGAAATAGCCGAACTTGCGACCGAGCGTCTGCAGTTGCGTGGAATTGGGCGCCGGCGTGGTCGTCCATCCCCAGGGATAGAGCACGAGCTGGCTGTAGCTGTGCAGCGTGATGAAGACATCCTGTGCGGTCGCTGGCGCAGCATCCGTATCGTTGGGGCCGCGCTGGTCGAGCAGGATCGAGCTGGCGTAGTTTTGCACGACCTGCGTCTCCGGCTCCGAGGCGGCGGAGGGGCCGCGATAGGTCTCGTTGCAGGCGACGCCGCTGCTGCCGCCCGTGTTCCACTTGAAACTGCTGTTGCGATTGAGATCGACGCCCCACGAGCTGGAGTTGTTGCAGCCGTCGTCGTTGTCGGTGTTCTTGCGCCACAGCGCGCCGGCTTCGGCTTTCTTGCGGCCATCCGGGTTGACCTGCGGAATGATATGAATCTCGAAGTAGTCGAGCAGCCAGGTGGCGTCGGGGTCGACATTGTATTTGGCGATCAGGTCTTCGGCAAAGCGCGTTGCCAGCTCTGCAGTCGTGTATTCGCGGGCGTGAATGGCTGCGATCAACAGAAATTTCGGCTTGGGGCCAGGGATAGCGCTGTTGGTCAACTTCAAAGCAAAGACATCGTAGCCGGCCGCGCCGCCGGGCGTCACCTTCTCCCAACTGTCGCCGATGTCGGTCCACGCCGCCAGTTGTGGATTGGCGGCGGCTAATGCTGACAGAGTGCTATAGGTCTCCTCGACGGTGCGGTAGCAGGCATAGCCAGGGATGGCGGCGATGGCCTGCGCATCGGCGGCGGACGCCTGCTGCACCAACGCAAGATCGGTGGTCAGTTGCGCAGTGCCCGCCTCGTCAATCGTCACCAGCCGCCCTTCGGTGAGCAGGCGCTGGTATTGCTCCGGCGAAACCACTGCTTCGACGCAGCTGGCGCCACAGCTCGCCTCCAGCACATCGAACTCAGCGAGAAAATACTCCAATTCTTCATGCGAATGGTATGTGAGATGCACCAGGATGTGCGATGGCAAACCCTCCATCTGTCCGCCGCCGACAATCGCTGGGAGGAACACTCTTGGCTCCATCGCGCCAGGCTCATCCGGCGCATCCTGGGCGTACAGCCTCCCTAACTGACTCAATCCAGCCATCACCAACAGAATGATCAGCACAAGACGAAATCTGAGCATGAGACCCTCCTTTGTTGCAGGACAATTGCGCGCTGCGGACCGGTTTGCACGGCAGCCTGTTTGGGACGCCGTGCGGGGAGAATCGAGATCGTAGTCTGTGGATGTCAGCCTGTCAAGTGGGTTTTATAATGTAGGCGGCTATTCATCAACCTGACAGGAGAAACTCCAGCAGCGCCGCGTTGACCACGGCGGGCGCCTCCATGTTCGCCATGTGACCGGCGCCAGACACGACCAGCGTGCGGACATCAGGGGCGCGCTGGCCGATGGTAGCGGCGATGTGCTGAAAGTCGGGCAGGTCGTGCTCGCCTACGATGACCAGGATGGGCATAGTCAATGTGTGCAGGCGGCCCAGGGCAGGCGGCTGGAGAGACTGTTCGGGGTTGCGATTCACGAAGTGCCAGCCGGAATAATCCTCGATGATTTGCGTGAGGCGGGCGGCGACCTCCGGCTGGCGCATGGCTGGCGCAAAGAGCGGGTGCGCCAGCCA
>CZCA01001392.1_pt1 | contig 10116 bp, 10 predicted proteins | sample 591981 | NCBI WGS metagenome assembly CZCA01 (sample SAMEA3556810, study PRJEB10932) | anaerobic digester metagenome
GATCGTCACGTCGCCGTTGGCGTCCATGCCCTCGGTGATCGCCTGCACCAGGAACTCGACCAGGTTGTTGGGCACCTTCACCACTTCATTGATCGCTTTGTAAACGGCGTCGACGGGGCCGGTGCCAATGGCGGCGCCCAGCTTGATCTCGCCAGTGCTGTTGTCCTTCAGTTTGACCACAGCGGTCGGCGTCAGCGCCGTGCCAGAGTGCACCTGCACCTCGACCAGCTCCCACGCCTCGACCGGCTGGTAGAGTTCGTCGCCAACCAGCGCTTCCAGGTCGGCTTCGGTGACATTCTTCTTCTTGTCCGCCAGCTCCTTGAAACGATTGAATACTTCCTTCAGTTCTTCCTGGCTCAGGCGATAGCCCATGCTCTCCAGCTTGCGCGCCAGCGCGTGCTTGCCGGAGTGCTTGCCCAGCACCAGCTTGCTCGTGTTCAAGCCAATCGTGGAGGCGTCCATGATCTCGTAGGTGCGCTTGTGCTTGAGCATCCCGTCCTGATGGATGCCCGCTTCGTGCGCAAAGGCGTTGGCGCCGACGATGGCTTTGTTGGGCTGGATCACCATGCCGGTGTAGCGGCTCACCATGTCGCTGGTGCGGTGAATCTCCTGGGTGATGATGTTCGTATCCAGGTGATAGGTCTGCGGACGCACATGCAGCGCCATCACCGTCTCTTCCAGGCTGGTGTTGCCGGCGCGTTCGCCGATGCCGTTGATCGTCACCTCGACCTGCCGCGCACCATTCTGCACACCGGCCAGCGTGTTGGCGGTCGCCAATCCCAGGTCGTTATGGCAGTGACAGGAGAAGATCACATCCTTGCCGCCCGGCGTATTCTCGCGCAGATACTTGATCAGCGCGCCGTACTCCTCCGGCGTGGTGTAGCCGACGGTGTCCGGGATGTTGAGCGTAGTGGCGCCGGCTTTGATCGCCACCTCCAACACCTTGACCAGGAACTCCGGGTCGCTGCGGCCGCCATCTTCAGGGCTGAACTCAACATCGCTGCACAGGCTGCGTGCGTACTGCACCATGTCGCCGACCGTCTCCAACACCTCGTCACGCGTCATGCGCAGCTTGTGCTGCATGTGGATGTCGCTCGTGGCCAGGAAGGTGTGGATGCGCGGACGGACTGCGCCCTGCACGGCTTCCCATGCCTTGTCGATGTCGTTCTTGTTGGCGCGCGCCAGCCCTGCGATCACAGGCGGCGCCACGATCTCGCCGTTCTTGCCGCGGCGTGGGGCGCGCCCGACCGTGGTGGCGATGCGGCGCACCGCTTCCAGGTCGCCGGGGCTGGCGGCCGGGAAACCGGCTTCCATGATATCGACGCCCAGCCGCGCCAGCTGGTGGGCGATCTCCATTTTTTCCTGGATGTGGAGGGTGGCGCCGGGGCTTTGTTCACCATCGCGCAGAGTGGTGTCGAAGACGAGGACAACATCACCGTTTGCAACCGATCGTGCGTAAGCTGCCTGATCTTGAATACGGAATTGCTCGACATCTACGGCAGGAATCTCGTCGCTGCCGCCGTCGGTGTAGGTCGTCTCGTTATGGTCTACAGATGCGGGCTTGCTCATGGGTCAACCTCCTTGAAGGTGAATCGAAACTGGATTGATGTTGGGTGTACGGCGTGTGCGCACATCAAAAACACTGCATTGCTACAAAAAACACAAGTATGGCGCAAAAGGTCAGCAAGACCATCGTCCATTTCGATCACCTCCTTTCATTGGTGCTGCGCAAGGTGCATTTGTAGTTGGTCGCAGGTCAAGAGAATACACCGACTCTGGGTTCTGCCTCATCGAGTTGCGCGTCTGGTTCCACAGGAACTCCGTCCAGATACAATGTATCAGGGCAAAAATCCTGTCCTCCCACCCATTGTATGCTACCGAGAAAAGGCCTGACAGAATAAAATACGGACTTTTCACGCAACTCACGAAAAATGCCTTTGTCCAGATATGGTTTCACGTCAAATACTTTGACTTCTTGATTATCGAATTCAAGCGTCAGCGTGTAATCTGGATTTGGGCGGACAGATCGCACTCGTGGATACATCTTCAATTTCCTCCCGCCGCCTACTTCAAAGGATCGATCGTAAACACACGATCCCCTTGGACGGCTAACATCCAATTCGCCATCAAATCTTCTTGGTGAATTTCGATCCAGGCTTCAACCAGCTTCAACTTGTTTCTCGGCAGAGCGCCCTCCAACAATTCCCCGCTGGGAATCGCGAACACGGCTTCCTTTTCCTGATACTTGACATGGATGTGTGGACGATGATGATGGCGCGTGTCAAAGAAGTACATCGAGATGATCAATCCATAGAACATCGAGATGACAGCCACCTGCACGTGTTCCTTTCATTGTTAGAGAGAGAACTGCTGGCAAGAGCTTTTACACGCTCAAACGTTTCGCAACGTAAGTCCAACAAACATCGTGATCGGATCATAACACATACCGTTCGCGCTGTGCAGCTTCCAGCGGCGGTCGCTGCGTCGTGCGCACGGGCATGACGCCGTTAAGCCCAGCCAGCAGCGGGTTGTGATCCGAGAAGGTCGGCATGACGTTCTGGCAGACCATGATCATCGTGCGCACTGCCTGCACTGGATAGGCGCCCACGGCCGTCTCGCCGGAGAGCATCACGGCGTCGGCGCCGTCGAGCAGCGCGTTGGCGACGTCGCTGACCTCGGCGCGCGTGGGTTGGCCGCCCGCCGGCACGCGCGCACGATGTGCTTCTGCAGCAGCGGCAACTGCCAGGGGCTGGTCTCCAGCGCCAAGTCGCCGCGCGCCACCATCACGCCGTCGCTGGCTTCGATGATGGCGCGCAGATTCTCAACGCCGTCGGGCCGTTCAATTTTCGCCATGATGCGCGGTTGGGCGTGTACGTGGCTGTGCGCCTCCGCCGCCTCCACAATTTCGCGCAGTTCATTGACATCGTCGGCGGAACCGGCGAAGCTGAGCGCGATCCAGTCCACGCCCAGGCTGACGGCAAAGCTGGCGTCGGCGCGATCTTTGTCGGTCAGCGCCGGGATCGGCAGCATCGTGTACGGCACGTTGACGCCCTTGCGCGATTTGATCTCGCCGCCGTGCACGGTGATGCCCTTGCGCGATTTGATCTCGCCGCCGTGCACGGTGATGCAATGCACATGGCCGTCGACGATTTCCGCAACGCGCAGCTCGATGTTGCCGTCGTCGATCAACACCGTCGCGCCAGCTTTGAGATGCGGCGCCAGGTCGAAGTCAACCGGGATGATGGCAGCGTTTTCCGGCAGACGCCCGCCCGCCTCGCGCACATCCACATGCATACCCACCAGGATGACCGGCTCATCGACCGCCACCGGCACAGACTGCGCCAGCCAGCCGACGCGCANNTGCCAGCCACCGCCATCGCCTGGCGCACCAGCCCCGCCATGCGTTCGTGAAAGGCGTAGTCGCCGTGGCTGAAGTTCATGCGCGCCACGCTCATGCCGGAACGGATCATTTCCGCCAGAATCTGGACGTCGGCGCAGGATGGCCCAATGGTTGCGATAATGTCGGTCATGCCACTTCTTTTGCGTTCAGGAACGTCATCATCCGCCGCAGCTGCTTGCCAACGACTTCGATCTGCTGGTTCTGCTCCTGGCTGCGCGTGGCGTAGAAGGTCTTGCCGCCGCTGTGATACTCGTCCATCCACTCCTCGGCAAAGGCGCCGCTCTGGATGTCCTTGAGAATCTGGCGCATCGCCGCACGTGTCTCGTCGGTGATGATCTTGGGGCCGCTCTTGTAGTCGCCCCACTCGGCGGTGTCGCTGATGCTGTAGCGCATGTAGCTGAGACCGCCCTGGTACATCAGGTCAACGATCAGCTTGAGCTCGTGCAGACACTCAAAGTAGGCGATCTCCGGCTGGTAGCCTGCATCCACCAGTGTCTTGAAGCCAGCCTTGACCAACTCGCTGACGCCGCCGCAGAGCACCGCCTGCTCACCGAAGAGGTCGGTCTCGGTTTCTTCGGCGAAGGTCGTCTCCAGCACGCCCGCGCGCGTCGAGCCGATGCCCTTGGCGTAGGCGAGTGCATTTTGCAGCGCCTTGCCGCTTGCATCCTGATGCACGGCAACCAGCGCCGGCACGCCTGAGCCTTCCTTGAAGACCTCGCGCACGCGGTGTCCCGGCGCTTTGGGCGCAACCATGCTCACATCGATGTCGGCGGGCGGCTGGATCATGCCAAAGCGGATGTTGAAGCCGTGCGCAAACATCAGCGTGTCGCCGGGCTTGAGATTGGGGGCGATGTCCTGTTCGTACACCTTGCCCTGCACCGGGTCGGGCAGCGTCACCATGATCATATCGGCTTCGGCGCAGGCTTCGGCGGTGCTGAGCACGCGCAGTCCGTCGGCTTCGGCTTTCGCCCAGCTCTTGCTGCCCGGATAGAGACCGACGCGTACATCCATGCCGCTATCGCGTAGGTTGAGGGCGTGGGCATGCCCCTGGCTGCCGTAGCCAAGAATGGCAATCTTCTTGCCGCGGATGTCATCGAGATTTGCCTGGTTTTCGTAGTAAATCGTCGCCATGAGTTCGTTGTCCTGGAAAAATGTGGATTGAAGTAATTGAGAGACTGGTGATTAGGAGATTAGCGATTGGAGATTGGAGATTGAGTCTACGCGACACTCACCAATCTCTAATCTCCAATCGCTAATCTCCAATCGCTTGCTACACGCCGCCCGTCTTGAACCGCTCCGCGGCGGTGGCGTCTCTGCCATTGGCCTGGGCGCGCCAGACGGCGGTGCTGCGGCGATGCTTGTGCTCGATCTGGCCGCGCGACATGGCGACCGGCCCCGTGCGCACCATCTCCAAAATGCCGAAGTTGTCGAGCAAATCGATCAGCGACGCCACGCGATCCTCGGAGCCGACAATCTGCACGATCATCGAGTCGAGCGCCACATCGACGATCTCGCCGCGATAGATGTTGACCATCTGCACGATCTCGGAGCGATTTTCGGCATTGGTCGACACGCGGATCAACGCCATCTCGCGCGCCACAATTGGCTGTTCGGTAATATTGTCGACGCGCGTGACATCGATCAGCTTGCGCAGCTGCTTAATGACCTGATCGACCATGCGATCGTTGCCATCGACGACAAAGGTCATACGGCTGATGCCTGGCGTTTCACTATGACCAACCTGCAAGCTATCGATATTGAAATTGCGCCGCCGCATCATTCCCGACACCCGGCTCAACACGCCAGGCTTATCGCGCATCCAGGCTATGAGTGTGTATTTCATACATGCTCCAGTTTTATCTGAAATGGAGATTAGAGATTGGAGATTACGGGATTATGCGATTGGTTGATTCAGAGAGTGACCACGCTGTGGAGCACAATCTCCAATCTCTAATCTCCCAATCTCTTTTCATCGCCTAATCTCCCAATCTCATTATTTTACCAACTCGGCTGCACGCCGCTATAGCCCTGCATAACTGCCGGCTTGGGGCGACGGATCAATTGATCGACGGCTGCACCGGGCGGCACCATTGGATAGACATTCACCTCTTCCTTGACACGGAAGTCAATCAGGAACGGGCCAGGGGTGTTGTTCGCCTGATCGATGGCTGCCGCGACTTCGTCCGGGCGCGTCACGCGCAGTGCAGGAATATCATAGGCTGCCGCCAGCTTGACAAAATCGGGCGCCCAGATCGGCGTGCCGGTGTAGCGCCTTTCGTAGAAAAGTTGTTGCCACTGGCGCACCATGCCCAGGAAGCCGTTGTTGATGATGGCAATCTTGATCGGCAGGTCATGCTCCTGTTTAATCACTGCCAGTTCCTGAAGAGTCATCTGGAAGCCGCCATCACCTGCCACGACCCACACCAACCGATCCGGACGCGCCATCTGGGCGCCGATCGCTGCTGGCAATGCATAGCCCATCGTGCCCAGACCGCCGCTCGTCAGCAGTTGTCCAACTTGATCGTGAATGAAGTACTGGCTTTCCCACATCTGGTGCTGTCCGACATCGGTCACGATAATCGGGGGCTCGTTGCGCGCATTGTGCGTCGCGTGCCAGAGTTGCCGAATGACGAAGGGCGGGATCAGTTCATCGACCTCATAGTTAATGATATCTGATTGTTCGGTGTCGCCTTTCCACTCTTTGATCTCCTGGAGCCAGACCTGATGACGACGCGCCTCGATCAGCGGCAACATAGCCGGCAATGTCTCTGCTAGGTCGCCTACCACCGCCAGATGCGGCACGACATTCTTGCCCACTTCGGCTTTATCCAATTCGAAGTGGATAATCTTGGCCTGCTTGGCGAAACTGCTCAGCACGCCGGTGATACGGTCGTCAAATCGCATCCCCATGGCAATGAGTACGTCACACGCCTGAATCGCGCGGTTGGCATAGGCTTCACCATGCATTCCGCCCATGCCCAAACTGAGCGGGTGGCTTTCAGGAATGTTGCCCGCGCCTAATAGCGTAGTCACCACCGGGATTTCAGCGCGCTCGACCATTTCAAGCAGTTCCCGCCCCATCCCAGCCAGGGTAATGCCGTGCCCAGAAAGCACCAACGGGCGTTCAGCTTTATTGATCAATGCTGCCGCCTGACGCACTGCATCCATGTCCACATTCGGCCAGGGTTCGAAGCCGGGCAGCTCGATCTCGTAATCGTACCGGAACATGCCTGTTGCGTTCTGCACGTCTTTGCAGATGTCGACCAACACCACGCCGGGGCGCCCTTCACGTGCAATATAGAAGGCTTCTTTTAGAATCAAGGGAAGTTCATTGACGTCTGTGACCAGGTAATTGTGTTTACAAACGGGGGCGGTCACACCCACCACATCGGATTCCTGGAAGGCGTCGGTGCCCAGGAGGTTGGTCGGCACCTGACCGGTGATAGCGACGATCGGCACACTGTCCATCTGCGCCGTTGCCAGACCGGTGACCAGGTTGGTGGCGGCTGGCCCGCTGGTGGCGATACAGACGCCCACTTCGCCGGTCGCCCTTGCCCAGCCGTCCGCCATGTGCGCAGCGCACTGTTCGTGGCGCACCAACACATGGTGAATCTTACCCTCCGCCTCATAGGGTGACAAGGCGTCATAGGTCGGCAAGATGGCGCCGCCGGGGTGTCCATAGACCACGCGCACCCCTTCGCGCACCATTGCCTCCCAGACCATCTGCGCCCCTTTCATCGGCACAGGCGTTTCCTGTGGCGTCGGGGCAGGCTTTCCATTCCTTTTTGGCATGTCGAATCTCCTCCATTGCCGGATTGGAACTGCTACGGTTACACTAACAAAAAAAGACCCTTCCCAGTTGGGAAGGGTCTACGGTGACCTTGTGTGACGCAGCCTGCGCCTCAGCCTTCTCCAACCATGATCGGCTTCCGGTCTACTACTACGACCCGAAGCACGTCAATAAGGATGAGGCTAATCAAGGCGAAGGTCCGCATGGCGGCTACTTTTCTGATGATTGTATTTGTGCAAGTTCGATTGAGCCACTTACTACTTGTGTGACAGTATAGCGGCGTCGCAATTGCTTGTCAACTGTCGCAGACTGAAATGGTCAAATTCAGGTTTGGCGCAAATTGCGTAGCGTTGCACTGGATGCAATCCTCGCCGCGCCTCAATTGCGTCGGCGTAGCTCGGTGAAGCCCTCTCCCAGCGCTTGCTGCGTCGTGCCGATGATGACGAAGGCGTGTGGGTCGTGCGTGGCGACGACGCGCTTCAGGTCGCCAACCTGCGGGCGGTAGATCGTGCACATGACTATGGTGCGCGGCTCGCCTGTGTAGCCGCCGACGGCCTCCCAATAGCTTACGCCGCGCCCCAGCTCGGCGATGAGCGCCTGAGTGATCGGCTGTGGTCGTGTAGTGACGACCATCGCTGTGCGCGCACGGCTTGGGCCTTCCAGCACAAAGTCCGCAGCCTGCCCGCTAAGCAAGAGAGTGAGCATAGCGTAGAGCGCGATTTCCCAGCCAAAGATTACACCTGCCGCCAGCACAATGGCGCCGTCCACAAAGAGGTAAATCTGGCTGAGCGACAGCCCAGTCTTGACCTGAATGACGCGTCCGATGATGGCAGTTCCACCTAGCGTGGCGCCAGCGACGTAGAGTAAACCGCCGCCAATGCCGCCGACCAGCCCGGCATAGATGGCGCTGAGCAGGACGTTATCAGTGATCGGCCATGCCGACAACAGCGCAGGCAGATAGCGATCCAGGAGTCCAGTGGTCACGGTAAAGAGCAGCACCGCCAGCGCAGTCGAAAAGAGAAAGCGCCAACGCCCCAGATAAAAGAAACCCATCATAAAAAGCGGGATGTTCATGATCAGGTACATTGTAGCAATGGGCCAGCCGGTGAAGTAGTTGATCAGAATGGCAATGCCGCTGACGCCGCCGGCGGCAATGTTATAAGGCACCTGGAAGAGACTGAAGCCAGCGCCAGCCAGCGTCGCCCCAATCAGAATCAACAAGATACGCCATAACTCGTCCAGGATGCGCGGCAGGTGAAGAGATTTCATGAACACTCCTTGCTTTCAACGCTGATTACCAGCCCCAATGTGGTCAAAAATTACTCAAAGCAGTTGACAAGCCTTTGGGAATCTGTTATAAATGAATCGCCCAAACGAAACATGTTTAGTAAACAATGGCGGCAAGTCTGGTCGTAAGCTGCTGCTATTGCAGGTTGTACTCACCATACATTTCACCATCTGGCATCGCCATGGCAAGTGCGCGCAAGATCGCAAAAGAAGCGGGCGTCTCGATCGGCACCGTGTCGCGCGTCCTCAACAACAAGGGAGGCGTGAGCGAAGACACGCGACGCCGTGTGATGGAAGTCGCCCATGACTTGAATTACGCCCTGCCCAAACGTCTGCCCTTGTCGATGACAACCATCACACATGTTGGGCTGCTGGTCAAGCCTATGAGCGAGACAAGCATCCTGGCAAACCCATTTTACGCGGATGTCTATCATGGCGTCGAACAGGCTTGTAGCGATTATGGCATTCAGCTGGCCTTTAACGTGCTGGACATTGCCGACGAGCGTCTGCGCAAGCTGCCAACGTTGTTAGGCGACGAACGCATCGGTGGGCTAATCCTGATCGGTGCGCTGCCCCATGCAGTGGTGGAAGCATTGGCGCAGGCCAGCCCGGCGCCGCGCGTGCTGGTGGATAACTGGGCGCCGGACTTGCCCGGTGACAGCGTCATGCTGGACAACTGCGGTGGCATGTCGGCGGTGGTTGAACACTTGCTTGCCAAAGGGCATCGGCGGATTCTCTTTGTCAGCGGCCCAGAGCATCCGAGCATTGTGGAGCGGCGGCAGGCGTATGAGGATGTACTGGAGCGACATGGATTGGAGCCGCAACTGATCGAGACGCCTGACTTGAGCATCCGCGACGGCGAAGTAGCAGCCGACATGTTGCTGGAGAATCATCGTGATGTGACAGCGGTGGTGTGCTCCAACGATATGCAGGCAATTGGTGTGATTCGCCGTCTGCTCCAGGAGAGTGTTCGCATCCCACAAGAGATGGCAGTCAGTGGCTTTGATGATGTGCAGATGGCGAGTTTTATCCAGCCGGCGTTGACCACCGTCCATGTGGATCGGGCTGCATTTGGGCGGCTGGCCGTTGAGTTGCTGCTTGGACGCATCCGTAGCCCACAGCGACCGCCAGTGCGGTGCACGTTGGGCGTGCAGCTGGTGGTGCGCGCCTCTACGGATTGCCTGCACACATCCTCGCCAGCGGGGAAGGTTGTCACAGAGCGGACGAACTGATTTCCAGGTGGATATGGTTTGTATTGGCGCGATGACGCGTGGTTCGTGTTGCGTAAATTATTTAAATGCGTAGCAGGCGCCACGCTATACCGGAAACATCGTGGCTCTACCCGGCGATCAGTCAAGAACAGAAATTTGCTGTGGCTGTGCGTCCGTGTCGTCAGCCAGCGCAAAGCCATGGAAGGAGGGGCAAACACACTCAGGCATAAACTGCAATTTCCCTCACCCAGATTTGTAAAGTGTACGTTCAACGCCAAACCTATTCGTTTGAGGAGGTAAAGATGAGAGGTCGTTTTTCAGTTTTCATGCTGCTGCTGATGATCGCCAGCCTGGTGCTCTCAGCCTGTGGTGGCGCTGCAGCGCCTGCCGCTCCGCCTGCTGCGGAAGCACCTGCCACGGAGGCGCCT
>CZCA01003113.1_pt1 | contig 10094 bp, 9 predicted proteins | sample 591981 | NCBI WGS metagenome assembly CZCA01 (sample SAMEA3556810, study PRJEB10932) | anaerobic digester metagenome
ATGTGGGGGCTGGGCTGGTGCTCGGCCGGCAGCCACAGCAGGATGGCGTCGAGCGTGCCGACGATCCAGGCGAGCACCATGAAGGTGATCGCCAGCGGGATCCAGATCAGCAGGCCGGTGATGAAGTATTTTTTCAAGTCAGTGGCACGCGCAGCCGCCGCCGCAGCTGGCTGCGGGCGTGGGGTCGGACGACGACGATGAGGCGGGCGCCGCGGCCGAGCTGCCGCCGCCCTTGAAGTCGGTGGCGTACCAGCCCGAGCCCTTCAGCTGGAAGCCGGCGGCCGACAGCAGCTTGGCGTAGCCAGTGGCGCCGCAGGAGGGGCATGAGGACAGCGGCGCATCGCTCATTTTCTGCAGGTGTTCTTTCTGGAAACCGCAGCTCGGGCAACGATATTCATAGATGGGCATGGCGTGCTCCCGAAAACAAGTGCGCAAGTCTAACGCAATGCAGCATAAGGAAAAAGCGCGCCCGGTATCCGGTGCGCGCCTGTGAGATGGGGGCGGCCGCTGGCGGCTTCAAGCCCGGTCGAGAGAGGCTCAGAGCAGGCCGAGATAGCGCGTTGTCAGCGTCTCGCCCCAGAACAGGGCGATCACCCCGGCGGCAGCCAGGTAGGGGCCGAAGGGGATCGGCACGTTTCGGCCATGGCGGGCGAAGAGGATCAGCGCGATGCCAACGAGTGCGCCGACCAGCGATGACAGCAGGATGGTCAGCGGCAGCACCTGCCAGCCCAGCCAGGCCCCAATCGCACCGAGCAGCTTGAAGTCGCCATAGCCCATGCCCTCCTTGCCGGTGACGAGCTTGAACAGCCAGAACACTGACCACAGCGCGAGGTAGCCAGCCATGGCGCCGACGACTGCACTCGACAGCTCGGTGTAGGTGCCGCCGAGGTTGAAGGCCAGCCCGAGCCACAGCAGTGGCAGCGTGATGTCGTCGGGGAGCAGTTGGGTGTCGAGATCGATGAAGGCGAGCGCCACCATCGCCCAGATGAAGAGCAGGGCGCCGAGCGCGGCCAGGCCGAAGCCGAAGTGCCAGGCGGCGTAGCCCGACAGCGCTGCGGTGAAGGCTTCGACGATCGGGTAGCGCTTGCTGATGCCCGCGCCGCAGTGGCGGCAGCGCCCGCGCAGCAGCACGTAGCTGACGACCGGGATGTTCTCGAACGCACCGATCTGGTGGCCGCAGTGCGGGCAGCGCGAGCGTGGCGTGGCGAGATTGAAGCGCTCGGCCGCGGGTGTCGCCTCGCCGCGCAGCTCGGCAGCCTGGGCATGCCAGTCTCGCTCCATCATCTTCGGCAGGCGATGGATGACGACGTTGAGGAAGCTGCCGACGAAGAGGCCGAGCAGCGTGGCGAGCGTGGCGAAAGCGAGCGGATCCTGCAGCAGCTCGAGCATGGATCAGACGACCGAGCCGAGCTTGAAGATCGGCAGGTACATCGCGACCACAAGGCCGCCGATGATGGTGCCGAGGAAGACCATGATCAGCGGCTCGAGCAACTGCGACAGGCCGGCGACCGCGTCGTCGACTTCCTGCTCGAAGAAGTCGGCGACCTTGCCCAGCATGGCGTCGAGCTGGCCGGACTCCTCGCCGATCGACACCATCTGCACCACCATCGTGGGGAAGACGTCCGAGGACTGCATCGCCAGCGTCAGACTGGTGCCGGTGCTGACGTCGCTCTGGATCTGCTTGGTGGCGACCAGATAGACGTGATTGCCGGAAGCGCCGCCCACCGAGTCGAGCGCCTCCACCAGCGGCACGCCGGCCGCGAACATGGTGGATAGCGTCCGCGTCCAGCGCGCCACGGTAGCCTTGCGGATGATCGGGCCGATGACAGGGAAGCGCAGCAGCGCGCGGTCGAGCGCAATCTGCATGGCCGTGGAGCGTTTGTAGCTCCAGGCGATGGCGACGATCGCCCCGATCAGGGCGCCGAAGACGAGGTACCAGGACTCGACGAAGAAGTCCGACATCGCGATCACCATCATCGTCGGCGCCGGCAGGTCGGCGCCGAAGCTCGCGAACACGCTCTTGAACTCGGGGATCACAAACAGCATCATCACCGACACCACCAGGCCGGCGACCACGATCACCGCTGTCGGGTAGAACAGCGCCGACTTGATCTTGCTCTTGATCGCGAGGATCTTTTCCTTGTAGGTGGCGATGCGGTCGAGGAGGCTGTCAAGGATGCCCGCCTGCTCGCCGGCGGCGACCAGGTTGCAGAACAGCTTGTCGAAATGCACCGGATGTTTGGCGAAGGCCTGTGACAGGTTGAGACCAGTCTCGACGTCGGAGCGGATCTCGTTGAGCAGGCGCGACAGCGCCGGGTTGCCCGAGCCCTTCATGGCGATGTCGAAGGCCTGCAGCAGCGGCACGCCGGATTTCATCATGGTCGCGAGCTGGCGGGTAAACAGCGCAATGTCCTTGTCGCTGATGCGCCCACCGCGGGCCATCTTGTGCTTCTTGACCTTGCTGACCTGGATGCCCTGGCGGCGCAGCATCGCCTGCACCATGGCGTCGCCGGGGGCGCGGATTTCGCCGCGGACGACCTTGCCGGTCTTGTCCTTGCCTTCCCAGGTGTACAGATCTTCCTTCGGGCCTGTGGCGCGCACTGCCCGGCTTGCTGTCGCCATGAGATCGAACGTCCTTTATTCGTTGGTCGACGCCAGCACTTCTGCAAGTGAGGTGACGCCCTGTTTTACCTTGCTGAGGCCCGACTGGCGCAGGTCTCGCACGCCCTCGCGCTGGGCCTGGGCGGCGATGTCCATCGAGTTGCCGCCCGTCATGATGATGTGGGCGATCTCCTCGGTGATCGGCATGACCTGGTAGATGCCCACGCGGCCCTTGTAGCCGCTGCCCTTGCAGCGATCACAGCCCACCGGTCCCATCGGTTGCCAGCTCCCGTCCAGTTCCTCGGGCGCGAAGCCCGCTTCGATCAGCGCTTCCATCGGAATGTCCATCGGCTTCTTGCAGGAGCATAGCCGGCGGGCCAGACGCTGGGCCGTGATAAGAATCACCGAGGATGCGATATTGAACGGCGCGACGCCCATATTCTTTAGGCGTTCGAGCGTCGAGGGCGCGTCGTTGGTGTGCAGGGTGGACAGCACGAGGTGGCCGGTCTGCGCGGCCTTGACCGCGATCTCGGCGGTCTCGAGGTCACGGATCTCACCCACCATGATGATGTCCGGATCCTGGCGCAGGAACGCGCGCAGCGCCGCCGAGAAGGTGAGTCCAGCCTTTTCGTTGACGTTGACCTGGTTGATGCCGGGCAGGTTGATTTCGGCTGGATCTTCTGCAGTGGAGATGTTGACGTCCGCGCCGTTGAGCATGTTGAGGCAGGTGTACAGCGAGACCGTCTTGCCCGAGCCGGTGGGGCCCGTCACCAGCACCATGCCGTAGGGGCGCTTGATCGCGTTGACCAGGGCTTCCTTCTGGTCCGGGTCGTAGCCGAGGGCGTCGATGCCGAGCATGGCCGAGCTCGGGTCGAGGATCCGCATCACGATCTTCTCGCCATGCAGCGTCGGCAGCGTCGATACGCGGAAGTCGATCGCCTTGTTTTTCGACAGCACGAGCTTCATGCGGCCATCCTGCGGCACGCGCTTCTCGGAGATGTCGAGGCGCGAGATCACCTTGATGCGCGCCGCGATCTTGTCCTTGAGCACCAGTGGCGGCTGCGAGATGTCGCGCAGGATGCCATCGGTGCGTACGCGGATGCGGTAGTACTTCTCGTAGGGCTCGAAGTGGATGTCCGAGGCGCCCTCGTTGATCGCATCGATCAGCACCTTCTGGATGAACTTGACGACCGGGGCGTCATCGACCTCGTTCGCCTCGTCCTCGTCGCGCTGCTGCGTGGGGCTGTCCTGCTGCAGCAGGTCCATGTCGAAGGCTTCGCCGGTCAGCTCCTTGAGCGTGTCGGCGGCGGATTCGGACAGGGTTTCGACGACGCGCTTGAGCTTGTCGGCCTCGGCGATCACGAGGTCGAGCTGCATGCCGGTCTGGAAGCGGATCTCGTCGAGCGCGCGCAGGTTCGACGGGTCGGCGGTGGCGAGCGTGATGCGGTTCTGACGCTTGGCGAGCGGGGCGACCTGGTGCTTCGCGAGCAGCTTGCGGTCGACCGCATCGCGCGCGAACATCGCGGTGTCGAAGGCGGCGATGTCGAGGAGCGGGTAGCCGAAGGTCTCGGCGGCGAAGCGCGCCATCGCCGCGCAGTTCATCAGTCCGCGATTGGCGACCTCGAGCATGAAGGCGTTGGTGGCGTCGTTCGCGTGCGCAGAGCAGGCGAGTGCATCGGCCTCCTGCAGATGACCATGCTGGATCAGCGCCCTGGCAAATCCGCTCAGGGTCGGTTTGTTGGTTGCCGACATGCCTTGCTCGCGTTCGAGGTGCGGCCGATGTTGCCCGCCGGGTGCGCCCTTGTAAAGATCCGCACGGCCCCCGGCGTGATCGCCTGCCTCATTGGGCCCCGCTGCGCGAGACGGGCCGGAACAGGCGTGCGGTGCGGACCATGCGGTCCTGCGTCTGCACCACCTCGATCGGTGTGTCGGCGATCTTCATCGAGACGCCGGTCTCGGGAATTTCCTGCAGGTGCTCGAGGATGAGGCCGTTGAGCGTCTTCGGTCCGTTCGTCGGCAGTTCGAGCTCGAGCTTGCGATTGAGCTCGCGCAGGTTGGCCGAGCCATCGACCAGCACGTTGCCCTCGTCGTTCCATGCGATACGCTCGCCGGCATCGGGCGTGCTGGTGGTGAACTTGCCGATGAGCTCCTCGATGATGTCCTCGAGGGTGATGAGACCGAGCAGTTCGCCGTACTCGTCGACCACGAAGGCCATCCGCTGCTGGTTCTCCTGGAAGAACTGCAGTTGCGAGTACAGCGCCGTATCTGCCGGCACGAAATAAGGTCGCGCGAGCAAGTCCCGGAGGCGCGCGATGCCGAAAGGCTGCTCGAGGGTGTCGCTGAGCAGGCGACGCTGGTGAAGCACGCCGATCACGTGCTCGCGGTCACCGTCGAAGACGGCGAGGCGGGTGTGGAAGCTGGTCGCGATCTGATGCCGGATCTCATCTTCGGGGTCCGAGAGGTCGATGGCCTCGATGGCACCGCGCGGGGTCATAACGTCCTCGACCGTGATGCTTTCGAGGTCGAAGAGGTTCATCAGAATGCTGCGGTGCTTGTGCGGGATGTACTGGCCCGATTCGATCACCATCGCCCGCAGCTCTTCGACCGACAGCGCGCTACTCGTGTCCTCCCCGGACTTCAGGCCGAGCAGCCCGAGCAGGCCGCGCGAGAACAGGTTCACGAACCAGACCGCAAAGTAGAAGGTGCGCAGCAGTGCCGAGAGCGGGTAGGCGACGATCGGCGCGAGGCGGTCGGCATGATTGGCGCCGATCACCTTGGGCGTGATCTCGGAGAAAACCAGGATGGCAAAGGTGACGAGCAGCGTCGCGACGCCGAGGGCCCAGCGCTCGTCACCGAAGAGTTCGAGCGTGATCACGCTGACCAGCGTGGCGGCAGCGGTATTGACGAGGTTGTTGAACAGCAGGATGACGCCCAGCAAGCGGTCGGTCCTGGCCAGCAGGTCCAGCGCGAGGTTGGCGCCGTGGTTCCCCTGGGCGGCCAGCGAGCGTAAGCGGTAGCGGTTCGCGGCCATCATCACGGTCTCGGACATCGAGAAGCAGCCCGATAGCACCAGGAGCACGACGAGCGCGGTGATTTGAAGCGTCAGGTGGATGTCTGACACGGAAGGACCGGAGAGTTTGCGGGGGCCTGAGTATTCGAGCGGGTCAGAACGCTGTCAATGGTTTAGCCGCTGCGGTGTTCAGCCAGCACGGTGGAGTACCACCTCGATGACGAAGCGGCTGCCCACGTAGGCCAGCATCAGCGCAACGAATCCCGCGAGCGTCCAGCGCAGCGCAACTCGCCCGCGCCAGCCCCAAAGCCGGCGACCGACCAGCAGCCCGCCGAACAGCAGCCAGGAGATGAAGGCGAACACCGTCTTGTGATCGACCCTGAGCGCCTGGCCGAAAAGCGTCTCGGCGAACAGCACGCCCGTCACCAGGGTCAGCGTCAGCAGCACGAAGGCGATGCTGATCAGGCGGAACAGCAGCGCCTCCATGGTGAGAAGCGGCGGCAGGCCCGCGAGTAGCCGGCTGAAACGCGCGCTGTGCAACTGGCGGCTGGCGACGGACATCAGCATAGCGTGCAGGGCGGCGAGCGTGAACAGGCTGTAGGCCAGCATGGCGATCACGAAATGGACGCGGAAGGCGGGCGAGGCTGCGTTGGCGAGCACATGGTCGCCAGGGAAAAACAGCGGGAAGAGGCTGGCGACTGCGCCTGCGGACATGATGACCGCATGCAGGCCCTCGAGCCGGGTGTATAGCGTCTCGACCCAGTAGAAGCACACCGCCAGCCACACCATCAGTGACAGCGCGACGCCGAAGCCGAAGCGCATGTCCATGCCCGGGAATATGGCGGCGTGCAGGGCTGCGCCATGGGTCAGGACGGCGGCGAGCAGCAGCAGACGCTCGCGCGTGCTCATGCACTCGCGCGCCCCGTCGCGCCCGGTGCCGCCCATGAGGCAGGTTCTCCAGAACAGCACGCCGCCCGCCGCATAAAGCGAGGCAGGAACCAGATGAAGTAGAATTGTGCGCATACGTAGCTGCAGTTTACTCCAAGTCACGCGCCCAAGGCCCGACCGAACATGCTCGATAATCTGACTCAACGCCTGTCAAAAGTCGTCAAGACCCTGCGCGGCCAGGCCCGCCTGACTGAAGAGAACATCCAGGAGGCGATGCGCGAGGTGCGCATGGCGCTGCTCGAAGCCGACGTCGCGCTCCCGGTGGTCAAGGACTTCGTCGCCCGTGTCAAGGAGAAGGCGGTCGGTCAGGAGGTCATTGCTTCGCTGACCCCGGGGCAGGCCCTGGTCGGGGTCGTGCATGACGAACTCAAGGCGCTGATGGGCGGCGCCCACGAGGGCCTCGATCTGTCGACCCAGCCGCCCGCGGTGGTGCTGATGGCCGGCCTGCAGGGCGCGGGCAAGACCACCACCACCGGCAAGCTCGCGAAGCTGCTGCACGAGCAGCAGAAGAAGAAGGTGCTGGTGGTTTCCACCGACGTCTATCGTCCGGCGGCGATCGAGCAGTTGAAGACGGTGGCGGCCCAGGCGGGGGTCGGCTTCTTCCCCTCGGAGACCGTGCAGAGGCCGGTCGACATCGCGCTCGCTGCGCTCGACTACGCACGTAAGCACCACATCGACGTGCTGCTGGTCGACACCGCCGGTCGGCTCGCGGTGGACGAGGCGATGATGGCCGAGATCCAGGCCCTGCACGCAGCGGTCAAGCCGATCGAGACCCTGTTCGTGGTCGATGCGATGCTCGGCCAGGACGCGGTGAACACCGCGCGCGCCTTCAACGAGGCGCTGCCGCTCACCGGCGTGGTGCTGACCAAGCTCGACGGTGACTCGCGCGGCGGCGCGGCGCTGTCGGTGCGCCACGTGACGGGCAAGCCACTCAAGTTCGCCGGCGTCGGCGAGAAGCTCTCCGGCCTCGAGCCCTTCCACCCCGATCGCATGGCCAGCCGCATCCTCGGCATGGGCGACATCCTTGGCCTGGTCGAGGATGCACGCCGCGGGGTCGATGAGGAGAAGGCCAAGGCCTTTGCGCAGAAGTTGAAGACCGGCAAGGGCTTCGATCTCAACGACTTCAAGGAGCAGATCGCGCAGATGCGCAAGATGGGCGGGCTGTCCTCGATGATGGACAAGCTGCCGGCGCAGTTCGCACAGGCCGCAGGCAAGCTGCAGGGCGGGGCGGAGGAGAAGGCGATCGGCCGTATCGAGGGCATCATCAACTCGATGACCCCGCTCGAGCGCGCCAAGCCCGAACTCCTCAAGGCCAGCCGCAAGCGCCGCATCGCCGCCGGCGCCGGGGTGACGGTGCAGGAGGTGAATCGTCTGCTCAGCCAGTTCGAGCAGACGCAGAAGGTGATGAAGCAGTTCTCCAAGGGCGGCATGAACAAGATGATGCGCGCCATGAAGGGCATGATGCCGGGCGGCCTCCCGGGCCTGCCGCGCTGATCGGGCATTCGTTATCGAGGGCATCCCGCGATGAAAGACATTCTCGTCGCCTTCGGGCGGGCGAGCCGCAGCCTGATGCGGCGCGACATCTTCTGGCATCTGCTGTGGCCGGGCTTGCTCGCCGTGGTGATCTGGGCGGTGGTCGCGCTCATGTTGTGGGCCCCCGTCACCGAGGGTCTCTACGCCTGGGTGAGCGGGTGGACCCTCATCAGCGGCTGGTTGGCCGCGTCCGAAACGACGGCGGCGATCGTACTGGTGTTGATCCAGATCGCGACCGCGCTGCTGATCGTGCCGCTCGTCTATGTGACCGCTGCGATGCTGGTCGCGACCGTCGCGCTGCCGCTGATGCTCGAGAAGGTGGCGCGCGTGGACTATGCCGACATCGAACAGCGCCGTGGGGGCTCGAATCTCGGCAGCGCCTGGAACTCGATCCTTGCGGGTGTGCTGTTCCTGATCGCGCTCATCGTGTCTCTCCCGTTCTGGCTGATTCCCGGGGCTGGCCTCCTGATCTCGGTTGCGCTCACCGGCTGGCTCAACCAGCGCGCCTTCGGCTACGACGCCCTGATGTTCCATGCCGACAAGGCTGAGCTTCAGCGCCTGCGCGACGACTGGCGACCGCAGATGCTGTTGCTGGGTGGCGGCACCGCGCTGCTGGCCTATGTGCCGGTCATCAACCTGGTCGCCCCCGCCTACGCGGGTCTGGCGTTCGTCCATTACATGCTCGAAACCCTGCGGCGCCACCGGCTGAAATACGGCGTCACCGTGCTCGACGCCGATGCGGGCGCTGCCCAGCGGAAACTGCCATGAACTTCGGTGCCCTGATCATCGGCGACGAGATCCTGTCCGGTCGTCGCAGTGACAAACACCTCGCCAAGCTCATCGAACTGCTCGGCGCGCGCGGGCTCAAGCTGTCCTGGGCGCGCTACGCGGGTGACGACTTCGCCCGCCTGACCGAGACCCTGCGCCAGACCTTCGCGACCGGCGACGTGGTGTTCAGCTTCGGCGGCATCGGCGCGACGCCTGACGACCGTACCCGCGAGGCCGCAGGCGCCGCACTCGGGCTGGAACTGGCCCTGCACCCCGAGGCCGAGGCAGAAATCCGCGCCCGCTTCGGTGATGAGATCACCCCGGAGCGTCTGCAGATGGGTGTGTATCCGGTGGGCAGCGAGATCATCCCCAACAGCTTCAACCGCATCCCCGGCTTTTCGATTCGCCGGCACTACTTCACACCGGGTTTCCCGATCATGGCCTGGCCGATGGTCGAATGGGTGCTGGACACCCACTACGCCCACCTGCACCACGCCGAGGACTATGTGGAGCAGGCGGTGACGGTGTGGGATGCCTTCGAGGGCCAGTTGATCGGGCTGATGCGTCAGGTCACCGCGGACTTTCCCGGCACCACGCTGTTCAGCCTGCCCACCATCGCGGCCGAGGGCCAGCGCCGGTCTCTGGAGCTTGGCATGAAGGGGCCGGCTGCACGCGTTGCCGAGGCCATGGCCTGCATCAAGGCCGACCTTGATGCGCGTGGCCTTGCGTGGGAAGACAAGGTTTGAGCGCTCGCGGCCGCGCAGCGGCGCAGGAGCAGTCGCACAGCTTGGTCGTCGAGGGGGTCCGCGTCGATCTGGTGCTGCGCCGCTCGGCACGTCGGTCTTTCGCGCTGCAGGTCGATCACCGCGGCGCCCGGGTCGCCGCTCCGCTGCAAGCCCCGCTGGTCGAGATCGAACGTTTCGTACATGGTCACGGACGCTGGTTGCTCGATCGCCTGCAGGCCCGTGCGGCAGCGCGCCCGCCGCCGGCGTTGGCTGTCGCGGACGGTGCGACCGTGCCGCTGTTCGGACTCCCGTTGACGCTTCGCCTGCATGAAGGGCGTGTCGCCCGGTGGCGCATGCTGACCCACGAGCGCGAGGAACTCCTGCTGCCGGGTGCCGTCGATCCGTTGCGTGCACTCTTGCACGCCCTCCAGGCGCGCGCGCTCGCCTGGTACCGCGGGCGGGTCGAGGAGTATTGCCATCGGCCTGTCTCTTATACACATCTCCGCGCC
>CZCA01006407.1_pt1 | contig 10094 bp, 8 predicted proteins | sample 591981 | NCBI WGS metagenome assembly CZCA01 (sample SAMEA3556810, study PRJEB10932) | anaerobic digester metagenome
AGGTAAGCGTCAAATAGCCCCCACCTTCAATGGGTGGGGGCTATTGTGTATGCTAAGGTGTTATCGAGTGGTTTTACAGGTCTCCGGCAATGATGTGGAGTATGGAAGCAAGTTTTCGATAGCAGCTGGATCCTCGATATCAATGTTCGGCATCTTCTCGAATACATGACATAAGTAGGCGAAAGGATTCAGCCCGTTTTCCTTTGCAGTCTCTATGATACTGTAGATTATCGCGCTGGCTTCGGCGCCGCGTGGGGTATTGGCAAATAGCCAGTTCTTCCGCCCGATCACGAATGGCTTGATAGCACGCTCACTGCGGTTGTTGCTGATCTCCAGGCGGCCATCGTGCATAAACGCCCCAAGCTTATCCCACTGGTTCAGACAATAGGCTGCTGCCCGGCCGAAGGCGCTTTTGGGCAGGGCCTTTGAGGATTGATCATTTAGCCATGCCAAAAAAGCGTCCAATACCGGCCGGCTGCGTTCAAGGCGAGCTTGACAGCGTTCATCCGGAGTCGCGTCCTCAAGATCACGCTCTATCGCAAAGAGTTGATTACAAAACTCAAGCCCCTGCCGTGCGGCGACATCCGCCGAACGGCTGTCAGGTGGCAAGATCTTAAGCGCCTCGTCAAACTTCCGCCTGGCATGCGCCCAGCAGCCCACCAGCGTTATGTCGGGCATTTCGTTATAGCCGGAATATCCATCGACGTGAAGGTAACCCTTGTACCCGGAGAGAAACTCCCTCGGATGGGTGCCAGCCCTTGTTTGTTGATAATCGTAAAGCACAATAGGAGATGAGTATCTCCCGGTGCGGTAAACCCACATGTATGATTGGGATTCTGCCTTCCGACCGGACTCACGCAATACCTGAAGCGTGGTCTCATCAGCATGGAGGATATCCTCTTTAAGCAGTTGTTTATGCATCGTTTCGTAAAGGGGTTTAAGCCACTTGTTTGCCCCATGAATCATCCAATTGGCCAGTGTCTGCCGGGAAAGTTCCAGCCCCATTCGGGATAACTGCTGCTCCTGACGATAAAGGGGTAAACTGTAAACGTACTTCTGGGTCATGATATAGGCCATGGCAGAAGGAGAAGCAAGGCCTCCTTTTAAAACAGGATTAGGCATAGGAGCCGTTACAATAGGAGTGGTAATCCCCTCATTTTCGCACCGGCGGCAAGCGTAAACGTGGCGTACATGTTTTATTACTTTAGCCTGGGCGGGGATAATCTTGATCTCTTGCCGTACTTCAACGCTCATCTCATGCAAAGGACCACCGCAACAGGAGCAAATCTGCTCTTCCTCTGGAAGCTCGTATTCTATTGTTTCCACCTGAAGATCCTTTAGCATGGCCTCGCGATGACCGCGCTGCTTGCGGCGCTTGTATGTGATCTCCTCAAGTGTAGGCTCCGCAGGGAGGGGTTTGGCTTCTGCCTCAGCTTCGTTAAAAAGCTGTAATTGCAGATCGTCACTCCGCTCGCTGGAAGTGCCGAACTGCCTCTTTTGATTCAAGTGAAACTGTTCCTCGAACCACCTGACCTTAACAGTAAGTTCGAAAATTCCCTTCCGAAGCTCTTTGTTTTCTTTCTTGAGTTCAGCTATTGTATTGGTGAGATCTGCTGTATTGCTCATACTTTATATATTCGACATCAATCGCAAAGTACCTGCTATCTGGGCGCTATTTCTGTAGAAAATTTTCGTGCTATGGATTTCATACCACTATTCTGGCCAAGACAGCCGGATGCGCCTTTCTTTGCTCAAGGGATAACCCGTCCAATAACCATCTAAGTTCCCGCCGGGTGATGGTAATTGTACCTGTGCCTTCTCTAGGCCACCTGAATCTGCCTCTTTCCAAACGCCGGTAGTATAGCCAGAATCCATTGTGATCCCAATAGAGGATCTTAATCTTATCTCTTCGGCGATTGCAGAAGGCAAATAAGCAAGGAGAGAAGGGATCGAGGTGAAGAACCTCCTTAGTAAGAGCGGCTAATCCATCAATCGACTTGCGCAGGTCAGTGCTGCCGCAAGCTAAGTACACCCTCCGAGCGTCACACTCACTCAGCATGCCCAAGCGCCCTCACTATGCCACCAAGTAACTCAGGATCAAAACCCGCCCTTACGACAATTATTGCATTGCCGACCTTCACTTCAAAAGCGGTGGTAGAAACAGAAGATCCTCCCGCCTCAACTTGCAGCCATTGAATCTGACTTGCAGGCAAAAGATCCTCCTGCCTGAACTTTGCAGCCCAATAGTATAGCTGTCCGGCCTTAACATCATGCTTTCGGGACCACTCGGCGACTGTTAGCCCGCTATTCCTAAACTCATCCACAATGTCTTTCCATTTCCTCCTGAGCTCACTGTTTGCCATGAGAGAATCCCCCCTGTATCTATGCTTCCTCTGGGGATTATCTCACCTTTATCGATGTAAGCCCAGGTGGGGGCTATTTGACGCTTACGTAGAAAATCGTGCAATGAAAATAAAAATGTGGTCGTTTTACGACCACACCTAACAGAGCCCACGGTTTTTGGCTATTCTCTCTCCAGGGTGGCGGTAGTTGTAGCTGTTTAGAGCCAATAGCGATTGGGGGTTGCACATATCTCAGTTGACGGTGAGCGGTGGTCATGGTATCTAAGTGTCGTAGATGCCTCAGGGCTTTAGATACCCGGACCTCGCCGCATGGCGATTCATGTCCTGAATGAGCCGGACAGCAGAGCGCATTGAGGCAGTGATATGCTGGGCAACGAAGTACACTCTGGCTTGTGTATCGTCTTCTGTGCGTCCGGCGCGGCCTGCCATCTGGGTAAGGGTTGCGGTATCGAATATCCGTTCATAGTCAGCGTAAAGAACCAGGACGTCAGCATCTTGAACTGTGATGCCTCGTTCAAGCACGCTGGTTGAGACAATGATGTCAAGTGCGCCTGTCCTAAAAGCTTCTCGGTGCAAGTCCCGGTTAGGGTGGGCTGCATGAATTGAAGCAATTCTCGGTGTTTTGAGCTGCGAGGCACTTCCAGCTGGTGAGAAACTTCCGGCGGGTGACGAGCTTCCGGCCGGTGAGTAGCTTTCGACAGGAGTTGCATTTTGGCTGCCAGGCGACTGTCCCGACTGTGCCGAGACTTGTAATGAAGCAGATAATCCTGTGCAGACCATGCGTGACAGTGCCACTGTCGGGACGAATACGAACACCTTCCTTCCTGCTCTCAGTGAACGTTCTACTATGGCTAGCACTTTGTCCGGTAGACGAAGTCCGTTACCTGCGCTCCTGCAGGTTTCGGCATCACCTCGCCTGGTTTTGCTGCGCTCGTCGGAAGCCCCGCTTGCAGAGGTATTTCGGTCGAAGACGCCCCGACGGGCATTTCGGTCGAAGGCGCCTTGGGAGGCATTTCTGCCGAAGACGCCCCGAGAGGTATCTCGGTCGAAGGCACCCGGAAACGGGCTTCTTCGGCTGGTTTCATCCGGCAGAGGCAGGCGAGTCTGAATGATTTCCGGTTCAGGAAGGGGTCTGCCGTGGTGGCGTGCGGAGATCCGTACTAAGGTTATTTCGCTCATATCGGCTTTTCGCAGCAGCTCCCGGTCAGGGGTTGCGGTCATAAAGACTGTATTGCCTCGTCGAGCAGTGGCCCGCCTCACTGCGTAATGTAGGATTGCGCTGCCACGATAAGGGAACGCGTCGACTTCGTCCAAGATGACAAGATCGAAAGCCCGGAAAAACCTGAGTGCCTGGTGGGTTGTAGCTACAACAATATCCGCGTCGAGATAACGTGATTTCGCGCCGCTGCGAAGCTCCAGGATACGGGCATCAGGTATGGCAGCGCCGATCCGCGGAACCAGTTCAGCCACGACATCGCTTCTTGGGATTGCGAATAGGACTTTGCCTCCGCGCCTAAGCACATGTGCTATGGCCTCGAAGACCACTTCTGTTTTTCCTGCGCCACACACTGCAAAGACAAGGCATTCATTATGTTCAGGGTCTTGTAGGAATTCTATGACTAGCTGAGATGCATGTTTCTGCGCCGGGGTCAGCTCAAAAGGTAGACTAACTGCAAAGTTGCGATTGCCCCCCGGCTGTATGACGGGCAGTGTACTTCTGGCCATTGCCAGATCGACTGAAGTCTCATCCAGGGATGTGCCTAGGGATACTATGGTGTAAGCGGTGGATACATTTGAAGAGCGGGGCGCGTCTTGATTGCAGGATTCATTTGAGAAGCCAGGCTTGTCCGGATGAGAGAATTCATCTGAAAAATAAGCATTTTGCGTGAGCGATTCATCTGGAATACGGCCTCTCTCCCCAGGTGAATAGTATAGGGGACGGCAAGCCCTTGCCTGTCCCATTGATGCGCACTCAGGGCAATAGAAGCACGTCTGACTTGAGCATGAGGCACACGAAGCCTGGACTACGCTTGGATTGCCACACCGCCTGCAGGACGGGATCCCGAACCTCTCAACTGCAACGGACGGGACTCGTCCGATGACGCCTCGTAGGATTAGGGTTTGGAGTATGTCATGGAGATCGCCGGTTATGTGGTGTCCACGTTCTAAGAGGGCTTTTCTGATTTCGTGCTGAAAAAGGATGCGACCTCGGAGCGTTTCCGCGAGTGTGTTTAGATCCTCTTCAGTCGGCAGAACGACGTTGCGACAATCGTGGATGGTAGCGATATCAAAGCGGGAGGCGTCCCGCTGGCGGCAAAGATCCGGAAGGAAGGATCCGAGAAAGCGTGTGAACAGGCTTTTCCCCGGGGCTTGCGGACGGAATTGCCTCCCGAGTTGCCTCCTTAGTTGAGTCTTCAGTTGAGTCCTGAGTTGAGTCTTGAGTTGAGTCCCGAGTTGCGTTTTGAGTTGCGTCTTGAGCTTGTTAGCCCTGTGCGCAGCCCAGGCCAAAGGCATAGGCCCGGCAACTACAGACAGGTGGCTATACCCTAGGGCTGAAAGCACTTTGAGGTCGAGCAGGGGATAGTGGGTGACTTCGACAACACGGCGGTGACCTGCTGTGTCCTGTGGAGCGAATGCGTCATACACAAAATAAAGCTTCTCTATCATTGCCTTGCCACCTCCATATCTTTCCATTCAACACCATGGCGGGGCTGACCTTCAAAAGAGGTGGACGACACAGTGAAATCACCTGAAAACCGTTCTTGTTGGTGATTGGCGCGGTGTGAAAATGAGGTTAGGATACGATCAGGTATTGCAGGCAATGGATCCGGAGAAGGTAAAAGGTTTTCCGTATCCGATAGGGATCCGCGCATGGAGACCGGCGTGGGGTCAAGGTAATCCCACGACATTCAGCAGGCTATGAAGCCTTGATATGGTTGGCGTGGCGCCAGGCCCTGAGCTCGATGAAAAGTAGGCGAAAGGGGCATCGGTTTATGAACGAGCACATTGTGGACGGGATGACGAAGCCTGGCCCGGTGACGGAGCCCGGCCTGGCGCAGGATCTTGAGGCCCCCTCGCACAGTGTGGCACATGCCATATCCGTGTTCGCGAAGAAGGTGTTTGATTTCGTCTTTCCGGAAGAGGAAGGATGCGTGCTGTGTGGGAAAGCTGCAGATTCAAGACATTCGGAGGAAGTCTTCTTCGCCGTAATTTGCGGTGACTGTCTCGGCCGGATCCCCTTTGTGCAAGAACCCATCTGCGAGGTATGCGGCCGTCCGCTGAGGGGGCAAGCCGTCGACATTACCGGACAGGGACATCCATCCAGTATCGGCGACCGCGAACGCCTGAAAACACGGGCATCCTTGATTCCGGGTGTGGAAGGGAATGCGTCGGATGTATTAGGGTCAACCGGCACACCAGGCAGGGCGGTTTGCAGCGATTGCGGCAAGCAAGGCAGGTTCTTCTTAAGAGCGCGAGCGGTTGGCACGTATGACGGAGTGCTGAGAGAGCTCATCCGTGAGTTTAAGTTCTATGGAAGACGCGACCTGGCTGAAGGGCTGGGTGTCCTCATGGCCAGGGAGGTGTCACAGGATATTCGTATGAGGCGTTGTGACATTATTGTCCCGGTTCCTTTGCACCCTATTCGGTTGGCTGAGCGAGGTTACAATCAAGCAGAGCTCCTTGCGAAGGAGGTCGGATTCTGTTTCGGAACGCGTGTCCAGGACAGTGTTGAAAGACTGATCGGACCCGGTGAGCAGAATAAGCTGGGGAGGCAGCTTCGCAAGGATCATATCCGAGGAGCGTTCAATGTGCCGTATCCGGCAAGGATTGCCGGAAAGCGCGTGCTACTGGCAGACGATGTGATTACCACCGGCAATACGGCAAACGAATGCGCGCGCGCCCTGCTCCGCGCCGGTGCGGCTGAGGTTTATGTAATCGCAGCTGCCATTTCCCCGTTTGAGCAGGAATGGCTTGTGCATTAGGCGAGCACGAAACGCGAGCCGGTTGTCCCGGGATTCCCAAGGCTTAAGCAGATCCAAACTGCCGCAGGAATTGAAGATATGCTATGCAAGACCAGTAAGTGGCGGTTCGTTGGTTCGGGTGTTGCGACGATGATTTACTCCTGCGCTATGATGTCCTTATACTCAATGGTGAACTCCACGAGTCTCGGCACCATGTAAATGGGACACAAGCACCTTACTGCAAGGGCTATGGCGTCGCTGGGCCTAGAGTCAACTACCGTTACCTTTCCGTCATGTTGAATATGGACTTCTGCATAATAGACGCCTTCTTTGATTCCGGTAATGACTATATGCTGCACCATTCCGCCCATAGCATCACAGACTGATTTCAGCAAATCGTGAGTCAAGGGGCGGGGAGGTTCATCTCCGGAAAGCGGGATAGCTATGGCTTGAGCCTCAAAGGGGCCAATCGCTATAGGAAGGATATACTTATCGTCAGGATCAGCCAGGAGGACTGAGAACTCATTGTCGGGGCCGGCTGCGATACCGAAGACCTTCATTGTTAGCAGGATAATCACCTTCCTTCATCTTAGTGGCTCTGTGGGTCTTATTAATGGCGCTATGGGTCTTACTCATTATTGTATCATACGCGATAGAAAGGGTTCTCCGTTCACTTGAGATAGTTCAAGTCTTGACGGAATCCTGCCCGTCTCCGGCAGTCAAAGTGATCTTTCCCCTTTTACTGCTGATTTCATCTGATGAATCTCATCTCATGAGCCTTAAGGGAGCTGTGATGGCCCGGAAAAGACGTACACGGCCTACGGAAGAAGCCTTTTCTTTGGAAGACTGACAGTGAGTCAGTGATGAGTCCTTGTGAATGTTATTCGTGATGTCTGTACAATTTCCTTCTGAAGCCAGACCGGCTATGTTTTGGATTTTTGACCGGCGAGAGCGCAGAAGACGTGACGACTCATTATAAAGCCTGAGCTGGCTGTATGTCCGATTCTGGGCCGGGGAAGTGCAAAGAATGTGACGACTCCGCTAACCAAGGAAGAGTGCAGGCTTCCGGGTTTATCCTGCCGGCTGCCTCATGGAAAAATGTACTCAAAATGGTAGATGAGTCTATTGATTTCCAGAAGGGTGCTTGGTATAATAGTTCCGTAAACGTTTACGACGCGAGTAGGGGTAGGGGTAGGGGTAGGAGGATGAGCGTTATTCCCACGATTAAGGATTTGGCAAGGGAAGCCGGGGTTTCATATGCGACGGTTTCCAGAGCTCTAAATGACCATCCGGAAGTCTCTGACGAGACGAAGAAGCGAATCATGAAGATCGCTTTAGAGATGGGGTACCAACCTAATGCCATTGCCCAGGGCCTGGTCAAGAAAGAGACGAAAACTGTAGGCCTCATCATTCCCGACATCACGAACCCATTTTTTCCTGAGGTGGCCCGCGGAATAGAGGATGCTGCTGTCGAAGCCGGATATACCATATTTCTCTGCAATACCAACTGGAACGCACAAAGAGAGGAACGTTATTTCGACGTCCTGATACAGAAACAGGTCGACGGGCTCATCATCGGTCCCAGCTCGGAAGAGGTGTCCCACTTGGGGAAAGTCCTTGCCAGCGGGATCAAGACAGTTTTTATCAGCAGAGCAATCAATCATACGAACAGCACTTCTATTATCATAGACAACATTCTCGGCGCAAAACAGGCGGTAGAGTACCTGATACAACGCGGTCATCAGAGGATTGCTTTTATCGGCGGACAGGAAGACATATCAACTAACCGGGAACGATTGCAAGGCTATACCCAGGCCTTGAACAATAACGGACTGGCGCTGGACGAGTCCCTGATAAAGACCGGTAGTTTCAAGCGAGACAGCGGGTATTTCATTATGAATCAGATCCTGAAATCAGATGACTGCAACCGGCCCACCGCTGTTTTTGCTGCCAATGATCTCTTAGCTCTCGGAGTTATCCAAGCAGTCAAAGAAAACGGGCTGAGTATTCCAGGAGACGTCGCAGTCGTGGGCTTTGATGATATTGAGTTTGCGTCGTTACCCGAAATTCAACTGACGACTGTATCTCAACCCAAGTACGACATGGGGAAACTGGCTTTTTCCACATTGATGGAACTAATAAGAGGAGGAGGGTATTCCAGCGGTAGAAAAATACTCTTAGATCCTGTCCTAGTTATCCGGCACACCAGTTGAATCAGGAGAGGGGTGAGACATGGTGGAGAAGGTACGTTTAGGGCTTATCGGCACGGGAAGGATCGGAAGGATGCATGCTCGCAACCTGAAATACCGGATCCCCGGAGCCGAACTGGCGGCAGTCTCAGACATCATGGAGGAGGCTGCTTGCTCCGTCGCCAAGGAACTGGCTATCCCTGTTGTAGAAGCCGATTACCGTAAACTGCTTGAAAGAGACGACATCGATGGAGTAGTGATCTGTTCCCCTACGGGTACACATGCCCAGATTACTGAAGAAGCGGCTGCCGAAGGGAAACATATTTTCTGTGAGAAACCCATCGCACTGGAGATTGACCGCACAGAAAAGGCATTGGCTGCTGTAAAAGAGGCAGGAGTTAAGCTGCAAGTCGGTTTCAACCGGCGGTTTGACCCCAGTTTCAACAAGGCTCAGCGTTTGATCAAGAGCGGTGAAATCGGAACTCCTCACATAGTCCGCATAACAAGCAGAGATCCAGGTCCTCCGCCAATCGCATATGTAGAGAGTTCCGGCGGATTATTCCTGGATATGATGATCCATGACTTCGATATGGCCCGTTTCTTGCTCAGTGACGATGTGAGCGAACTAATGGCGTACGGCGATTGTCTGGTGGATCCTGCGATTGGAGAAGCAGGGGATATTGATACTGCTATCGTCGTCCTCAAATACAAAAACGGAGCTATGGGCGCTATTGATAATAGCCGAAAGGCTGTGTACGGCTATGACCAACGAATAGAAATCCACGGCTCAAAAGGGACTGTCATTGTAGGTAACAAGACCCCGACTGAGGTTAGGCTTCATACTGAGGATGCTATCAGCGGGGATGTACTGCTCAATTTCTTTATTGAACGATATGAAGACTCTTTCCTGGCGGAGATGGGCGAGTTTATAGAGTGCATCCGCAATGACAAGGACCCGTTGGTAAGCGGTATTGACGGATTAATGTCACTTAGGATGGCGTATGCTGCACTCAAATCCCTCAAAACCGGTAGTTTCGCATGTGTAGACAGTGTTCGGAGTTAGCCTTCTTGCTCAAGAGGGCATTTTTTTACTATAGATTTAAAACGTTTACGGAACCTCGCAACGGTTCCTATGGACTTAGAAAAGACAAAAGGAGATGAAGAAACCGTGGGTAAGATGAGAGGCGTAACCTTACTGGGTGATTGGGATCCGAAGCCAGAGTTCAAACTCGGCTCCAAAGACATCGACAAAAAGCAGACCTATTCCGGGAGCAAGGTCTGGCGCAACCCGAGAATTGAGATTTTAGAGCATGAGATACCCGAGCCTGGTCCTGAAGAAGTGCTAATCGAGGTAAAAGCTTGTGGGATTTGCGGTAGCGATGTGCACATGGCCCAGCCTGACGACGACGGGTACATATTCTATCCCGGCTTGACGGGTTTCCCTGCCATCCTGGGGCATGAGTTCTCCGGTGTAGTGGTAAAGGCAGGCCCTGAGGCAATCAGCAAAAGGACGAATCAGCCTTTTACGCCGGGAGAGCCTGTTACAGCAGAAGAGATGCTGTGGTGCGGTCAGTGTAAGC
>CZCA01004544.1_pt1 | contig 10089 bp, 9 predicted proteins | sample 591981 | NCBI WGS metagenome assembly CZCA01 (sample SAMEA3556810, study PRJEB10932) | anaerobic digester metagenome
AAAAAAAAGGAGGAAGACGCGTGAGAAAATCAATGATATTAGCATGCACTCTGATTATGGTATTGATTTTTAGTGCGGTCTCTTTCGCCCAAAGTGGAAAGCTGGTAATCTGGAGTGCCGCTTCTGAAGAGGAAGCGGACGCGCTGGTGCGCGCTTTTCGGTCACAGCATCCTGAAATAGGAGTGGATCTGATTCGAGCCGGTTCCGGGGAGCTGCTTACGAGATTACAAGCTGAATCTCCTCGTCCCGGCGGTGATATTTTGCTGGGCATAGCTAAAGAAGCTTTCGACGGACACTATGATTTCTTTGTTCCATATAAGGCAAAATACCATGACGATATTCCCGCTAACGTAAGAGATAACGCTGAGACTCCCAGGTACTACGGATACTCCATGCCATTACAGGCGTTCATTGTCAACACAGAGCTTCTGAAACCTGAAGATTACCCCCGCAAATGGGCGGATCTTATTGATGACAAATATGAAGGAGAAATAATCCTGGCAAACCCTGCTCTTTCAGGATCAGCTTACGCACAGATTTACATGATGTATAAGCTGTATGGGTTTGACTTCCTGGAAAAACTGGCTCGTAAAGCGATCTTCACTGCCTCATCGACAATGGTGCCTGCCTCAGTCGCTCGTGGTGAATACGCCATCGGTGTAACCGGAGAACCCAACGTAGCACAACATATTGAGCAAGGTGACCCGGTTATAGCAATATATCCGGAAGAAGGAACAGGAGCCAGATTCGATGCGTCCGGCATCATCAAGGGCGGGCCCAACTTGTCCAGTGCCCAACTGTTCATGGACTTTTTGACGTCAGAAGAAGCATATAGCATAATTCTGGAAACACGGTCTCGGCGTGTCGTTCATCCTAAACTGCCCGGACCTGGTCCGCTACCTCCCCTATCAGAGATTCCGTTGATAGAATACGACGCACAAGAAGCAGCTGATATTCGTGAAGAATTAACCAGCCGTTTCTCTGATCTTATTCAGTAAGGCAAAGTGTTCCGGACCCGCTTTTCAGCGGGTTCGGAACATCTTTTTAACCAAGAATCCGGTGTACGGAGGGGAAAAATGAGTACAAGCATTTCTTATGAAAATGTTGAGAAGGTTTTCCATGGCAAGAACGAGGTTAGAGCGCTCAAGGATGTCTCGTTTACGATAGAGCCGGGGGAGTTGTTCTGCCTACTCGGCCCCAGCGGTTGCGGAAAAACCACGCTCCTGCGTTGCACGGCCGGATTAGAGACTCTTACTTCCGGGAAAATCTTCTATGGAGACACAGATGTAACAAACATTCCGCCATTTCGCCGCAATATCGGCATGGTTTTCCAGAACTATGCCTTGTACCCTCACATGAGTGTTTTCGAGAATGTTGCCTATGGCTTAAGGGTACGGGGCTTATCTGCCGGTGAAATCAAAGAGCGGGTCACAGAAATCATGGAGCTCGTCGGTCTTGGTGAAATCCTCGACAGAAACCCCAGCCCCAAAGCTCTTTCCGGAGGGCAACAGCAAAGGGTTGCCGTTGCCAGAGCGCTTGTATACGATCCTACAATCCTTTTGCTGGACGAACCTTTAGCAAACCTCGATGCGAAACTACGGCGTTATATGAGAGCAGAAATCCGCCGTATTCAAAAGGCAACCAATATTACTACCATATTTGTCACCCATGACCAGGAGGAAGCTATGGCAATCGGAGACCGCCTGGCAGTCATGAAGGATGGGTACGTCAAACAGATAGGCTCAGGCGAAGAACTCTACCACAACCCTCAGAATCTGTTTGTCACCGGGTTCATAGGGGAAATAAACTTCTTTGCAGGAACAATTGCTGAAAAGAAGGATTCAAGTTACACTGTTCAACTAAATGCCGCGAACGTGGTTTTCACAGGCACGCCACGAATTACCTGTGATGAAGCGTCAGATCTTGCGCCCGGCAACGAAGTGGTAATGGCCTTCCGTCCTGAAAACCTGGTTGTTCAATCATCTGCCGAGGAAGCCATATTGTCGGGAAGAGTACAGATTATCCAAAACCTTGGCCATGTCATCCGTTACACAATCACGATTCGAGAAAACGGAGAGGAAAAGACAATCGAGGCAGATATGAGTCATAAAGCAGAAGGCATAGGAGAAGGCGACCAAGTCTTCGTAACCTTTAACGTAGCTGATGGATTCCTGTTTCCCAAGGGAGGAGAAGAATAGTGCCGCGCAGAGACATCACTCCGTATCTTGTATTTAGTATTCCCTTGATATTTCTTGTTGTCTTTCTGTTTTGGCCGCTTGTTAACACTGTCTTGCGTGCCTTTTCCGGCTCAGGCTTTGACTTGGCGGCCATCAGCGAGCTGAATCTCAGTAATTTCTACCGCTTTTTTACTTCATCTCTTTACCAAAGGAGCATGCGCAACTCTTTTGTGGTAGCTTTTTCTGTGGTCTTTTTCACCCTGTTGATTGGGGTTCCTATGGGCTATTTTGTTGCCCGAACAGACATGCCCGGTAAAGGACTGATTCTTTCCCTTGGGATACTACCGATAATCATGCCTTCTTTCATCGGGGCATTTTCCTGGATCATTCTATTGGGGAGGCAAGGAATAGCTCGCCATTTTCTAAACAAGATCCTAGGTGTGTTTGGTCTTTCACTACCCCCTATCTACGGCTTATTTGGAATGATCTTTACTATGACGCTAACTCTATATCCCTTTGTCTTTCTGCTTACTTACGGTGCTTTTGAAGCAGCAAATCCGCTTTTGGAAGAATCTGCAATGATCATGGGAGCAAGCCGCTGGAGGATACTACGCACAATCACCCTCCCTCTTGTGCTGCCTAGCATGACTGCAGCCGCCATTCTTGTCTTCATCCGTGCCTTGGGCAATTTCGGCATACCGGCGATTATCGGCGGCAAAGACTATGTGCTTCCCACATTGATCTACTTCCGCATCCACGGCTTCTGGGATCTTAATGGGGCATCCGCAATTGCCATGGTCAGCGTATTGATTGTAATCGTTGCACTGTTGATCCAAAAATACGTGGTAAGCGCGAGAGAATACGAGACCATCAGTGTAACATATTCTGAGCAACGCTTGCATCGACACCCGTTAATACGTATTATCGCCACAGTATACTGCTTCATCATTTTGCTGGTATCTCTGGCGCCTCAGATTACGCTTATCATTATGTCTTTTTTCACAAGATGGAGAGGGCTCACGCCGGAAGGCTTTACTCTAAGCAACTATGCGAGAATCCCGGAGGTAGCAGCCGGTCCCATCAAGAACTCTCTTTATCTGTCATTAACAGCGTCCCTGTTAACAGCGGTTTTGGGATGCCTAATTGCGTATATTACAGAACGAAGAAAGCCAAAAGGGGCAATTGTTCTCGACATTGCTGTCATGGCTCCCTTCATACTCCCTGGTACTGTCATTGCCGTAGCTTTGCTCTCTGCATTTAGCGGAAGTTCAGCCCTTAATCTCAGCGGCACTTTCACCATCATTCTCATTGCCTTTATCTTACGTCGAACCCCTTATGTATTTCGTTCTGTTGTAGCCAGCCTATCGCAGCTTGATCCGGCTTTAGAAGAGTCATCTACCATAAGCGGGGCTAACTGGTTTTACACCTTCAGGAAGGTAAGTCTCCCATTGATTCTTCCTGGAATCATATCAGGCACAATAATTACTTTCACTACTTTATTGCAAGAACTGAGTACTACCATCCTGCTCTACTCGGCAAAGACCAGAACCCTTCCTATAGTAATTTACACTGCTGTGAGTGACGACAAGCTTGGTGAAGCCAGCGCGCTTTCAGTTCTGTTGCTGGTGGTAGTTTTCATAGTAGTCTACCTAATGAACAAATTCCTAGGCAAGAGCATAGCCTCGAGCTTTAAGTTAGGGTGATCAACCAGACTACAAGAAATGTGATTCAATCAAGTTCTTACACCTGACCATAGAATCAATGCTGTAAAGCTCCAATACCCACCAGGTTATACCCTTTGACAGCGCCCAATCCAAAGCGGGACGTATCGAATCCAGATCGGTTGGCTCGATATGTTCCCCTTTTTTGCTTTCTATTTCGTAAACATGGAGGTTTCTGATTCTGTTTTCAACCGATTCCAAGAACTCCTGCAGGGTATAGTCTCCACTTGATATAAAAGGGCTCGCTCTTGCATGACCGATATCAAATGTCACCATTGAGCCAGATGCCTCAACAAGCTCGACAAAGGTCTCCGGATTATTAGTCCATCCGTGCTTTAGATTCTCAAGGCAGACAACCACCCCGTGGTCCTGACCGAACTTAACTACTTCCCTCAAACCTCTGATGGCATTGTCCCAAGACAGCTCCTCCATGGGAATGCCGCGCGAGCCAATATGAAGTGTAATACTGGTTTTCGGGAAGTCTTTGATTAAGTAGATATACATCTTAAGGTACTGAACTGCAGTAGAAGCAATTAGCGGATTCCTGTGACCCAGTTCCGTATCATGACACGGCGCATGGAACCTGGACGGCAATCCGGAATAAAGAGCGCAGTCATAAAACTTCTTTCGTGCGTTTGATGCTACAGCGATCCTCATGGGATCAAAATTCCAGTCCAGCCCTGAAAAGCCATGGGAGACTGCTTCCTTCACTGCAACAGCATACTGATCTCGGCTGAATCTTGTGGATATGGCAAGCTGAGGCTTCACGGTAAAACCCCCTTAGTGCCTCTGTCATGGAGTCTCCTCACGCAAGAAATCGCAGTTTCTGTAAGCTCTTCGCCGATGTCAGGCGGAAACTTACTTACGGAGACTTCATATCCCCCTTCTAAGAAAGCTTCCTTCGTGGGAACATAGCCAATATAGTCATTGGCATATCCGACAGTAAAAGTATATGGAAACGGCGACTTAGCCTTAATGTCCAGTCCAAGTTCCACAAAAACCTCACCGGGCAGGGATACAAATACCGCATCACCCACGCGAATGCCCTGAGTTTCTGTAAGCCTCTTGCCTGTAGGAGAATTACTAATCTCTTTGAGATTATCCAAGATGATTTTTTGATATGTGAGGTCCAGTTGAACACTGGCGATATCCTTGCTGTTTTCCTTCTTTAATTCGTTCAATCGTTCTTTGAGATCTGCGATACGCTCCATAGTATCCTCAGAAGTAGGCAAATCCTTTCGATACCGGGCTTCCCAAGGACAGGTCACAACATCAATTATCACTTCTTCAGATTCCCTAATTGTCCCGACGGTTTCAACTACAGCATCTGCAAGTCGTTTCCCTAATGCTTCTGCCCGCTCAAACGTCCTGCCGGGAATAAAACCTCCGATAGCGCTTACGTCTGCAGAATGACCTGTATTGATGTCTCCTGCGGCGCCATTGGTAAACATGACTACAACATCCTCGCATCCTGACATATCCTTAACATGCCGCTGGGCATATCCGGGATAATCAGCGCTAATCAGACGATTGTCCGGTCCTAACACCACTGCATGACACGTATAATTCATCAAAATTGCCAGAAGCCTTCCATCTGACCCAGTGACTTTGAGCACGCCCACTGAGTTGTCTATGCTGTTCTTTCCCCGGCGATTCACACCTATACTGGTAACACTGCCAATTCCAACCCCAAGAGATGCGTCCTCTCGACAAGACCAAGCCTCGCATATAGCATCTACCACTTGGGTCTCAAAAGAAGATGCCCATTCTTCGCATTCAGGAGCATCCAGGTCCGGACCGGAATGGTTATGGGATGCCGAAATCATTATGTTCTCTACCGGGATGCCTGTAGCCTTATTGACTAAGTTACGTATGCGTTGTGTACGAGGAAGGGAGATGTGGATAATATCCAAGCACACAATAACACATGTGCATTTCTCATCTTCGAGGACGAGCGCTTTCGCCATTAAGTCATCGTGCACACCGACTGCCCCGCCGAGCCTGGCAGAAAACCCTGCCATAGGGGAATTGAGGGGTGGATTTATGATCCGTGCACCGACACCTGCTCGCACCTTGCCTCCTGCCAATGCTGACTCCTCCCGATTCCTTGATTGCGATAATCAGAAACAACCTTCTACCTATAGTGCTTCACTCTCAAACGATACTTCTGTTCGATCCTCCGGTTTATCTTATCTCCGTCCGGCATATTGCCGCTGACCAGGATCGGAGGCTCTATTCCCATTTCCAGGAGTTTCTCAGCTGTTCTTATCATAAGGAGATTAACAGCGAAGGAGTTAACGAAGGTGGATGTAGGCCCCATTTTCTGCTGAAGCCCCTCGACATGAACGGCAGCATCACCTGTGGGAAGATGACTGTCAATGAAGACATCAACTATCTCATACAAGTTCTTTCCGCTGGGATGGCGTATGTGGCTATCCTTAGGGACAAAGTTGGCATAGCCTTGTGAGGTTATTCCTATAGACGTTACTCCTCGTTTCTTACACTCCAGCGCACAATCAATAGTCATGGCGTTGATGCCGTAAGCGTTTGCGATTATGAGTACATCTCCGGATTCAATACCGTACGCATCCAACACTGCTTTAGCATATCCGGGGGTACGCTCAACAAATGTCGAGCGCAAAGCGCCGTGAATCAAGTTGGTGCCTGCATCAAGCAAAGGATTCACTGCAGCCAGACCTCCTGCACGGTAAAATGCTTCTTCGGCTGCCATGTTAGAGTGACCGCCTGAACCAATAATATTGATAAGGCGATCATCTGCTACAGCCTTTGCAAGAATATCGGCTGCTTCTTCTATAGGCTCTTTCTCTTTCTCCTCGATGGTTGTAATAAGTGAGATAATGATGTCCCTATAGGCTTCACTTCTTCTTGACATATTAGAACCCCTCCCACTTTTTGGTTAAACCCTCTATGTCAACTCCGTATTGGGTTAGCTGTCAAGAAACGGAGGTTTTACTTAACAAGCGTGACGCATCCCTATCTATAATCAGTCTGGCAGATGGATGTGTCCTTAGGATTGACGCTGGGCAATCAGTATCAATAGGTCCCTCCAGAGTATTCCGGACTGCTTCCTGTTTGGTAGGCCCGGGAACGATACAATAAATATGCCTGGTAGACATGATAGCCGGAATAGTCAAGGTGAGAGCATTCACAGGCACGTCCCTGATATCGGCGAAACAGCCGTCATTAACCTGTTGACGCCGGCATCTCTCATCAAGATCCACTGTTTTGACCCAGTGAGGATCCTCAAAATCAGCAACGTGTGGATCGTTGAAAGCTATGTGTCCGTTTTCTCCTATGCCAATACATGCAATATCCAGTGAGTGCTCTTTAAGGAGACATGAATACCTATCACATTCATCCTGCAGGTTCTCTGCATTACCGTTCAGATAGTGTACTTTTCCCAGGGGAATCTTATGAAATATGTTGTCATCGAGGAATCGCCTAAAACTCTGGGGGGCTTCTTTGGGAAGTCCTATGTATTCATCAAGATGAAACCCTGTGACTTTGTTCCAATCGACCTCTTTTGTATTACACAGCTCAGCCAAAAACTCATTCTGCGAAGGAGCAGCCGCAAATGCCATGTTCACTGAGCCTTTTTCAGCAATGATGTCTTTTATCTTGCGAATGACCTGCTTTGCCGCAGAAATACCCATTGTTTTACGGGTGTCGTAGACCTCAACAACTAAACTGTCAACTTTCCACTGTTTCAAACCGCACCTACAATTCGTCAACTTAAGCATCCTCCCTAAGTAGTCCATGCAATTACTATTAGTCCCGGTAGACGACTTCGCCTTCAACGATTGTCATCCGGACATTGATATCCTCATCAAATACAACTATATCTGCATCTTTGCCCATATCGATACTGCCTTTTGCATCGTCTATCTTGAGGATTGTGGCTGGAGTTAAAGTAGCCATCTTCACCGCATCCTGAAGGCTTACTCCTGCAAGATTGACCATGTTTCGTACCAGCCGATTCATCGTTGCTATGCTGCCTGCAAAAGCGCTGCGATCAGGTAACCAAGCCACCCCTTCATCAACCACTGATACCTGTCCGTCCTCAGGATTCCCCAGGATGAACTCTCCTTCAGGCATTCCCGCAGCACGTATAGAATCAGTGCATAGCGCAATTTTGTCTGCGCCTTTACATTTATAGATGAACTTAAGGAGACTTGCAGGCAGATGTTTTCCATCAGCTATAATCTCTACAGTGAGCTCATCAAGAAGTAATCCGCTTTCTATTACGCCTGCGATGCGGTACGCCCTTACCCTGTGTACTCCCGACATACCGGAATATAGATGAGTAACATGAGAGTATCCTGCTTCAATAGCCAATAGGACTTCATCATATGACGCATCAGTATGTCCTATGGAGGCTAGGATTCCTCTTCTCCTTAGCTCTCTACCTAACCCCAGGCCGCCTGGCAATTCAGGAGCCGCTGAAACGCGAATGATGCTTGAAGAAGAATCTAATATGTTGAGGTACTCTTCTCTGACCGGGGTCTTAATGAAGCGGATGTCCTGGGCACCTTTCTGTGAAGCAGCGAAGTAAGGTCCTTCAAGATGCAATCCTAAGAGTCGAGAGCCTTCGTTTTTCATCCTAAGGGCCTCTTCAAAAGCAATAATTGCCTGTTTAAGATCTTCCGTTGAGCTTGTGACAGTAGACGGAACGATTGATGTGGCTCCCCCTTTAGCATGGATCTCTGCAATAGTGGCAAATGCCTCAGGGGTTCCATCCATTACATCCGCGCCCCCACCGCCATGCAAATGCATGTCAATGAATCCGGGCGCTATGTATGCGCCCTTAACATCAAATACTGTAGCGTCTTCATTCGCGTGGAAAGAGTCCATTGCGAATATGCTCTTGATTTTGCTCCCCTCTATCAGTAAACCGCTATTAGGAAGTACCCTGTGGGGTGTTATAATCGTTCCATTTACTAAGGAATAGCACTTGTTTCCCATGTTGCATCCCCTGTCTCCTCTATAAGATATCTAAACCGTTAAACCTTCAGCTAAGCGGGAATAATCGGTACATGTCCTCGTTAGGAAGATCCGCACCATACTCGCATATCTCGTAGGTTTCAGCATACCTAATTGCACGGCCTCTTTCCGACCCATAAATCTCAACTAGCCTCTGCCTGTAAAGATCCGCTATATTCCTCCACACCGAGTCATAATGTTCTTTGAGCCAGTTTCGACGATCTTCGTCACCTGTTGGAATCTGATCCAAAACCCCATTGTTATACGGCAGCCATTCATACATCTGAGACTTGTGGCAATGCAGCATTGCGAGTTTCTTGTCGATGACATCATCAATACCGACGACGATGTCAGGCCGGAATGGATAAGGCTTCTGAAAATCATCATGCATATAGCAAATTACCGGAGTCTTAGTAACAATATCCGTAAGGGGCAGCATATTCGGAACAGTTATTATGTATGATGCATCTTGCACAAGTTGAGAAGTATATCGATGATCCGGATGATAATCGTTGGGACGATGCGTAATTATCAGGTCCGGTTTGAAGTCTCTGATTATCTTTATGATTACCTTCCTATTGACCACAGTCGGTTCGAGTTCTCCTGTATGCCAATCCAGTATCTGATACTCGCTGAGATTAGCTATTTTTGCGGATTCTTGTGCCTCCAGGTAACGACGTCTGGCAAGCTCAATCCCACCCATACCGAAGTGTCCTGTGGCGCCGTTTGTGCAGGATACAAATTTCACTATGTGTCCCTGAGATGAGTACTTCAGCGCTAATCCTCCACAGTTGATGTCAGCGTCATCGGGATGAGCTCCGAAGACAAGAACTCGAAGTACATCCATGTTGCTGCCTCCTTGAGCTATTCATGAGAAGCCTTGGGTCTCTTCGTCATATCCTTATTTGCCCCTTGTCATCTGTTGCTAGAAACAAACATGATAATGCAAAGAAAATAAATGCTAGGCAATACTTATTTATTGTTATTAAGTAACTTCTACAGAATTATTGTTTCTCCTTCATCAATTTGAACTTTTTTTGATTCTTTTTGAGAACTCCTTGGGAGACCGATTCGCCTAAAACAAGATCCCCGGTGACCGGAACTCAAGAGTAATGCCTGACAAATCGGCCGTACAGCAAAAAAAGCTTCCGGCAGTGACTTACTCTCCCACACCGTTACCAGTGCAGTAC
>CZCA01002272.1_pt1 | contig 10087 bp, 8 predicted proteins | sample 591981 | NCBI WGS metagenome assembly CZCA01 (sample SAMEA3556810, study PRJEB10932) | anaerobic digester metagenome
CGAGCCGCCCGTCGACACGCCTGCGGCCGCGCAGGAGCCTGCCCAGGCGAAGCCTCGCAAGGCGCGTCCGAAGAGGGCTGCAGCCGAGCCGGTCGCCGCGGCCGTGGTCGCAGCCCCCGCTACAAGCCCGGAGCCCGCCGCTCCCAAGCCGCGCAAGACGCGAGCGAAGAAGGCCGTCGCCGAGCCCGCTGCCGCGCCGGCGGTTGAAGCGATAGAATCCGCGCCCCCAACCGCGGCTCCGGCACGACGCGCCAGCCGCAAGACCACCCCCAAGGGCTCCGACCGTGGCTAAAGCACCCGAGAACACCCCCACCAAGCTGATCTACGGCTTCCACGCCGTCTCCGCCAAGCTCCGCCACGCGCCCGACTCGGTGCTGGAGATCTTCCTCTCCGCCGACCGCAAGGACGCGCGGGTGAAGAAGTTCCTCGCCCAGGCCGAAGCCGCCGGCGTGCGCATCAGCCAGGCCGAGGGCGACAAGCTCGATGGCCTGGTCGGCACCCGGCGCCACCAGGGCGTGGTCGCCAAGGTGGACGCCACCCGGCGCGACATCAAGCTCGCCGACGTGCTCGACAGCCTGGACGAGAACGCCCTCATCCTCGTCCTCGACGGCGTGCAGGACCCGCACAACCTCGGCGCCTGCCTGCGCGTGGCGGACGCCGCCGGTGCGCACGCGGTGGTGGCGCCCAAGGACCGCGCGGTGGGGCTCAACGCCACCGCGGTCAAGGTCGCCAGCGGCGCCGCCGACACCGTGCCCTACATCACCGTCACCAACCTCGCGCGCGCGCTGCGCGAGATGCAGGAGGCCGGCGTGTGGGTGGTCGGCGCTGCCGGCGAGGCCGACAAGTCCCTCTACGACATCGACCAGAAGGTGCCGGTGGCGTGGGTGCTTGGCGCCGAGGGCGACGGCCTGCGCCGCCTCACCCGCGAGACCTGCGACGAGCTCGCCCGCATCCCGATGCACGGCAGCGTCGAGAGCCTGAACGTCTCGGTGGCCAGCGGCATCTGTCTGTTCGAGGCCCGCCGCCAGCGCGGCTGACTTTGCTACCATCGCCGCTCGTTTGCTTCGAGGTGCCCGCGCCTGGCGCGGGAGAATCGGGAAGGCGGTGCCAATCCGCCGCGCGCCCAGCGCCGTGAAGGGGATTGTTCGGGCAAGGTTCGCCCAGCCACTGGTCCGTTGCGACCGGGAAGGCGTCCGGACGAGATGATCCGCAGCCGGAAGACCGGCCTCGAAGCCTTGTCCGCAGCCGTCTGGTCGGCGGCTGCTCACTGCTCGTAGCCAAGGGGAATACTTCATGAGCAGCCCGACGCAGGCGCATCCCGCGCATGAGCGCACCGACGCGCCCACTGACCTCAACGCCACGCTCAACGCCGAGCTGAACCCCGACGCGGGCACGCGACCTCTGCGGCAAACGCCCGCTGGCTCGGCGGCAGATCCGCAACTCCGCTTCCAGACCGACCCGCGTTTCAGCACCGCCGAGCGCGACGCCGTCTACCGCGCCATCCACACCCGCCGCGACGTGCGTGGCGAATTCCTGCCCGACGCCATTCCCGACGAGGTGCTCGCGCGCGTGCTCACCGCCGCCCACCACGCCCCCTCGGTCGGTTTCATGCAGCCCTGGGACTTCATCGTCGTGCGTTCGCGCGCGGTCCGGCAGAAGATCCACGCCGACTTTCTCGCCGCCCACGCCGAGGCCGAGCAGATGTTCGACGAGGCCAAGCGCGCCACCTACCGCAATCTCAAGCTCGAGGGCATCCTCGAGTCGCCGGTCAACATCTGCATCACCTGCGACCGTAGCCGCCACGGCCCGGTGGTGATCGGCCGCACCCATATCGGCGCGATGGACGTCTACAGCACCGTGTGCGCAGTGCAGAACCTGTGGCTGGCAGCGCGCGCTGAGAACCTCGGCGTGGGCTGGGTCAGCATCCTGCACCCACCGGCCTTGCGCGAGGCGCTTGGCATCCCGGCCGAGATCATTCCGATCGCCTACCTTTGTATCGGCTACGTCCGCAACTTTCACGCCCGACCTGAGCTCGAGGCTGCGGGCTGGCTAAAGCGCATGCCGCTGCCCGATCTGCTTCACTTCGACGGCTGGCAGGGGGCGGCCGACGCAGGTAACGCGCGCCTGCTCGAGGAGATCCGCCAGCGCCAGCCGGTCGCGCTTTGATCGAGGCCCGGCTGGCGAAACCTTGCATGGCTCTTGCTTGTGTCCTGTGCGGCCGCACCACGCCCGGCCGCCGCCACGTCACTCAAGCCGGAGCCCTGCATGGAATCGATGCTCGCCTTTCTCGTCGCCGCCCGTCGTTGCGAGATCCACGATCTCGAGCAGCTCGCGCGCAGTTGCGAGCTCGTTCACGCGGTGAGCGAACTGGTGCATCGGCTGCAGGCCGAGCGCGGCGCATCCAATCTCCATCTCGCTTCGGGCGGCGCCAGCTTCGGCGCCGAGCGCGCTGCGCGGGTCGAGGCCAGTGCGGCCGCGGAGGCTGCGGTACGCGCCTGGCTGGCGCAGCCCGAGGTGTGCCGGACGGAGTTCGCACCGGCAATACCCGGTGGTGCGCGCCTGTTCATCCGGGTGGCGCTCGCGCTGCATGCGCTCGATAGCCTGCCCGGCCTGCGTGCGACGATCGACCTGCGGCGCTGCACCGTAGCCGAGGCCACGCAGCACTTCAATCGCGTGATTGCCGCCTTGCTCGCCCTGGTGTTCGAGGCGGCCGACGTGGCCGCGGAGCCTGCGGTGTCGAGGCTGCTGGTGGCGCTGTTCAACCTCATGCAGGGCAAGGAGCTTGCCGGCCAGGAGCGTGCCAGCGGTGCAGCAGCTTTCGCCGCGGGCGGCGAGGCCGGTGCGGGCGCGCGCGGCGAGCAGGCGCTGCTGCACCTCATCGAGGCGCAGGAAGCCTGCTTCGAGCGCTTCGAAGCCTTTTGTCCGCCGGCGGTGCGGGCGTCGTGGGAGCAGGCGCGCGCGCGCATGCCGATGGCCGAGCTCGAGCGCCTGCGCCGCAAGCTGATCGCCGCCGGCCGGGGCGCGGCGCTGGAGTCCGCGCTGGCCGAGCCGTGGTTCGCCTGCTGCTCGCAGCGTCTGGAGATCATGCGCGAGACGGAGGCCGCGCTCGCCGACGGCCTGCGCGCCGCCTGTGCCCAGCGTATCGCTGCGTTGCGCGCCGATCCGGACGACCCGCAGAGCCTGTTGCAGGCGCTCGCCGGCCTGCCCGATTCTCCTGCGCCCCTGAGCGCGCTCGTCGGCGCCACGGCAGTCGAGGCCGGCGGCGCAGGGGCGAGTCGTCCGGACGGCTACGACAACGCGGGCAGCGACCCGCTCGGCCCGCGGCTGACGCGCTCGATCGTCGACGCGCTGCAGGCGCAGTCCTTGCGGCTGCAGGCGATGAGCGACGAGCTCGCTGCGGTGCGTGCCACTCTTGATGAGCGCAAGCTGGTCGAGCGCGCCAAGGGCATGCTGATGCGTCACCAGGGCCTGGCCGAGGACGAGGCCTACCGCCTGCTGCGGCAGACGGCGATGAACCAGGGCCGGCGTCTGGCCGAGGTGGCGCAGGCCGTGCTCGCGATGGCCGAACTGCTACCCAGGCGCAGCTGAGCGTCGGCTGTTCCGCCCGCCGAGGTGCGGCGGCCCCAGGCGCAGCTGAGCGTCGGCTGTCCCCCCCGCCGAGGTGCGGCGGCCGTCGCGTCGTTCCCCGCGTACGCTCAGCGCGCGCACGTTCCCGGGCTCGGCCTTCATGCCCTTCAGGCGCACCGCCACTGTGCGCCGACGTCCCCTGTTGCACTGCAGCAGTGCATTGTTGCAGAACGCCACCCCTCGCCAAGCGTGCGCGAAACCCCGCTGGCGCAAGGGAAATGGCGTTTCTGCAAGACCTGGCACGAGTCGTGCAAGGAGGTAAGCCGAGGCGGAACCAAAGGCGGTTCGAGACTCAGTGTGGCGCCCGGCGCGCCACATCCCGGACAAAGGCGTCCATCCGTTGCCTGCGCTCAGCGCGGGCAGGGATGGGCGCCTTATTGCTTTCAGTGGTTCACATTCAGGAGTCGATCATGAGCAACAAGGCAATCAAGCAGTCGGACTTCAGCCGTCGTGACTTCATGCGCAGCGCCGCCGCGCTGACCGGGGCGGCGATGGTGGGTGGGTTGTGGTCGAGCCGGGCGCGCGCCGCCGGCGGCGCGCTCGAGACGACGAAGGCCAAGCTCGGTTTCATCGCGCTCACCGACGCCGCGCCGCTCTTCGTCGCCGACGAGAAGGGCTTCTTCGCCAAGCACGGCATGACCGAGGTCGAGGTGCTCAAGCAGTCGTCCTGGGGCACCACCCGCGACAACCTGGTGCTCGGCTCGCAGCGCAACGGCATCGACGGCGCCCACATCCTCACCCCCATGCCCTACCTGATCGCCAGCGGGGCGATGACGGCCAACAACGTGCCGGTGCCGATGTACATCCTCGCGCGCCTGAACCTGGCCGGGCAGTGCATCTCGGTGGGCAACGAGTACAAGGACCTCAAGGTCGGCACCGACACCACCGCGTTCAAGGCGGCGCTCGCCGCCAAGCGCGCCAGCGGCAAGCCGGTCAATGCGGCGATGACCTTCCCCGGCGGTACCCACGACATGTGGATCCGCTACTGGCTGGCCGCGGGGGGCATCGACCCCACGCGCGACATCTCCACGATCGTCGTGCCGCCGGCGCAGATGGTGGCCAACATGAAGGTGGGCAGCATGGACACCTTCTGCGTGTGCGAGCCCTGGAATCGCCAGCTCATCAACCAGGGCATCGGCTACACCGCCAATACCACCGGCGAGCTGTGGCACAACCACCCCGAGAAGGCCTTCGGCATGCGCGCCGACTACGTGGATGCGAACCCGAACGCGACCAAGGCCCTGCTCAAGGCGGTGATGGAGGCGCAGATGTTCTGCGAGGACCCCGCCAACCGCGAGGAGGTGGCGCGGATCTGTGCCAAGCGGCGCTGGATCAACGCGCCCTTCGAGGACATCGTCGACCGTATGCGCGGCGACTTCGACTACGGCACCGGCCGCGTGGTCGAGAATAGCCCGCAGCAGATGCGCTACTGGAAGGACCAGGCGTCCTACCCCTTCCAGAGCCATGACCTGTGGTTCCTCACCGAGAACATCCGCTGGGGCTACCTGCCGCGCGACTTCGACATGAAGGGCTGGGTGGCCAAGGTCAACCGCGAGGATCTGTGGCGCGAGGCGGCCAAGGAACTGGGCGTGGCGGCAGCCGACATCCCGGCCTCGACCTCCCGTGGCGTCGAGACCTTCTTCGACGGCAAGGTCTTCGATCCGGCCAATCCCATGGCCTATCTCGACAGCCTCGCCATCAAGACCATCCGGGGCTGACGCCCGCGACCACACGCATCCCGCATTCGCAAGGAGTCCGCCATGAGCGACACGACCTCGATCGCCGGCATCGCGCCGGCCCCCGCCGCGCCTTCGGCGTGGCGCATGCACGCCCTCGGGCTGTATCGCCGGTTCAGCCAGCACGTACTGCCGCCGCTGGTGGTGCTGGTGCTGCTGGTGACCGTCTGGGAACTGTTATGTACCCGCCCCGGCGCCGCGCTGCCCCCGCCGAGCCAGGTGCTATCCGACACCTGGGAGCTGATCGTCGAGCCCTTCTTCGACAACGGCGGCAACGACGTCGGCCTGGCCTGGCAGATCCTCGCCAGCCTCGAGCGCGTGGCCTACGGCTACCTGCTCGCGGTGATCGCCGGGGTGAGCCTGGGTGTGCTGGTGGGGCAATCGACCTGGGCGCTGCGCGGGCTCGATCCGATCTTCCAGGTGCTGCGCACGGTGCCGCCGCTGGCCTGGCTGCCGATCTCGCTGGCCGGCTTCCAGGACAGCAATCCGTCGGCGATCTTCGTGATCTTCATCACCGCGATCTGGCCGATCATCATCAACACCTCGGTGGGCATCCGGAACATCCCCGAGGACTACCGCAACGTCGCCCGCGTGATCCGGCTCAATGGCATCGAGTACTTCTGGAAGATCATGCTGCCGGCCGCCTCGCCCTACATCTTCTCGGGCCTGCGCATCGGCGTCGGGCTGTCCTGGCTGGCGATCGTTGCCGCCGAGATGCTGATCGGCGGCGTGGGCATCGGCTTCTTCATCTGGGACGCGTGGAACTCGTCGCGCATCAGCGACATCATCCTCGCCCTCGTCTATGTCGGCGTCGTCGGCTTCCTGCTCGACCGCATCGTCGCCTGGGTCGGCCGGCGCGTCACCCGTGGCACCACCCCCGCCTGAGGAGCACCCGATCATGAGCCAAGCCTATCTCAGCATTTCCCGCGTCGACATGGCGTTCTCCCGCGGCGGCGTCACCAACCCGGTGCTCGCCGACGTCAATCTCGACATCCAGCGCGGTGAATACATCTCGCTCATCGGCCACTCCGGCTGCGGCAAATCCACCGTGCTCAACATCGTCGCCGGCCTGCTGCGCGCGACCTCGGGCGGCGTCATCGTCGATGGGCGCGAGGTCAACGCCCCCGGCCCCGACCGCGCGCTGGTGTTCCAGAACCACTCGCTGCTGCCCTGGCTGACGGTCTATCAGAACGTCGAGATCGCGGTGCAGAAGATCTTCCGCGGCAAGCGCAGCGCCGCCGAGCAGCGCGACTGGATCCTGCACAACCTCGAGATGGTCAGCATGAGCCACGCCCTCGACCGCCTGCCGGCGGAGATCTCCGGCGGCATGAAGCAGCGCGTGGGCATCGCCCGCGCGCTGGCGATGGAGCCCAAGGTGCTGCTGCTCGACGAGCCCTTCGGCGCGCTCGACGCGCTCACCCGCGCCCACCTCCAGGACGAGGTCATGCGCATCCAGTCCGAGCTGCACAACACGGTGATGATGATCACCCACGATGTGGACGAGGCGGTGCTGCTGTCCGACCGCATCGTGATGATGACCAATGGCCCCTCGGCCACCATCGGCCAGGTGCTCGACATCGACCTGCCGCGTCCGCGCGACCGCCTCGCGCTCGCCGACGACGCGCGCTACAACCACTATCGCCACGAGGTGCTGAGCTTCCTGTACGAGAAGCAGCGCAAGGTCGAACCGATCAGCAGCGCGCGTGCGCGTACTGCGGCGGGTGCGGGCAAGCCGGCCGCGGCGCTGCGGGCGTGAGCGAGGGGACATCATGAAGAAGATGAAGCTCGTCCTCGTCGGCAACGGCATGGCCGGCGTGCGCACGATCGAGGAACTGCTGAAGCTCGCCCCCGACCTGTACGACATCACCGTGTTCGGCGCCGAGCCGCACGGCAACTACAACCGCATCCTGCTGTCGCCGGTGCTGGCCGGCGAGATGACGCTGCCCGAGATCATGCTCAACGATCTCGACTGGTACCGCGACAAGGGCATCACCCTGCACATCGGCCGCAAGGTGGTGAAGATCGACCGCGTGCGGCGCACGGTGATCGCCGGCGATGGCACCGAGGCCGACTACGACCGCCTGCTGCTCGCCACCGGCTCCACCCCCTTCATCCCGCCGATCCCCGGCAACGAGCTGCCCGGCGTGCTCGGCTACCGCGACATCGCCGACACCGAGGCGATGATCGAGGCCGCCGGCAAGTATCGCCACGCGGTGGTGATCGGCGCCGGCCTGCTTGGCCTGGAGGCCGCCAACGGCCTGATGCTGCGCGGCATGGACGTCACCGTGGTGCACCTCGGCGAGTGGATCATGGAGCGCCAGCTCGACAAGGTGGCAGCCGACATGCTGCAGGCCACCCTCGAGGCCAAGGGCATGAAGTTCCTGCTCGCCCGCCAGACCGAGGCCCTGCTGCCGGCGCGCAATGCCCACGGCGGCATGAAGGGCGACGACGGTGCCGAGCGCGTCGGCGCGGTGCGCTTCAAGGACGGCATGGAGATCCCTGCCGACCTCGTCGTGGTCGCCGCCGGCATCCGCCCCAACTACGCGCTCGCCGAGGCCGCCGGCCTGTACTGCGGCAGTGGCCGGGTGCGCGGCATCCATGTGTCGGACACGCTGCAGACGGTCACCGACCCGCGCATCTACGCGGTGGGCGAGTGCGTGGCGCACCGCGGCGTCGCCTATGGACTGGTCGCGCCGCTGTTCGAGCAGGGCAAGGTGTGCGCAAACCACCTCGCCAACTTCGGCATCGGCCGCTACGAGGGTTCGGTGACCTCGACCAAGCTCAAGGTCACCGGTATCGACGTGTTCTCGGCCGGCGACTTCGGCGGCGGACCGGGCACCGAGGACATCGTGCTGCACGACCGCCAGGGCGGGGTGTACAAGCGCGTGGTGCTCAAGGACGACCGCATCGTCGGCTCGGTGCTGTACGGCGACACCGCCGATGGCGCCTGGTACTTCCAGCTCATGAAGGATCGCCAGAGCGTGGCCGAGATCCGCGACCACCTGATGTTCGGCCAGAACAAGTTGGGCGACGTCGGCCACAAGGGCGAGAGCCGCGCCGCCAGCATGCCCGACACCGCCGAGGTGTGCGGTTGCAACGGCGTGTGCAAGGGCACCATCGTCAAGGCGATCAAGGAGCAGGGGCTGTTCACCCTCGACGAGGTCAAGAAGCACACCAAGGCGGCATCGTCCTGCGGCTCGTGCACCGGCCTGGTCGAGCAGATCCTCGCTTCCACCGTGGGCGGCGCCTACCAGGCGGTCAGCGCCAGCGACAAGCCGGTGTGCGGCTGTACCGAGCATTCGCACAAGGTGGTGCGCGACGCGATCTTCAAGCATCACCTGACCAGCAAGGAGGCGGTGTTCGAGACGCTCGGCTGGCGTACCCCCAACGGCTGCGACAAGTGCCGGCCGGCGGTCAATTACTACCTGATCTCGTCGTGGCCGCACGAGGCCAGGGACGACCCGCAGTCGCGCTTCATCAACGAGCGCGCCCACGCCAACATCCAGAAGGACGGCACCTACTCGGTGGTGCCGCGGATGTGGGGCGGGCTCACCACGCCTGCCGAGCTGCGCGCGATCGCCGATGCGGCAGAGAAGTACAAGGTGCCCACGGTGAAGGTCACCGGCGGCCAGCGCATCGACCTGCTCGGCATCAGGAAGGAAGACCTGCCCTACATCTGGGCCGACCTCAACGCCGCCGGCATGGTCTCGGGCCACGCCTACGGCAAGTCGATCCGCACCGTGAAGACCTGCGTCGGCGCCGAGCACTGCCGCTTCGGCACCCAGCTGGCGATGGACATGGGGGTCAAGCTCGAGAAGATGCTGTTCGACATGTATGCCCCGCACAAGGTCAAGCTCGCGGTCTCCGGCTGCCCCCGCAACTGCGCCGAGGCTGGGATCAAGGACGTCGGCGTGATCGGCGTCGATTCCGGCTACGAGCTCTACGTCGGCGGCAACGGCGGCATCAAGACCGAGGTCGCGCAGTTCCTGTGCAAGGTGACGACCGACGAGGAGGTCATGGAGTATGCCGGCGCCTTCCTCCAGCTCTACCGCGAGGAGGGCTGGTATCTGGAGCGCACCGTGCATTGGCTTGCCCGCGTCGGCCTCGACTACGTGAGGGCCCGGGTCGTCGATGACGCCGAAAACCGCCGCCGCCTGCACGCCCGCCTGCTCGACGCCCTGAAGAACGCCCGCGACCCATGGGAAACCAGCCGCGAGGCCCAGGCCGTCAAGCAGTTCATCCCGATCAAGATCGAGGCCTGAGCGGCCCGCGCATCCGAGGACCAGCAATGAGCAACTGGAAACGAATCTGCCCGCTGGATGACATCCCCCGTCTTGGCGCCCGCGTCGTGCAGCGCCCGGCGGGCGGCGACATCGCGCTGTTCCGCAACGCCGAGGACGAGGTCTTCGCGCTCCACGACAAGTGCGCGCACAAGGGCGGCCCGCTGTCGCAAGGCATCGTCCATGGCCGCAAGGTGACCTGTCCGCTGCATGGGTGGAGCTTCGATCTGCAGAACGGGCAGGCGCTGGCGCCGGACGTTGGCACCTGCGCCACTCTCGCGGTGAAGGTGGAGGATGGGGAGGTTTGGCTGGTGGTGTGAGGCTTTGGGGCGCATGGTTGATGAGTGTCAGATCCGCCCCGGACGGAAGCATCGCCGCCTTGGGGCGTACCCGCACCTCAGAGGCGGCGAACGAAGGCGTTGTGCGGGGGGGGGGGGGGGGGTA
>CZCA01000918.1_pt1 | contig 10071 bp, 4 predicted proteins | sample 591981 | NCBI WGS metagenome assembly CZCA01 (sample SAMEA3556810, study PRJEB10932) | anaerobic digester metagenome
ATAAGTCCTAATTCATCTGCAAGCGCGGTCTTCAGGCTCAAGAATTGTTCCGTGATTGCTCGCTTGTCTCCGAGCCCTGCATATGCCTTCATCAACAAGCAACATAGCTCCTCAGAAACAGGGTTTATGGCAACGAGTTGTCGAAGGCGTTTCGCAGCATCTGTATATTTGCCTTCCTTCAGGTAATAGCGGGCCAATTTCAGGCCGGCATCGCAGTGGAGTTGCTTCAGGTGCTCTCGGTCCTGGATGACCCACACGTAACCAAGATCCATAAGGTATTCACCGCGATAAAAGGAAACCATCTCTTCCAGATAAGGAACTGTTTCGCGAGACGCGTCAGCCTTCAGGACACTTGCTGCAAGCTCCTCAAAGCGTTGGCGGTCAGTAGACACGAGGCCTTCAGCTAACTGATAACGTTTCCCGCTATGTAGGATGAAATCTGTGGAAGACACGTGACGGAGCGCTTGTCTCAGGCGATACATGGTGCTGTGAAAGGAGGTTGACGCCCGCCTCTTATCAACGCCAGGCCATAGGTCTTCCAGGATCCGTTCCGGGGTTACCGGTTCAGTCCGGTGAGCAAGATATGCCAAGAGATCCCGGGCTTTAGTAGTACGCCAGCGAGATGCAGTGATTTCTCGTCCTCTTACTATTACCCGGAGAGGTCCCAATGTAAGAAGCTGCAAAGCAGGGGTATCTTCAGGCGGGCTCTTTGTGGCGCTTGCTTCACTGAACCGTCTGGCAGCGGCTATCGCCCTCTGACGTACTTGAGGGGTGGGGTCTTTCGTCAAGTATTTCACGACCCTTCCTGCTTCCTCTCCGCCAATGTCTGCAAGCGGTACTATCGTTCGCATGCGGACGTTTGGATCATTGTGAGCCGCCAGCTTAGTAAGGAGTCCTAGCGAGCACGCACCCCTCTTAACAAGAACCCTTTGACAGAAGTCAACTTCAAACCCGCTTTCCAAACATTCGCCCAGTATTGGGTCGTATAGGTCATTTGCATTCATGAGCGAGTTCTGGACGTAATTCATTCGGGCCGCGAGAGCAACGTGACGCCTGGCGTAATCCTTAGCTGCTAAGATGTGGGCATCTGACATGTCGTCCAGAGAGAACAGAATCCCGCTAAGCAGGCCGTATGCACTGCATAAGGGTTGGCCTGATATATCGCATGCCTCCATGAAACTGATCGCCTCTTGAAGTAGGAATCTAGCTTGGAGCAGGTCACCCACTTGAATAAATACAGTTGAGGCGACAACTTTACATAGTGCATGTAGAAGCGACTCATTCTCAACCTGATCGAGGACTTCCTTCACTTCAGCTAAGGCTTCAGTCCAGCGCCCTTGAAGACTCAGACATCTTGCCAGGTGAGCTTTGCCTAAGGCATGAGCAAAAGGATCTTCTCCCAGTTGAAGAGCTTTTCTATAATACTCTTCCGCAAGCCCCAACTCTCCCAGCTCAGTGTAAACGCAGGCCGCGTAAACATATGCTGCAGGAAGAGTCCCGGTAGGGCCAAGTTTCTCTTTCGCTGCAATGTTCTGCTTAGCATGCTCAAGCGCCAGATCCAGTTGACCCCAACCCAAGTAGATCCAGCAACGACTCTCCTCAAGCCAATGGCCTGGCAGCTTGGATTCAGGGGACGCCTCGACGCCGAGTTTGAATATGAGTAACGCCTCTTGACAGTCTCCCTGAATGTAGTTCAAGTTGCCCAAGTTCTCGGCTATGTATGATAGGGTGAGGCCGTCATTCTCTTCCTGAGCTCGTCTGAAAGCGCTGATTAGTAAGGCTTCTGCTTGACGTAGTTCACCTATCATGAACAGATTCAGTGCGCGTTCAAGTGGAATATGAAAACGTTCACTAATCTCCTCTTCTGTTAGGTTTGAGTAGGCCTGATCCAATAGCGCCATGCTTTCGTGGCAGCGGCCCCGAGAGCGTAGGATCCGCGCCATGAGCACTTGTCCTTCAGAAAGGCCCAAGCGTTCATCTGCGCCATCGAACATTGTGTTGGCTCGGACTATCCAGGTCTCGGCATCAGCCAGCTTTCCCCTGGAGACTTCTACATGTGCCCTATACAGAGATAACCAGGGGTGAGAAGCTAAGTCTCCAGCGGAAATGTACCCTAACCACTTTGCTGCTGTCTGCCATCGACCGACACGGAGAGCTCGCTCTGCGATGTCCCTGATAACTGAAATTGTGTCTTCTTTTGCCTCCGCTAAAGAAAAATATCCGGCCGCCTGCTCAAGTTCCCCAGCCTGTCTTGCCATTAGGCCTGCCTGGAATAACAGGTTTTTGCGTTGCGGGCCCAATTGATTCAGAAGAAACCTACGAAAAAACTCATGATAACGGTATGACCTCTTATCTCGCTCAAGAGGAACCAGGAACAGTTGCTCAAGATTCAAGTGGTCCAGGATGCGACTTGAATCAGTTATGCGTAACAACTTGTCGCAGTCGGATGATGTCAGTGAATCCAGCACCGAGGTGGCAAGGAGGAACCTTCTGACGTCATCAGGCTGCTGACTGAGGACCTCAGTTTCGAGGTATTCATAGATTGCGCGGGTTCTTTTGTCCGGGTGAAAAACGTCTCGAAGAAAGGCGTCGGAATGGATAGAACGGAGAAGGCCGTTGTCGTCGGTAGTGCCGGACCTTATGGCATTAGAGCGTATGGTATCAGGCCCCATAGCATCAGAGTGCGCAGCACCAGGGCGGATAGCATCAGAGGGCATAGCATAAGGGCTCATAGCTCCGGATCGTGCGATGAATTCCGGCAGAAGCGTCAACGCTATTGGCCAACCGCCTGTCATGTGTTGAAAATCCAAGATAGCTTGTAGAGGCACACCGTGGGGGTCTTCGCTCCCCATGCTCCCCTCGTCTAGGATTCCCTTCCCGGTATTCCCAATGAGCAAGCTTTTCATCCGGAGGTTTCGACTTAAGAAGCCCTGGCTAAGCGCGGCTTCCATTTCGTCCGCGGTGAAGCGTAGAGCCTGAGCTCCGATAAGGAGACCTTGTCCTGTGCAAAGAAACCGCGAGAAGGAACGGGGAAGAGATGTGCGACTTGCGATGATTATGTGGACTCCTGTGGGAAGATAGGAAATGAGATCCTCGACGAGACTGTGGATTGAGGGGTTAGTCACTACATGATAGTCATCTAAGACTATGAGTAGCTCTTCACTGGTTCTGGCTGCGAGATAGTTTGCCAGCATACCTACTAGTGAACGTCTTTGTGAGCCATCTTCGTCCGGCCCCGGCTTTAGTGGACTCGGTATCCTGTGACACGGGATGCCAAAATATCTTTCTATGCTTGCTATCAAATGTTTGAGAAAAGTAGAAATATCATTGTCATAAGTGTCCAGCCTATACCAGACCAGGGGCTTCGGGGTGGTACCGGCTGCCTGGAGAATCAGAGTGGTCTTCCCGTAACCTGCAGGCGCCACGAGAAATGTCGATTTTCTTTCTCCAAGCTGAGAGAAGGCCTCAAGGAGACGAGGTCTTTCAATCAACCCAGGCCCCGGTTTCGGTGGCGCTAATTTCGTTACTATTACTTCTGTCAACAGAGGCACCGCCCTTAATTTACAGGAAGGTCGTTACCGATATGATTCTTCTACACACAAGGTCAATTTCCTATCATTCTCCAACTTCAGGTGGACACATTGTGGTAACTTTTTGGTCAGGTTACATTTATATAATAATTCTATGAATGGAAAATCTAGCATATTCCAAGTTAGTTGCCTATAAGCCCCCTAACCCAGTTGGAGAGGATGCACCGGTTGGTGTAAAGCCTACTGGGATATCTACCTTCATATGAGGGGGCACCTCTTGTGAGTGGGGTTGTGCTACCGGCAAATGTCATGTGGATGCCTTGATGCACACGGTACAGTTTCAGCGTACTCTCTTTTTGTAATACTGCAACTTGCGGCCATTTTATGAAAGGTAAGGGACAGGGATAAACATCGGGGGAAAGATAGGGGTGAGGTGACAGATATGGCTGGAAGCCCTGAAACAGGTTTGAGACGTGACAGGGCCTGGGGTCTACTATTACGAGTAGTCGTAGGCCTTTTGTGTGTACATGGTCTGGTCACAGGATTTGTCCGTGTAAACTTAGTGTGTTTTGCGGAGGGTGAAGCAGTCCGAGATCCTGTAGCCTGTGAAGTCGTAGAAGTTAAGTTGGGAAGCCGGACTATCACAGCCAATGTGGTCAGGGTAAACCTTTGCGATCCTAGGGTTAGGGTAAGCGTGGGGCTGGGAAGTGACAGGGTGGGAGCTACAGAGGACCTCTTAGCCCTTGCCCGGCGAAAAGGCGCTGTGGCCGCCATTAATGGAACATTCTTTAACGCCTATGAGAAAGGACCTGTCAAGGCTCCTGTGGGAACTATCATTACCTGTGGCGAGTTTGTCCATAAGGGCAATACGGGTACGGTATTTGGCATAACCTATGACAAAAGAGGGATGATGGCGCCGGTAAGGTTCAAGATTGTCGGCGGGATCAACGGTTCTGAACAATGGCCAAACAACTGGTATGCTTACTTCATTAACCGGACGCCGACTTCTGCGAATAGCGTCATAATCTACACCCCTTGGCGGGGTACAACCACTGGAGTAGGCGATGGAATATCCGTGGTGATCGAAGATGGCAAGGTAACACTAATTAGTACGGGAGATCAGGCAATTCCTGAGGATGGTTACGTTATCAATTTTAGAGGCAGCGAAGAGTCTCTGGCAAGCCGTTTTCAAGTAGGCGCTTTTGTCTATTGCCGTCTTGAGATAGAAGGCGGAACATCAGAAAGTGCTGCCTGGGCTGATGTTACAGAGGCTATAGGTGCAGGGCCCAGGCTGGTCAAGGACGGCGATATTGCTTTCAGTGTTGAGTCCGCCGCTGCTGAGGGTTTCACAGAGGCGAAGATCCTCTCGGAGTCCAATGCCCGTTCAGCACTGGGCATAACTGAGTTAGGCGAGCTGCTCATGGTTACCGTGCCTGGCGCAAACATGGCTGAACTTGCGGAGTTGATGAAATCCTTGGACGCGGTGGAGGCCATGAACCTGGACGGTGGCGCTTCCAGCGGTCTGGTCTTTCGAGACAAGTACATCACCTGTCCGGGACGGGATATCAGTAACGCCTTATTGGTTTTTGTAGATGGCGGATTATGAAAAGGGGGCGAATCAAATGCTTAAGTCATCTCGGAGAGATTTTCTCTTGAAGGTAGTTGTTCTTCTGGTAGTCGGGCTCTTGTTGTCGCAAGCCGGCTCCGTCTTTGCCGCCGAGTCCGGCGAGAAGACGTATATCGAGTTTATTATCGACGCATCCGGCAGTATGAGGGAGAAAGTGGAAGGGAACCAATCCCGCATGGATGTGGCGAAGGAAGTCTTAAAGGAGCTTGTGGAAGGCTTAGATGATGACCCTATGCTCGAGATTGCCTTGCGAGTGTATGGTTTTCAACTGCCGGGGAAGAGTTCGTGTCAGGATTCAGGACTTTTGCAAGGTTTCGGTCCGGTAGGCAAGGTAAGGTCCTCTATTTTGCAGATCGTTGAGTCTTTGAGCCCGAAAGGGATGACGCCGATAGGGTACTCGCTGCGAGAAGCGGCAAAGGATTTTCCTAAAGGCAAGGACGGCAGGAACGTTATTGTCCTCGTTACAGACGGAGAGGAGAGCTGCCTGGCAAACCCATGCGCCATCTCGCAGGAGTTGCAGAAACAAGGGATCATCCTGAAACCGTATGTTGTAGGATTTGCTCTTTCTGCTGCGGCTGAAGAAAAAGTGAGATGTATCGGCAATTACTTCTCCGCAAAAGACAAGGCAAGCCTCAGTGATGCGCTAAAGTCAATCATGGTTGAAGTGGTCGCTGCGCCGTCTCTTGAGGTGGAGGCATGGGCTGACGGGAAGAATGTCACAGCCAAAACCGACATCCAAGTCCTTGATTCATCAGGTAAGCCTGTGGCGGTCGAGGTGAAAGCCAAAGCCGGGGAAGTCTTGAGACTTTCGGCGGCTGAAGGCGTGTACACTGTGATAGGCAAGTTCATAGTGGACAATGAGCCTATGGAGGTAAGCCAGACGAACGTGAACCTCAAGGGTGGCCAGACGACAAGAGTCCGCTTGGATTTTGGGGACATGACAGGCAAGATTGTCCTTTATGCAGAGGCGGGCGGGAAGGCAATACCTCCGTCTGCACTTGCTGCCAGGGTGTATAGAGACGGAAAAGACCGCGGGCAGCTCTTAGCTGACGGTGATAGGTTGTCAATTAGGGTTCCAGCAGGGACTTATGATTTGAGGTGCGATTATGCATCCCGGCCTAAGCAGACCTTAGGAGTCGAGGGGATCAAAGTTGAGCGTGGCGAAACCAAGAAGGTAGAGCTTACGTTCGAGCGGCCTGGACGGATCCAGGTGAAGACTATTGTGGATGGCAAACCCAGCGACCAGGTGGATGTCGAGCTATACCAGAATGATAAGTCTCTCGGGAGGTTTGAGAAGGTCCAAGGTGAGCGCGGTGTATTCGAGGTAGGTGTCCTGGAAGGTAGTTATGATATCCTGGCCACCCCGAAGATCGCAGGTTTCTCTCCGCAGTGGCTAAACAATGTAGCAGTCAAAGCCGGAGAGACCGTAAATAAGGAGATTGTGATAAGCAGCACAAAAATCAGAGTGAAACTCATCATGGACGGAAAACCATATCATGTTCAGGACATTATTATGACGCGGGTCATTGTGTATCACGCAGGAACCACAGACTACGTCTGTGACCTTGAAGAAATAGAGAAAGGCGTATTTGAGCGGCAAATGAAGGAAGGGCTCTATGATCTGGAGCTTGTCAACATAGGTACCGGAATTGCGGATAAGTGGATGAGGGATCAGGAAGTCAGATCCGGTGAAACGCTGGAGAAGATTGTCAATCTAGGAGGCAAGGGAAAGATCCGGATCAAGCTGATTGCAGACGGCAAGCCGTACTCTGACCCGGAAGCCGGAACCCGGGTTATTGTATCTGAGGCCGGCACAGATGGGGATGAGTACGTCTTTGACCTTGAGCAGACAACAAAAGGCGTATTTGAGCAGGAAATCAAAGAAGGCATGTATGATCTTTGTATATGCAATCTCGGCCCGGCAGTGGGCTTTGGCGAGAAGTGGATACGGGATGTAGAGATCTCGGGAGGCGAAACGTTCGAGAGGATTATAGACTTGGGCAGCAAGAGTGATGTCAAGTTTAAAGTCACACTGAACGGGGACCCATGCACTAACGACGATATCAGGGTTATGGTGTATGACGTAGAAACTGGCGACTATGTCCGAGATTTGGAAGAGACTCGTCCCGGATTCTTCGAAGGAGAACTCATGGAAGGAGTCTATGACATCGAGATCACCAATTTCTTTGCTTCATATTGGATAAGAGGCGTGGAGATTACAGCCGGCAGATTCGACATGGAATTAAACCTCACCGACGAGGATTTTGAGGATTGGTGAGAGCATTTCGCATAGGCGAGTAGCTTGTTGCATGAAAACCCAGCTAATGTTTTGAGAAGCGCCGGGAGAGAGCACGCCCTCTCCCGGCGCCGCTCTGCGACCGGCGCAGTCCCACGAGTCTGTGAGAAGATGTCACGATTCCTTAAGAACAGGATCATGCATACGGGGGGATAGGCTTGAAGATACGAATGCCGTGGTTCATAAGACCACGATTGGCAGGTACCCTGGTAATTGCGTTAGCAGGCGTGTTACTGCTTTCTGCATTCGCCTTTGCATCTGAGTTTTCGGCGGACATGGTCACGAGGCACAGCGAAGGCGAAATGACCGGGAGAATCTATGTCAAGAATAACATGCTGCGAAGTGAGTTGGACCTTGAGGACGAAACGCTGGTTACCATCATTAATCTTAATGAGGGAGTTGCCTGGCTACTGATGCCTGAGAACATGTATATGGAGATCTCCGCCCCCGAGGACCCCAGCATCCTCGAGAGTGATGAATACGAGGAAGTAAACCTTGGTGTGGAGACGGTGCAAGGTTACGTGTGTGACGTAATCCAATTCATCTACAAAGAGAACGCCTTTGGAACTTCTAAGCATTGGGTGGCACGCAAGCTGAATCACCCCTTGAGAATGGAAGAGATGGACGAGACAGGCAAAGTCACGGCAATAACGGAGTACTCAAACATCAAGGAAGAAGCCTTGTGCCACTGCCTGTTTGAGCTGCCGGAGGGTTGTGAGAAGGTAGATCTGTTTGGCATTCCCGGTATGCTTGGAACGGGCGGAGCTCAAGGTTTTACCGGAGTCCCCGGTTCAGGTGCGCCGGCTGATGTCCCAGGCGGATCAGGGATGCCCGGCACTTCAGGCGTACCCGGATCCCCCGGTGACCTCTCCGGTGTTCCCGGAGTGCCTGGGGGTATCCCCGGAATGCCACAGGGTATGCCAGGTATGCCGCAGATGCCTCAAGACAATGGGCCGGGCCTGCCTGACGTGTATGAGGGGACGTTCTCTGTTATCGTCAGCGGAGAGAGGGAATGGGAAACACTTGTCGGAGGCATTGGCGAAGACAGGTACACCCGGCACAAGAAGACTGTCCGTGAGAAAGCTGTCGTTTATGTGCCTCAGATCGTCCTTAGTACGGGTACCATGCCCGTCACAAAGAGTCCGGTTCGAGCCACAGTGAGCTTCGATTATCGGAGATACGAGGACGATGTAGTGATAGAGCGTTGGCTATGCGAAGAGCGGACCGTGGAAACGGAATTCAGTCCTTGTTTCGTTCAGCACACCAAGTTCGATCCCTTCGCTTCCGGTGTTTATACAGTAGGGTACGGCGGTTTTGAGTTTCTGGGACCTATAGGCGAACTCTCCTACTATCACTCAGATGGCACTATGTACCATAAGGAGAAAGCATATTATAGCGGACACGGGTTCAGCTTTACCGTTCCGGTGCCTAGCGGAACTGACAGGTTGTCCGGCTCGAAGACGATAAGGCTTGAGGGCGCCGCCGACTGGATCACTGCTGAAGTATCCTGGGACCTAAAACCGGTCACAGGGAACTGAGGTTGCAGATAGTGTGCAATCACGTGGGGGTGGTGCGGTTGACGCGTCCGCCCCTATGTCTACCCGGCTGAGTTTCCGGTTCTACATGGGGAATGAAAGCATAAGAGCTGGGGAATGAAAGCACAAGAGCTGAGGAATGAAAACATAAGATGATGAGATGAAGGGAGCGGACAGTTTGAAGGTACGGAGAATCATTGTGGTCTTGGTGCTTGTCATTTTGCTACTGCCGGTTGCAGTAACCTGTCATGCCCAGCAGGAATCGGTGAAACGGATTATCGCGCCCTCGATAGTGCCTGGGGCCTCAGGTGGTTTTGTGGGAACTTGGATTAACGAAGACCCTGACACTCGTGGTATTACTCGTCTTGTGATTTCTAACGGGCCGCGAAGAGATGAACTGACTATCCGTGTGTTCGGAAAAGCCCATCCCAGTGACATTGACTGGGGAGAGAGCCTGCTCAATCTATACGGGACAAGCGTTGAGGATCCAAATTATCAATACGCTACAACCATCTACGACGACCGCTCCAGCACTCGCACGCTCACGCTGGAGCTTGAAGGCACAAATGTAATAAGGCTCGTCCGGTACAGCCGGTTCCCGTCAAGTGACAGCCGTCACAATTTCCGTCAAGTGGAGTACTTCCGGAGAAGCGCCGGAGGACAAGGCGGGGCGCAGCCCCCGTCGTCAACGCCTCCTCTTCCGGACTTGATTGTTGAGTCTGTGGAGGAGCCTGAGTGGGACAAGGCGCGCAACAAGACTGTGATAAGAGCGGTGATAAGAAACATCGGTAACGCGAGAGCCGCAGCATCATATGCCAAGCTGAAGGACCAGGGTGAGGATGGGGGTGGCCCGGTTGCGGAAGTCCCTGCGCTGGCTTCCGGAGCGTACTACGTGGCTACTTTTGAGCTACCCTACTGGGTATTTCGTCCTGACGCGAATTTCTGGGTCAAGGCAGACTATACCAACAAAGTGAAAGAATCAGATGAAGAGAACAATATGCTGACATTCTTCAGAGAATGGTAGGCTAATCAAGCAACTTGCTTGCTAGCTTGCCAGCTGAATCCACCGGATCCATGTGCTGA
>CZCA01001645.1_pt1 | contig 10066 bp, 7 predicted proteins | sample 591981 | NCBI WGS metagenome assembly CZCA01 (sample SAMEA3556810, study PRJEB10932) | anaerobic digester metagenome
CATTCTTCAGGGCGTGAAACTCACCATACCACTTATTGACATTCTTAGCGACAATAATATCAGCGTCTTCTGCGTGACCTGCCATAAAAATTTCCTGTAAATATGGGACTGTGGGATTAAGAGATTATGCGATTAGCGATTTGTGAGACCGAAATATTAGCCGATACAGGTTGCCAATCTCCTAATCTCTCAATCGCTCTATCGCTTTCCGAAGCCTAATTTGCTTTCCAGCTTGCGACTGGCAAAGCTCATCCCAAAACTAAAAATGAAGAAGACCAAGGCAATAAAGATGTACACTTCTTTGGCGACGCCGCCTGTGACACCCATCCATGCCGGCTGCTGGATCACCGCCTTGCCAACTGCAACCAGTTCAAGCAGACCGACGAGCGACGCCAGCGATGTATCCTTGAACAGGCCGATGAACTGCCCGACGATGGCAGGAATCACTTTGGTCAGCGCTTGCGGCAGGATGATGAAGCGCAGTTTGTCGAAGCCGCTGAAACCGAGGGCGTCTGCTGCTTCATACTGGCCTTTGGGGATCGCCTGCAAGCCGCCGCGCACATTTTCGGCCAGATACGCTGCGCTGAAGAGCGTGATCGCCGTCATGGCGCGCACGAGCTGCGACGGGTTGCCCCAGGTGCTGGGCAGAAAGAGCGGTAGCATCGTCATACCCATGAAGAGCAACGTGATCAGCGGCACGCCACGGATCAACTCGATATAACCGACGCAAAAGACCTTGACCACCGGCAGGTTGCTGCGCCGCCCCAGCGCCAGCAGCACCCCAATCGGAAAGCTCAGCGCAATGCCGACCACCGCCAGCAGCATGGTGAGCATCAACCCACCCCACAGGTTGCTCTCGACCAACGGCGCAAAGTTCCACGTGACGCCTAGCGTCGGGAGATTGACGCCGCCCAGCAGGATCACAAAGGTCGCTGGCAGGCTTAGCACCCAGGCCAGCGCCAGCCACCTGCTGGAGATGGCGACGCGGACGCCGATGAAGTAGCCGATCACCAGCAGCGCCAGGCTCGCCGCCATCACCATCTGCGCCTGCAGCCCAATTGGGATAAGCGCCAGCGCCAACAGCAACGCGCCAAGACCGATGCCCAGGTTGCGCATGATGTTGCCCCAACGCCCGGCGCTCAGGCCAAAAAGCAGGCTCACCATCAGCAACACGATCGCTGGCTGCCAGAGTTGTTCAAGCGGGTACTGCCCCACCGCAAAGAGCTTACGATTGACCCAAATCGGCTCCCAAAACGCGCCGAGCAGCCAGCGCACCACGTTGGTGACAATGAAATAGAGCGCCACCAGCGTAACAACTGTCAGGAGGCTGTTGCCAATGCCACTGAACAGGTTGGTGCGCAGCCAGCCCAACACACCCACTTCGGTAGCGGGCGGCTTTTGCGCTGGCGCCGGGTGATTCGTGTTGACCCAACTTGTCGAGCGAATGTCTGTCGTCATCAGTGCATGTCCCTCTGTCGGTTAGCGTTCCACCAGTGAGACGCGCTTGTTGTACCAGTTCATAAAGAGGGAGGTGATCAGGCTAAAGGAAAGATAGGTCGCCATGACGAGTAAAATACCCTGCACCTCCGCGCCGGTCTGGTTGACGATGGTGCGCGAGACGTTGAACAGGTCGGGATAGCCCACCGCAATGGCCAGGCTGGAGTTTTTGACCAGGTTCAGATATTGGCTGGTCAACGGCGGGATGATGACGCGTAGCGCCTGCGGCAGCACGACCATGCGCAACGTGGCGCCTGTCGTCAGCCCTAGCGCCCGGCTGGCTTCCCACTGCCCCTTGCTGACCGCATTGATGCCGGCGCGCACGATCTCGGCAATGAACGCACCAGTGTAGACGACCAGCGCCAGCAGCAATGCCGCAAATTCGGGCGTGACGCTGATCCCACCGTTAAAGTTGAACCCCTGACGCTGTGGTTCACTGATCACCAGTGGGGTGGGCGTTGTCCATTCGAGACGCGTCGCCTCGGCAGGCAGATCGACAAAGCGGAATCCGCCGTCGCCGTTCGTCATGCCGGTGGCAATCACCTGACCATCGGCGCCAAAGAGAGTGATTGGAACATAAGCGAGCGGGCGATCTGTATTGAGTTCAAATGCGCCATTGCCGTTGACGTCCTCAAACAGCGTGCCGCGATCACCGCGCCGCAACTCATACGTCGTCGCCGCTGGCATAGCGCTGGTGCTGAGCGCAACAAGGAAGCCAACAATCACCACCAGCGCAAACGCCGCCACACCCGCGATAGCGCCACTGCCCGGCGCACCGGCGCGCTCCAGTTGACGACGGCGGAACCAGGCCACCGCCATACCGACGATTACGCCGCCTAACAGCCACCAGGTCAACGCACGTCCGGTCTCCGTGGGGAAGATCCAGGTCAAGTGCATGCCTCGATTGGTGAGATAACCCAGGTCACCGAGTGGCGCCGCGTCCTGAATGGCAGGCAGAGCGGCAATCACGCCTACATACCAGAATAGCAACTGCACCAACAAGGGCGTGCTGCGGAAGATCTCGACATAGACCATCGCCAGCTTGTTCAGAAGCCAGTTGTTAGAAACTCGTGCAATCCCGGCGAACAACCCCAATACTGTCGCCAGGATAATGCCGACTATGCCAACGCGCAGCGTGTTGATCACGCCGACAACGTAGGCGCGCCCGTAGCTCTCCTCCGGGCGAAAGGTTGGCCCTTCGGAGATGCCAAAGCCGGCCGTCTGACCAAGAAAGCCCCAACTCAATGCGCCCCCGGCCGCCGTATTGCCGGCCGCCAGGCGCGCCACCATGTTATTGTAGAGAAACCACCCCACCCCCAACACCACGATCAGAAAAAGTATCTGCAGCATGATGGCAATGGTGCGCGTGTCACGGTAGAAGGGGGGACGCTGGTTGGGAAGGGTCGAGCTAGTCATGGTGGTTGAGAGAAGACTAGAAATTGGAGATTAAAGATTGGAGATTAGAGATTGGAGATTATTGCAGCGAGGCGCCACTCTCTCATCTCCAATCTCTTCATCTCCCATGTTCGATTTACCGGAACGGCGGTGAGTACAGAAGGCCACCCTGCGTCCACAGCGCGTTCAAACCACGCGGTAGATTGAACGGTGTGTTCGGGCCGAGATTGCGGTCATAGATTTCGCCATAGTTGCCCACCTGTGAGATCGCCTGCACCATGAAGTCATTGGGCAGACCGAGCTTGGCGCCCATCTCACTTTCGACGCCGAGCAGACGCTTGACCGTCGGGTCTGCGCTTGCCAGCATCTCGGTGACGTTCTGGCTGGTGACGCCGCTCTCTTCGGCCTGGATCAGACCATTGACCACCCAGCGGACGGCGTCTGCCCACACCGGGTCGCCCTGGAAGACGGCGCCGGCCAGCGGCTCCTTGGACATCGTCTCCTCCAGGATCATGTGATCATCCGGGTTCGAGAGCTTCGTCTGCGTTGCCACCAGACCCGACTTGTCGGTTGTGAAGCCGTCGCAGCGCCCTTCATCGTAAGCAGTGTAAGTCTTGTCGTTGTCCTCGAAGACGACCGGGGTGAATTCCAACCCCTTCGCACGGAAGACATCGGCCAGATTCAGCTCGGTGGTCGTGCCGCTCTGCACACAGATCGTGGCGCCATCCATATCTTCCAGGCTGGTGATGCCGCTGTCCTTGCGCACCATCATGCCCTGCCCATCGTAGAAGTTGACGGGCATCCATTCCATCCCAACCTCGGCGCTGTCACGCGTGAGTGTAATGGTCGAATTGCGGAAGAGTACGTCGATTTCGCCGGAACTGACCAACGTGAAGCGATCGTTGCCACTCGCGTAACGGAATTCCACGGCGTTGGCATCACCCAATACAGCGGCGGCGACAGCCTTGCAGAAATCAACATCAAAGCCACTATAGTTGCCGTTGGCATCGACATTGCCAAAGCCCGGCACTTGATTGTTGACGCCACAGATCAGCTTGCCCCGGCTTTTGACCAGATCGAGCCGGCTGCCTGCCTGCGCAGCCGGCGCCGCTGGCTGTCCGGCGGCGGGTGCAGCTGCGGCGCTCTCAGCAGGCGTCGGCGCAGCTGCGGGTGCAGGTGCAGGCGCGGCGCACGCCGAATAGATGATGGCAATCACAAGCAGCGAAATGCCAACCATGGTCAGACGCTTGTTCATAGACACCCCTTTCATCAGTTTGTTGAAACGACGGTTGATACAGGCAGACAAGGCGATCCACAGATAGACTTTAGCGGCACAGTCAAGTGATTGCCCGTGCGCGCTGAGGCTGCGAATCCTTGTCAAAATGTGGGAGCAAACCTGTGTACGGAATTCACCAACGATTGCACTCTTGCAGCTACCTCCTCGGCAGTCGAGGCATAGCTTGCACGCTGTCTTCAAGACAATCTCGGTCTTTTAATCCACCAGGCGGGGCGAATATAGCACGCGGCAAGTTCACTGTCAAATTGAAATTTAAAAAAACAGTGAAATGACAGCCTGGAACGTTGGCAAGCTCCTTATCGTTTGGTCATCATGCGCACGTGCGCTATAATCCGGCTAATTTTGCACGGCGCAGTCCGTAAGTTTGGAGTCAAATGACATGTCATCGGAATTGATCAATACGATCGGCACCATCGTCGGCGTCCTGGTCGCCGCCTTGGGCGCCTTTCTTTTTGCCTTCTGGATCGCAATGGGCATCTGGGCGTTCAATGATATTCGGTCCCGCTCGCGCGACTGGCTGGTGATCACGCTGGCAGTGGCGCTGGTGCTGATCTTCCCGCTCATCGGCCTCATTCTCTACATGATGATTCGCCCCAAAGCCACGCTGGCCGAAGTCTACGATCGGGCGCTGGAAGAAGAGGCGCTGTTGCGTGAGTTGGAAGAAACCATGACCTGCCACCAATGCGGCGCGCCGGTCAACGAGGCATGGGTCTATTGCCCAAACTGCCACAGCCAGCTTCAGCATTCCTGCCCAGGTTGTGGCAAGCTGGTGCGCAATGAGTGGGAAATCTGTGTGTTCTGTGGTTCACCCCAGCCGCGCGCCGCCGCCAGACCGCAATTGAGCAATGTCCAGCCGACGCCGCAGTTGCAACCCATCAACGCGACGGCGCCCGTCGTGCAAAGCGCAGCACCGCTGCGCAATCCTTTCCGTCGTGAAGTCGCGCCACCGCCGCCTGCCGTGCCGCCTTTCACCGAAGAACTTGATGACGCTGCCTATCGACCCGCGCGCATGCCAGAGTAGCTAAAGCAACCAGCGGTCGCAATCGGAATGTCAGACAACCATTGTCGGGGCGCAAGCTGATCGCGACAGGCTCTGGCTATCTGCACTATGGTTGCAGCAGCCATGCAAGGAGGGTTGGCTTCGTCAACGCTGCTGCGTTAGCCTGGGCGCCGGCAAACTGCGCCGGCGTCATAGCGCGCGCCAGCTCAGCCAGCAACTGATCGGCGCGGATGCGGAAGCAGTGCCAGCAGGCCGACTGGCGTCGGACGAAGGTCAGCACTGTCGCCGCTTTTGTCTGTAGTTCAGCGCCCAGCTCGCATGTCACCTGGCTCTGTTCGCTCCACAGGCGCCCCAGGCTGACTAGCGCGATCATGATCGGCGGCAGATGGTCGGCTTCGCTGGCGGTGCGCAACACGGCCAACAGATAGCGTTCGCCGACTGCATCCTCACCCAGCCCACAGGCCGCATCACCCAGCGCACACAGGTTGTAGCCCATAAAGACGCGACTGCCGATCGCTTCCGCCACCGCCAATCCTTCGCGCGCATAGTGCTGGGCTGCGCGGTGGTCGCCGGCGTCATTGGCGATCTGCGCCAGATACCACAGCCGGCTCGAAATGTGAGTGCGGTGGCCGATGTCACGACACAAAGTCAGGCTGTCCGCCATATATGATGTTGCTTCGGCCATGCGCTCTCGACCATGCGCCCAAGCCACCGATCCGACGCCCCCCAGCGCCAGCGCCGCGCCCAGGCGATCGCCGCTCTCCTGCGCAACCGTCAACGCCGCCAGATAGTGCGCTTCGGCAGCCAGATAGTCGCCCAGCGCAAAGGTCGACCACGCCAGCACATCCAACGCGTAGCCTGCCCAGTCCGCGCGCCCATGATGCTGGCAGAGTTGCAAACTCGTTTCCGCCAATGTGCGCGCTTCGGCATAGTCGCCAAACGCGGCATGCAGTTGCGCCAGCTTGTGCAGCGCGTTGGCGACGCCCGGCATATCGCCGCGGCGCTCGCTCAACATACGGCTTATCTCAATGTGCTGCTGCGCCGTATGCCGGTCACCGCGCCAGCCCGCCATCTGGCCGAGCAAACTTGCCGCCAACGCTGCCGCCCGGTCAAGCCCCTGTGCGCTGGCGTGAGTCAACGCCGTTTGAAGGGCGATCTCTGCGCTTGCGTAGTNNAGATGTGTATAAGAGACAGGCGCAGGATCGGCCTGGACGCTCTCGGCGTGAGCAGCAGCCTCCGCAGCGCGGGCAAACAACAACTGGCCGTCGGCGTAGTGGCTGCGGATGTGCAGAAAGTCATAGAACGGCGCGGCAGCGCGCTGCAGCAGCGCCCATGCCCCCTGCTCCACCGCCCACAACCACGCCGCGCGCACATTGTCCAACTCCATCTCGACCCGTTCGAGCGCGCGGGGTTGCTCGATGCCGGACAACTCACCGTCACTCGCCGCCAGCATCTGTAGATAGTAGACGCTGTGACGGGTGCGGGCGTCATCTTCCTGCGCGTCCGCCGCCAACTGCTCACGTGCGTACTGGCGCAGGAGCGGGTGCATGGTGTAGCGCCCAGCCGACGCGCGCAGCAGCGATTTCTCGACCAACATGGCGAGATCAAACGGGCTTGCGTCGGCGATTTGTTGGGCGGCCGCTCCGTCGAAGTCGCCAGGACAGACCGCCAGCGTGCGCAGCGCCGCGCGCTGCGGCGCCGACAGAAGCCGCCACGACGCTTCCAGGATCGCGCGCATACTGCGATGCCGCGCTGGGACGTTCTGCTGGCGCGCCGTCAACAGATCAAGACTGCGTTCGATCTCGCTTGCGATCTGTGCCACGGAGAGCACGCGCAGCCACGCCGCCGCCAGCTCGATTGCCAGCGGGGAGCCATCGACAGCCAGACAGATGCGGGCAACCTCTGTTTCGGCGCCAGCCAGCGCAAAGTTGGCCTGGGCGCGGCGTGCGCTCTGGACGAATAGCAGCGCGGCATCGCAATCGGCGAAGGATGCGTCCACCAGCTCCCCTGCGCCCGGCGTCGCCAGCCCACCGACCGGCAGATACCACTCTTCGACCAGGTTGAGCGCCTCGCGTGAGGTCGCCAGAATACGCAGCGCCGGTGCGGCGGTCAGCATCTCCGTCACCAGATCAAACGCGGTGCGCAGATGCTCCAGATTGTCGAGCACCAGCAGCAGCCGCTTCTCGCGCAGAAAGTCGAGCAACTGCTGGCGTGCGGGCGCATGTTCGTAGAACTGAAAATCGAGTGCATGGGCGATGGCGCCGACCATACCCTCCGACGTCTCGACCGGCGCCAGCGGCACGAAACAACAGCCGTCACCGGTGTCGCCCGTCGCCAGCAAGGTGCGCACGACCTGCACTGCCAGCCGTGACTTGCCAACGCCGCCCGGCCCCACCAACGTGAGCAGACGACAGCCCGGCTCACGCAGTTGGTCGACGATGTGGGCAATCTCGGCGGCGCGACCGACAAAGGGTGTGATGTCGGCGGGCAGGTGGTGGCGTGGCGACGCCGGCGGTGTGTGCGGCGGTGCAACTCTCAGCGGCGCGTCTGGAAGCGGCGCAGGCGACGCGGGTGCAAACGCCCCTCGCCGAATCTCCTCCAGCAAGGCGAGAGTTTCTGGCGCGGGTTCGACGTCCAGCTCGTCGGCGAGTGCAACGCGACAAAGCTCAAACTGAGCCAGAGCGGCGGCGCGCTCGCCACGCTGCGCCAGTAGCCGCATCAGATCGCGCTGCTGCGTTTCGCGCCACGGCTCGATGCGCAGCAAGCGGCGCAACATCTCGACGCCACGCGCCAGGTCGCCGGCTTCGACAAAACGTCGGCTGGTCGTCGTCAGCAAGTAACTGGCCGATTCGCGCAGATGGCTGCGTTCGGCAGCCAGCCAATCCTCGAATTCGGCGCAGTCACGCACGAAGAAGCCTTCCAGGAAATCCCCGCGATAGGCGTCGACGGCGGAAGCCAGCGCGCCCAGATCAGCCGTGTCGGCGCGCCGCGTGACGGCCACAAAATGCTCGACATCGAGGTGATAGGGCCGCTCGCGCACAAAGCGCAGCGTCTGGCGGTCGGCCTCGATGTAATCGCCCAGCAGCTTGCGCAGGTTAGAAAGCGCCTGGTTGAGATTGACGCGCGCCTGGCCTTCTTCCTGATCCGCCCAGAGCAGACCCACCAACATCCCGCGCTGCACAGGACGATGCGAGAGCGCCAGATAAAACAGCAACGCCTGCGCCTTGCTCGATCGGAACCCTGTCACGGGCTGGCCGTGCAGATGCACCTCTGGACTGCCGAGCAGGGTTACCTCCAACATGCGCCGTCACCTCTTGTCACAATTTCGTCACAACCGCCCGCTACGTTGAGCATAGAAAACGGATTATACCGACGACCCAGCCCTCGGAAAAGTCGGATTTTTGAAGAGGATGTGAGCCAATGACGACCATCGATCCGCCGCTTAAGGCGAGGGACACATATCATCTCTGGGTGCAGACGTGGCGCGACTCTAGCGCAGCGCTGCTAGACGCCATCGACCTCCGCCCTGGGTCAATCTGCGCCGACATCGGTTGTGGGGGCGAAGGCATTCTGCCGCTGCTGCATCGGCGCGTCGGCGAAGGTGGGTGCGTGATCGGCGTCGACTGCGATGGCGATGCACTGACCGCTGCTGCGCGCCTCTGTACAACGCAGGCGCTGACGAGCGTCCGGTTGATTCAAGAAGATGTGTTGCATTCGACGTTGCCACGCGATGTCTTCGATCTGGTGCATGCCCGTTTTCTGCTTTCGTCGCTGCTGCGCCCCGAACGCGGCGTGCAGATGATGGTCGATCTGGCGCGCCCCGGAGGGGTGGTGGCGCTGCAGGAGATCGACCACGCCGGCTGGTCGATTGATCCGCAGCCGGCGCTTTGGCCCTCCTTGCGCGCGCTGCTGGCAGCGGGACACGGACTGCGCGGCGATCCCAACATTGGCCGGCGCCTGGGCGAGTTGTTGTGCACGGCTGAACTGGAGGCGGTGACGGTGCGACCGGTGGTGCTGATCCTGTACAATCGACACCCTTTCATGCGTGCGGCCGTGCGCGGCATGGCCGATGTGCATCAGCAGAGTGTCCATGCCGGTCTGGCGACGGTACCCGAACTGGACGCTTTGCTGGCGGAAGTCGATTGCGCCCTGGACGACCCGCGCACAACGATGACCACCTTCACCGTCGTCCAGGCGTGGGGGCGCAAACCTGCACGCAGATAGCCGGTGTGCGTCGGTCAAAGTCAGAACGTTTCTCCCGTCACGATCTCGTCACATTTGCGTCAGCGGCAGCAGCTAAGCTCTGACCAACCGCAGCAAACGACGTCAATCGGCGCCACGCTGCAGGCAGGCGAACCATTACTTTTCACGCAAGGAGAAAACGATGAATCCGCAACTAACGCTGGGCAATCATGCAGTCGTCATCGGCGGCAGCATCGCCGGATTGATGGCAGCGCGCATCCTGAGCGACCATTTTGCCCAGGTGACAATTTTGGAGCGCGACCCAGTGGACGCAACGCCGCAGGCGCGCAAGGGGCAGCCGCAGGTGCGTCACTTGCACGCCTTGCTGGCCGGCGGTCTCGACGTGATGAAGGCATACTTCCCTGGCTTTGAGCAGACGCTGGAGGCGGCCGGCGCACAGATCGGCGACGGCGAATATCTGCGCTGGTACGGCTATGGCGGCTACCGCATGGCGGGCCGCCAGCCGGCCGCTGATCGAGTGGTGCGTGCGCCAGCGCGTACTGGCGTTGCCGAATGTCACCCTGCGCGACGAAATCGGCGTGGAAGCACTGCAGATGACGGCCGACAACCGCCGCGTCACCGGTGTGCAGATCGTCCACCGGCGTGAGGAAAAGCGCCGCGAGGCGCTGTCGGCT
>CZCA01005309.1_pt1 | contig 10052 bp, 7 predicted proteins | sample 591981 | NCBI WGS metagenome assembly CZCA01 (sample SAMEA3556810, study PRJEB10932) | anaerobic digester metagenome
ACTTCTTCTGGTCTTTCATCAATCAGCAGCACGAGGAGGACAAGTTCAGGATGGTTATGTGTAAGGGCGTTGGCAATTCTCTTCAGAATCGTGGTTTTTCCCGCCTTGGGAGCTGATACGATGAGGCCCCTTTGCCCCTTGCCGATCGGCGCCATCAGGTCTATCAGTCGCGTGGTTACATCTTTGGAATCGTGTTCCAGCTTCAAGCGGTAGTCGGGATAGACCGGAACAAGATCCTCGAAGTGAGACCGCCTCGCAGCCAGTTCAGGGTCGAGGCCGTTTACTGCCTCAACTCGGAGAAGTGCAAAGTATTTCTCTGCATCCTTCGGCGGACGGACCTGGCCGGAAACCATGTCGCCTTTGCGCAGGCTGAACCTTCGAATCTGCGACGGCGATATGTAGATATCGTCAGAGGTTGGCGTAAGCTTCCCCACACGCAGAAAGCCAAAGCCTTCCGGGAGCACTTCCAGTATTCCGTCGGCCCAAAGCGCGCCTTCCTTCTGAATGGCAGCCTTGGTAATCTCGAAGGTAAGGGCCTGTTTCCGGAGTTGGGAGTGACCTGGAATGCCCAGTTGCTTTGCTATCTCATGAAGCTCGGGCAAGGTCATCTTTTCTAATTCTGCAATATTCATCTGTGTTGCATCTTCCTTTCAGGAACATATACGCAAAAGGCAAAACCGTTCACCGCGCAAGCTGCAACCATGCGCCAAAAGAACTTCTATGAAGCAATTTGACTGGGCATACTCTTGGTCTTGATTGATGAGACTTGCTTGAAGCAATGGCATGATCGCGAAGATCATCAGCATGTCACAAAACGCTATTCGCCATAGCAACCGTGAAATCCTTCGACGAAGCGGCAACGTTATCCATTATTTCCATAGCGAGCCCATTCCATGTCACGCCTGGGCTGCGCTTATCTGACTTTAGAGTATTCCATAGATCTGGCGACAAATTCACGGAATAGAGGGTGAGGCCTGCCCGGCCTTGACTTGAATTCGGGGTGGTACTGGGTCCCGACAAACCACGGATGGTCTACCAGCTCAAGAGCTTCGATCAGATCGCCTTCAGGGCTCATCCCCGACATCATCATGCCGTGTTCTGATAGCACCTGCGCATACTCTGTGTTCAACTCATACCGATGGCGGTGGCGCTCGTAGGCGACTGGCTGGCCGTAAGCCTCTGCAATCCTGGACCCCGGATCCAGCATGCATGGGTACACTCCGAGCCTCATTGTTCCCCCTATGTGCTCGATCTCGCGCTGATTGGCCATGAGACGGGCAACAGCGTGCGGGGTATCAGGGTCGAATTCGGTGCTGTTCGCGCCTGACAGTCCACATGCGTTCCTGGCAAACTCAATGACCGCGCACTGCATGCCCATGCATATCCCGAAGAACGGCACATCGTGCTGGCGGGCATACCCTGCCGCCAGGATCTTTCCGTCGACTCCTCTGGGCCCGAACCCCCCCGGGGCAATAATGCCGTCAACTCCCCGGAGCACCTCTTCGGCGGCACGCGCACTTGCAATTCCCTCTGAGTCGACCCATTTCAGGTCCACCTGAACGCCGCAATCTATGCCCGCATGTCGCAAGGCCTCAACCACGCTCAAGTAAGCGTCGGGAAGAGATACGTACTTCCCCACCAGGGCCACAGTAATGGAATGTGAGAGGTTCTTAGACTTCTCCACAAACTTGCGCCAACTGCGCATATCAGCCCCGTTTTCAGAGCAAGGCAATTCGAGCCTGCGAATGACAATCCTGTCGAGACCCTCCTGTTCCAGAATGAGAGGGACATCGTAAATCGATTCGGCGTCAGGATTGAAGATGACTGCATCAGGCTCAACGTCGCAGAACAGGGCTATCTTGTTCTTGATCTCCGGCGGAAGTGTGCGGTCGGAACGGGCCACGATCACATCGGGCTGCAAGCCTATGCTCCGAAGTTCTTTCACAGAATGCTGAGTAGGCTTGGTCTTGAACTCACCGGCGCAAGCAATGTACGGAACCAGGGTAACGTGGATGTACATGACGTTTTCCCGGCCTGCCTCCGTCCTTAGCTGGCGTGCGGCTTCCAGGAAAGGAAGGCTTTCAATGTCGCCGACGGTCCCGCCGATCTCCACGACAACCACATCGGCGCCATCACGGCCCAGGCGAGTTACTCTTTCCTTGATCTCGTTGGTAATGTGGGGTATGACCTGAACAGTCCCGCCAAGGTAGTCTCCCCGCCTCTCCTTGGCAAGAACAGCCGAGTAGATGCTGCCAGTAGTGACGTTGTTGTCACGAGTGACATTGATGTCCATGAATCTCTCGTAGTGTCCAAGATCCAGGTCTGTTTCGGCGCCGTCCTCGGTGACGAAGACCTCCCCGTGCTGATACGGGCTCATTGTGCCAGGGTCAACATTGATATATGGGTCAAACTTGAGGGCCGCCACGTTGACGCCCCGAGCTTTGAGCAATCTTCCGAGAGATGCTGCAGTTATACCTTTACCAAGTCCTGACACTACTCCGCCCGTGACAAAAACGTATTTTCCCAACTGGCTTCCTCCCCTGTACGATCTCCCACCAACCGAGTTCGTATTATACCACTACAGTGCCGGTAAGACAACACAGTTTGCTCGCTGGCAAGCTCCCCCGGCACTCGTAACGGCTGGGGCTCCTGGTCTTGCACTCAGTAGTCCAATCCTTCTCCGAATGTTGGAGCTGGCAAGATGCGTCCCGTAAGCCCGGTGTAGACTCCGCGGCCGCAGAACGGCTACTCGTAGCTTACTAAAACGGCAGTCAGTTCCCGTGGCAACTCGGATGCGTCTATTGTGTAAACTCTGCCGGGCGCGCGCTCTACATGGGAAATCTGTGAGAGGAACGACTCAGACCCATCAAGGTCAAACTTGAGCACAGGCGTCTTGTAGTGCATAGGTATGACAATCCTGGGCGAAAGCTTCCTGACAAACTCAAGGGCCCCGGCTCCATCGAGAGTGTATCTGCCCCCAACAGGAACAAGCAATACGTCAACATGGCCGATTTCGTTCATTGTTACAGCTGACGGTATGTGGCCGAGATCACCTGCATGGCAAAGACTGATGCCGTCAGCCTCTATCACGAAGACCGTGTTGGATCCGCGCAGGGCTCCAGACTTGGTGTCGTGGAAGGTGCTGATTCCACGGATCCGCGCATCCCCGATGACCTCGTCTACCTGGCCGACAAGTATCTTCGGCAAGCCCTTCACTACTTTGACATTGCTATGGTCTGAATGGTCGTGACTGACTGTAACCACATCAGCCTCAACAGCCGGAAGCTCATATCCTACAGACTCATCGAAGGGATCGGTCAGAATCCTCAGCCCAGTGCCGGTCTCAATCATGAAACATGCATGGCCGAGCCATGTTATGGCTATCTGCCCATCCGAAGATGCCTGCCTATTGGCGCGGCGAAGTTTCTCCATCCTCTCCACCTCCAATTCTAGCTCCAGTTTTTCGCGTTCGCTCATCCTTGCAGCATCATACCTCTGCAGCGCTCTGACAGCTGCCAGGTTCCTGAAGATTGAGACAAAACCGGCATACAAGGATAAGCCGATTATCATGAAGTAGCCTGCAGTCTTGTTGCCGACCAGGATCCCTATGGTAGGCAAAACGCCGAGCGCAAAGAAGACTGCAGCAAACAAGCCTACAACAAGTGTGTAGGCTGGATTGTCAAGTATCAATATGGCCGCTCTCCGTATGGACTTCCAAACAGTCGTATCTTGCTCCACAACAATGGGATAGGCGTACATGAAGAGCAAGCCGACGAAGATGCTCAGATAGACCCATACTCCAGACAAGAACCTCATCCAGGTGTTTTCAGTGGCAAGGAGCACCTGTATGTCTATCCACAGGATGAGAACCACAGCTGAGTGCATCGCGCCGAGGAGAGCCGCCCTGAGCCAAAACTTCTTGTAGCCCTCCCACAGTTCTTTCACTCCAGCATCTTCGCGGTGGGCTGCAAGGTTGCCGCAGTAGATTATCGCCATATGAATTGGAGCGGCGATTGCAGCAAACATCGGAATAGACCAGATAGTAGGGCCTGCCACGAACAGCGTCGCAAATGTGACGAAGTACCATATTACGCTCATGAGCACAACCATGCCAAGCCGCTCGTAGGTACGGACAAAACTTCTCCTCAGCACATTCCAGGCTTCTGCAGGCGAGTATCTCTCCATCCGAATCACTACATCCTTTCCGGGGCCGATACTCCCATTATCCTCAGCACGTTTCTCAGCACGTTTCTGGCAGCATCAACCAGTGCAAGCCTGGCAAAACTCGTTGCTTCATTATCGCTGATGACTCGACATTCAGTGTAGAAGCTGTGGAACAGCCCTGCCAACTCCAGGGCGTACTTGGCGATCCTGCTCGGAGCCCGCTCTGAAGCTGCGGCAAGCACCTCATCTGGGAAACTGGCCATCTTGCGAACGAGATCGATCTCGCTCGGATGGACCAGTACCGATAGATCGGCCATCTCCCAGGTCTCAGGCTTAATCCCCTCAGCCTCTGCCTGCCTGAATATGCTGCAGCAACGAGCATGGGCGTATTGGATGTACCAGACTGGGTTGTCAGTGGTCTGAGCTACTGCAAGATTGAGGTCAAAATCCAGGTGTGAGGAGGTGTTCCTCATAATGAAGAAGTAGCGGGCAGCATCCTTCGGTACCTCTTCCAGCAGGTCGTCCATGGTGATGAATTCGCCCGCGCGTTTTGACATCTTCACGGGTTGTCCGTCTCGCATCAGCGTCACAAGCTGGAGAATGAGAACTTCCAAAGTGCCCTCGGGATAACCAGAAGCCTGTAGGCCAGCTTGCATACGTCCTTCGTATCCGTGATGGTCAGGGCCGAGTATGTCAATGAGCTTCGTAAAACCGCGCCCCAGCTTGTCTCTGTGGTACGCTAGATCCGGAGCAACATAGGTGTACAACCCGTCGCTCTTCACAATCACCCTATCCTTGTCATCGCCATAGTCGGAGGATCGGAACCATACAGCGCCATCTTTTTCGTATGTATATCCGGCTTCAGCCATTTCCCGAATCATGGATTCGACAGCCCCGGTCTCACGAAGCTTGCGCTCAGAAAACCACCTGTCGAAATGGACGTCGTAAGCCTCAAGCGATCTCTTCTGCCAGTCCAAAATGTAGCTGAGGGCATACTCACGGAGGAACTCCCGGGCCTCATCAGGACTCATCCCACAGATGCGATGATCATGCTCCTCCATGGCACGCTGCGCCACATCGCGCACATACGCACCGCGATATCCATCCTCCGGGAAAGGGTGATCTTTGCCCTTTAGCTCCATGTAGCGCGCGTAAACAGATTCAGCAAGGATCGATACTTGAAGTCCTGCATCATTCACATAAAACTCGCTCGACGCCCTGTAGCCGCTTGCGTTGAGCAGCCTGACCAACGTGTCACCCACTGCTGCAGCTCGGGCGTTCACTATGTTCAGAGGACCGACTGGGTTTGCGCTCACAAACTCCACCAGTACTCGCTGGCCGCAGCCATACTCAGTCTGTCCGTATTTCTCACCCATCGACCTGACCAGGCCTACTGCATCAACTAGCCATTTGGTAGAAAGCCGAAAGTTCATAAAACCAGGCCCTGCCACCTCAACAGTGTCCACATAGGGACCAAACCCTCTGGCTGCCATTTCCTCGACAACAAGCGAAGCTATCTCCCTCGGCGCCTTCTTGGCTACGGCCGCAAGGGACAGGGCTACAGGAGATGCAAACTCTCCATGCCTCGGATCCTTGGGGACCTCAAGCGGTATGTTTGACAAGTGGCCCAGCACGTCCGCACAGAGCTTGTTTGAGTCGACCAGCTGGCGGATGGCGGACTCCATTGATCCAGTAATGCTCCCTCGTACCCGTTCCATTATGTTGTCCATTGTTACGTCCTCTCCCTGCCTTCTCCTACCAGTATTCCTCGAAACGCCAGTCGAATCCTTCCCTGCCGCCATCAGGCATCTACTGCGTCACTGGCCCCGCAACGGGGACATGGCTTGCAGGGAGGATTTAGTTCTAGGCATTCCGGGCCGCGCCCAATTGAATGCTAACCTATATTGTAGACTATATCAGAACCCATTCAACCATGGTTCGCAGATGTTTCAAGTTTACACTAGTTCCGTCTGAATATATAATTGGGTCTTAGAAAGGCCAACACCCTGTGCAGACTTGATCCGCTCGCATCGCCGAGTAACGAGTCGGCAGGACTGGAGGTTCGTATTTGACTACCGACGGGAAAACAGAAGTATTTGAGCTAGTTCTAGAATCAGTGTCCAAGTCGTACGGTGCCCGTCAGGTCCTGAGATCCGTGAGTGCAACGGTTCGAACGGGCCAGGTTCTTGCAATAACGGGACCAAACGGTTCAGGCAAGTCCACCCTGATCAAAGCGGTCTGCCGTCTCATCAGGCCGACACATGGGCGAATCCTGTGGAAACTGGGAGGCAAAGAGGTTCCAGCTGAAGCAGGAAGGAAAGTCATAGGATTCGTCTCGCCTGACCTGATGTTCTATGACGAGCTCACAGCTGCTGAGAACCTGAGATTCTTCGCCCAGGTGCGCGGAATGAAGATTGCGGACGAAGATATCGAATCTGCCCTCGACAGCCTGCATCTTGGCGGCAGAGGCTCCGACGTGGTAGGGTCTTACTCATCGGGCATGAAACAGCGTCTGAAATATGCTTATGCCCTTCAGCATGATCCTCCATTGCTACTTCTTGACGAACCAACAGCGAACCTGGATACACAGGGCGTTTCGCTCGTTCATGATTTGATAGAGGATTCGAAGCGATCAAAGTGCATAGTGATAGCTACAAACGAGCCGGAGGAGGTGGGGCTAGGTGACATCGTCATCAAACTGGGGGAGTGAATCCCTTGCCGTGCTCTGGAAAGACCTGCTCTCCGAATTCCGGACCAGGTATTCCCTTTCGGCGGTATTGCTTTTCTCCGTGACGGCACTGGCTGTTGTAAGCTTTTCTGTAAGTCCCTACGCCCTCGACCCGGAGGCCAAGGCGGCTTTTCTCTGGATTGTTCTCTTCTTTTCTGCGATGTCGGGGCTATCAAGGTCGTTTGTGAGGGAAGAAGAGACCAGAACAGCGCTGGCACTACGCCTGTCAGCATCAGCAGATGCGGTTTATATGGGCAAGTTGCTTTTCAACATAGTGCTTCAGTCCGCAGTTGCCGCCATTGTTGTTCCTCTATTCTTGTTGCTCATGGACACCCGTCCGGCCAATCCCGCTCTGCTCACAGCAGCGACAGCTCTCGGAACGCTTGCGCTAGCTTCATCATCGACGATTATCGCAGCGATAGTATCGAGGGCCAATGCCAAAGGCGCGCTCTTCGCCGTTCTGGCGTTTCCACTGTCTTTGCCTGGACTCTCGTCTGCAATCGGCGCTACTGCAAAAGCCTTGCGAGGAACCATGCCGGAAGCCGGAATGGGCGCCGTCGGCGACATACGCGTCCTCATTGCATACAGTGCTCTAATGATAGCGGCATCATTGCTTCTTTTCGACTACGTATGGAACAGCTAAGGTAATTGCTGAACGGAGGTGCAAACATGGCTGCAAAATGGTTTCTGGGCGTGTGGATGATACTAGTCATACTCGGCGCCTTCTTCTACGCTCCTGCATCGCTGGGCTTAGGACAGATATCAAGGATCATTTTCTTCCACATACCCACAGCATGGGTAACAGTCCTGGCCTTCCTGATGTGTGCAATATACAGCTTGCGCTATCTGAAGAAAAGGCAACCTGGCGATGACATGGCAGCTTCTGTCTCAGCAGAATTGGGCTTCCTTTTCTGCATAATCGCCACAGTAAGCGGGTCGATATTCGCCAAAGCCACATGGGGTTCCTACTGGAACTGGGATCCTCGGGAGACGTCTATTTTCGTGCTTCTGTTGATATATGGCGCATACTTCGCTCTCCGGACATCTGTGGACGAGCCAGAGAGGCGTGGCTCTCTATCGGCGGTCTATGCGCTCCTGGCTTTCGTGACCGTTCCCATTTTAGTCTTCGTTGTGCCAAGAATACCGGCTGTGCAATCCCTGCACCCCAGCGAGTCGGTGGTCAGCACAGGCGGGGAATTCACAATGGACGGCCGGATGTTGACGGTGCTCCTTGCCTCGCTGGCAGGGTTCACTGGAGTGCTGGCATGGGTTTTCAGTCTACGGATGCGAGCTGCCCGCCTGCTAGGCACGATTCCACAACGCAAGGAGGATTAAGGCTGTGAACGAAGCAACGGCTATTTATACAGCAGCTTCAGTGGCGGTAGTAACATGGGTGGCTCTCTTTGGCTACCTGATGCGAATAGATAGAGCCATCAGGAGGCTGGAAGACAAATGAAGAAGAAGACTATCTTGATAATGGTGATAATAGCTGCCTTTGCAGCCTTCGCAGTTGGTGCATTCAAAAGCTCTCTCACGCCCTACGTCACATTTGGCGAAGCTGAGGCTCGTGGCAGCACAGTCCAGGTTTCTGGAGTAGTAGCAGACGAAGAAACAGCATATTTCGATGCGGCTGACGGAACCTTCAATTTCTCTCTAATCGACAAGGATGGGTGCTCAATGCATGTAGAATACGTGGGTACTCCCCCGAGTAACTTCGACCAGGCAGAAAGCGTCGTCGTAATAGGCAAGGTTCAAGGTGCGACATTCAAGGCTGAGAAGATTCTCGTCAAGTGCCCGTCGAAATATCAAGGGGGATCTGACAGTTGAGTGCTTGGAACTTGGCGATCATAGGAGCCTTTGCAGCGAATCTAGTTGCCCTATTGGCATACTTCACCGCGTCTAGAGCCAGGCCACGGGCTGCACAGCAGAAAGGCATAACCTTGGGAAGAAGCGCAGCCGGGATCGGCTTCATGCTGCTTCTGGCAGCTTCAATTGCCCTGCTTGTTGCATTCCTTCGCCACGACTTCAGTCTTGTCTATGTGGCATCGTATTCATCCCGGTCTATGCCCACATCCTATCTGGTGTCAGGATTCTGGGCCGGCCAGGAAGGGACCTTTCTACTGTGGGCAACGATGTCGGCCCTGATAGGCATCATTCTGGCAAGATCTGCCCGAACACATGAACCGAAGGTCATGCAGTTCTACTGGCTGGTCCAAACGGTACTTCTGGTGCTGCTTCTCAAGGCAAGCCCATTCAGGCTGATTTCGCCGGCCCCATCAGATGGGATGGGGCTCAATCCCCTTCTCCAGGATCCCTGGATGGTCATACATCCGCCGATAGTCTTTGCAGGCTATGCACTCTGGGCCGTTCCCTTCGCGTGGGCCATGTCGGCACTTGCCGAGGACGACTACTCCAAATGGGTCAAGCCTGCACTTCCCTGGACTGTAGCAGCATGGCTCTTTTTGGGGACAGGGATCATCATAGGGGCAAAATGGGCCTATGCCACTTTGGGTTGGGGCGGGTACTGGGGATGGGACCCCGTGGAAAACGCCTCCCTGATCCCGTGGCTTACTGGAACTGCGCTAATGCACACCCTCATAATGCAGCGGTCAACAGGCAAGATGATTCGGACCAACATATTCCTTGCCATATTCACCTTCTTGCTGGTGATGTACGGCACCTTCCTTACAAGGAGCGGAGTGCTGGCGGATTTTTCGGTCCATTCCTTCACCAGCCTGGGAATATCGGCCTATCTTGTGTGGGCTCTAATGGCGCTGAGCGCGCTTTCTCTCGGTTATTTCTTCTACAGATGGCCTAGCATGACCAGGAGACGCGGCTACTCGGAGACTTACACTACCACGGCGTCGCGGGAGTTCGCGTTCTTCCTGACGGCGTTGCTCATCATGGCTTCCGCCATTGTGACACTGCTCGGCACTTCTTCCCCGCTTCTTACTCGTGTATCGGGAAATCCGTCGGCAGTGAGCACATCTTTTTACAGAATCACAAATGGGCCAATTGGATGCCTGCTGGCCTTCGTGTTAGGAGTGTGTCCGCTGCTTGCATGGCGCAAGTCTGACCGCGCGAAATTCTGGCGGTCGCTCGTCGGCCCGGCAATCGCTGCAGCAGCGTTGACCATCCTCTCGGTGCTCGCGGGGGCAAA
>CZCA01008455.1_pt1 | contig 10052 bp, 9 predicted proteins | sample 591981 | NCBI WGS metagenome assembly CZCA01 (sample SAMEA3556810, study PRJEB10932) | anaerobic digester metagenome
GTCCTGGAGAAGGATGACGGGACCCTGGTACTTAAGTTTAAGGATGACGTGACGGGGGCCGACGGGAAGATTGACCCGGGGGCCAATGCCGTGGTCGGCCAGGTGGAAGGGAAGGGCAATGCTTCCCTGCGCCTTTCCCACTATTTCTTCACCCGCCTGCAGGAAGAAGGGATACCCAGCCATTTTCTTGCCGCCGACCCGGCGGAAAATACCATGACGGTAAAAAGGGCCGAGTTATTCGGCCGGGGCCTGGAATTCATCTGCCGCCTTCAGGCCTACGGCAGTTTCCTGCGCCGCTATGGCGCCTATGCCCGGGAATTCCAGGAGCTCGACTACCTGGTGGAGATAACCATCAAGGACGATGAGCGGGGGGACCCCCTGATCAACGATGATACCATTTTGGCCCTGGAAATTATGACGGCGGAGCAGCTGGAGACGGCCAAGGACCTGACCCGGCGGTTGACCAGGCTGGTGGAGGAAGAACTGGCGGCCAAAGATTTGAAGCTGATTGATATCAAGTTTGAATTTGGCCTGGTGGACGGTGCGGTGGCCGTTATTGATGAGATATCTGGGGACAATATGCGGGTGATGGATAAAGAGGGAAAGTTCCTGGATCAGAAGGAGTTGTGTGGGGCCTTTTTTGGCGAGTAGGGTATTGACCGAGGAGAAAAGGAAAACGGGATGGGCCGTTTGCTGGGCCTATCCCGTTTTATTGTTGGTGGAGCAGGTATCTTGTTCCTAGAAAACCAGCTTTCTTCCCAGCCGGCGGGCTTTGTCCCTGCCTTTTTTTGGGTGCATGACCGGCAGTTGGTGCAAAACTCATCTCCTCCTTAATAGTACCCTGGAGCCTTTATAAGAAGATTATCCCAAAAAGGGTGGCGATGAAGAGGCCGGCGAGGACGGGGACCAGGTTTTTCCGGACCAGGTCCAGGACAGGCACCCCAACTACCCCGGCCACGGCTACCAGGGTACACCAGGCCACCAGGGTGCCGCCACCGGTCCAGACGGCCCCCAGCTGACCGATGGCCCCCAGGGTAGAGGCTTCGGCCACCGAGCCCCCCGAGAGGGCCCCGGCCAGGGAGCCGACCAGGGGCAGGCCGGAAAAGCCCGAGCCGTCTAAGCCGGTGATCATCCCCAGGATCAAGATGCCGAAACCGGCCAGGAAGCCCGTGGGGGGAATGGACTGGGCCACTATATTGCCCACGTCGAAGAGGAAGCCAGGTGCCCCCTCACCTAGGATACCTACCACGGCCTCGGGGCTGCCCAGGAAGAAGAAGCCGGCAATGGGCAGGATGGGGCCCATAACCCGAAAGGCAAAGACGAGGCCGTCGCCAATACAGTCTGCTATTTCATCAAGGCTCTTCACCCCGCTGGTAAGCCAGGTGGCAATTACGGTAATTACGGCGGCCGCCCCGCCCAGGAGGGCCGTGGCATCGCCGCCCAGGATCTGGAACCTGATCATGGCGATGATCACCAGCCCCATGACCACCGGGACCAGGATAGCAAGGAACTTAGCAACCCCCGGGGCATCGACCCGGTCTTCGGCCTGGGTGCCCATGGCCTGGCCGGCCCCGATAACGTCGAGGATCTCCCCGCCCTGCTCCTTGATCCTCTTCTGGAAGAGGATAATCTCCGGCCGCATCTGCCAGTAGCCCAAAGTCAGGGCGATGACACCGGCTATCACCGTAAGGATCCCGGCCTTGTAGAGTAGGGCTTCCACCGGTACCCCCGCCGCCAAAGCCGTGAGTTTAGGCGCCCCCTGGATGATCACGTCCCCGGCCAGGGCCATCCCCTGCCCGGCCAGGGCAATGGCCATGGCAGCCGCCAGGGGCGGCAGGCCCGCCTTGATGGCGACGGGGGCCAGCAGGGCCCCAACCAGGGGAACCGAGGGTGTCGGCCAGAAGAAGAGGGCTACAACCAAGGTCGCCAGGGCCAGCACCACATAGCTTACCAGGGGCGAAACCAGGAGGCCCTTGAGGGGCGAAATCATCATTTCATCGGCCCCTGTCCTGCTCATGGCCTTTAACATTCCCACCATCAGCCCGATAATGAGAAAGATGCTGAAAAGTTCTACGGCCGCAGCCATGCTGGCTTCAAAGACGGTTTGGACGGCCTTGACCATGCTCCCGTGGTAAACCCAGCCGATGAGGAAGGTAAAGATAATGCAGGGTGTTACCACATTGCGCCGCATGAGCATGGTCCCTATGACCACGACAACGCCGATCACATACAGCCAGTGGGCAGTTGTCAATTTTTTCCCCTCCCTTTCCCAGTTTTATCCCAACTGCCAGCGTTTTTTCCCCCTCACCTCCTGAAAAGAGACTTTCTAAAAGTATATTAATGAAGGCTTGAATTAGTTACTTGCCCCGGAAAAACAGACTGGGAAAGGGACAAAAAAATAACGGTTTCCCTGCCTGCACAGGGAAACCGTCAGCATATATTTCGTTATTCCAGGGGGTGGATAAAGAGGCCGCTCAAGAGCTTGGGTTCAAACCAGGTGGATTTGGGAGGCATCACCGTGTCCTGGTCGGCGATGGCCATGACATCGGTGATGGTGGTGGGGTACATGGAAAAAGCCACGGCCATTCCTCCCCGGACCCGGGCCTCCAATTCCTCCAGGCCCCTGCTGCCGCCGACAAAGTCGATCCTGGCGTCGGTGCGGGGATCCGCGATGCCCAGGATGGGGCCCAGAAGATTATCCTGGAGGAGGGAGACATCTAAGCTGGCCACCACATCCAGGCCTTCCAAGACCTCCTCCTGGATCCGGAGCTTATACCACTTGCCCTCCAGGTACATGCCGAAGGTGCCCCGTTCCTCGGGGCGGTAGGGACCTTCACCCTTCCATTCTTCTAAGACAAACCTTTCTGCAACCTTCTCCTTGAACTGGTCGGGGGTCAGACCGTTGAGGTCCTCCACCACCCGGTTGTAGTCGAGGATCTGGAGCTGGTTGTGGGGAAAGAGGACCCCCAGGAAGTAGTTGTACTCCTCTTTTCCGCTGTAATCGAGGTCCTGCTCCCGGCGCTGGAGGGCCACCCGGGCTGCCGCGGCACAGCGGTGGTGCCCGTCGGCGATGTACAGGGCTTCTACCCCTCCGAAGGCGGCGGTCAGTTGCTCCTTGGTGGCTGCATCGTCCACCACCCAGACCGTATGTTCAACACCGCCGGGGCCGGTGAAATGGTACACCGGCTGGTGGTTCTGGATCCAGCGGGAAATGAGGGCGTCAATCTCCTCTTTGGCCCGGTAGGTGAGGAAGATGGGCCCGGTGTGGGCATTGCAGGCCTCGATATGGCGGACCCGATCCTGCTCCTTATCGGGCCGGGTATGTTCGTGTTTTTTGATAATGTTGTTGAGATAGTCGTCGACGGCGGCACAGGCCACCAGCCCAAGCTGCTGGTGTTCTCCCAGGGCAAGGCGGTAGATATAGTAGTTTTCATCCTGGTCCTGGATAAAAACCTTTTCGGAGAGCATCCGGTCCAGGTTTTCCCGGACCTGCCGGTAGACCCGGAGGTCGTGGACGTCGATGCCGGGTTCCAGGTCTACTTCGGCCCTGTCGATGCGGAGGAAGGAATAGGGGTTTTGGGCCACAATTTCCCGGGCCTCCCGGGTGTCCACCACATCGTAGGGCAGGGCGGCAACCCGGGCAGCGAGTTCTGGTGCCGGTCTGACGGCGGCAAAGGGTTTGATAGTGGGCATAAGCATTCCTACCTTTCTATCTGGAAGTTGGAGGTTAGAAGTTAGAAAAAACGATAGAATAAGGCCAATTGTAAGAGGGCCAGCAGGGGGACCAGGCAGCGAAAAGTTGCGTGGCGGGTTTTATGGCGGAAGGCCGCCATGCCCAAGAGGATGCCAAAACTGCCCCCCACCAGGGCCCAGGCCAGGAGGGCCTTCTCAGGCACCCGGTCCCTGCCGCCCACGGCCTGGAATTTGTCCCAGCCCATGAGGAGGGCGGCGGGTATTCCCATTATCAAAAGGTATTCCATCCAGCCCAGTTCCAGCTGCCAGACCAGGATGGCGGCAAGGGGGGCGACCAGAAAGGGCTGGTAGATGGATGCTCTGTGATTTTTCTTCATTATTATCTCCTCTCCCCTGTCCCCTCCAGGATTGTCGTTACGGGCGACCACAGGCCACCCCTACATTATATTGAAATGATCACCGCCCTCGGCGGTAGGGGCGGTCTTTGACCGCCCGCGGGCGACCACAGGTCGCCCCTACACCTTACAGAGGGGTTAGAAAATCAGGACACCGGGCCGGGGTCAGCGGCGCGCCCCTTCTGCGCCCCCGGGTTCCAGGACATAATGAATAGGCCGGCCAGCAGGAGGGCTACTCCAAGGGCGGCCAGCAGGGTCAAACTTTCCCCCACCACAACGACACCCAGGAGGGCGGCGGTCAGGGGTTCTGCCAGGCTCAGGGTGACGGCCGTGGCGGCCGGCAGCCTTTCCAGGCCCCAGGAAAAGAGAAGGTATGCTACCGTCGTAACCACCAGGCCCAGGTGGAGGACCACGGCAATACCCCTGGAGTCAGCCAGCCAGCTAAAGTCCACAAAGAACAGGAGGGGGGACAGCAGCAGGGCCCCAAAGCAAAAGACAAGGGCATTGGCGGCAGCGGGGGAATGGTTTTCCAGGAGAGTCTTATTGGTAACCACATAGAGGGCAAAGGAAAGGCCTGCCCCCAGGGCCAAGAGCACCCCCCAGGGGTTGACACCCCCACCGGAGCCGGGGATAAAGAGGAGCCCACAGCCCGTTACAGCCAGCAGGGTGGCCAGGGCCCACCGCCGGTCGGGCCTTTCCCCCCGGAGGAAATACCCCAGCAGACCGGCCAGGATGGGGCTGCTGCCTATGGCCACCACCGTGCCCACGGCCACGCCGGCCCAGGAAACGCCGGTAAAAAAGAAGGGTTGGAAGGCCGCCATGCTTAAAGAGGCCAGAAGGGTCTCCCACAGGGGCCACTTACCCCCTTTTTGAAAGCTTCCCCGCAGGAGGGCGATAACAAGTAAGGAAGCCCCTCCCAAAAACATGCGGGCGGTGCCGATGGCCAGGGGCGTGGCCCCGGCCGGGGCAAAGGTCTGGGTCGTGCCCGAAGTGCCCCACAACACCGCCGCCAGTAGGACCGGCCAGTGGCCGCCGGTTTTCCTTTCTGCCATCTTCTTCCCCCTTCCGTACCAGTGGTTTGATCTGACAACACCCTTATAGTTTACCACATCCCGGCGGCTTGTGGCCAAGGCTCCCCTCCCTGCCCCTACTTTTCCCGGCTGTAGGGTACGGGGATGTACTGGACGGTGGGCCGGCGCTGGGCAGGCTGGGGATAGAGGTCCATCAGGGAATAGATCTCGGAGGGCAGTTCGGCGCACACCTTAATTCCCAGACCCTGCAGCTTTTCACAGGTAATGGGGTAATCGTGGGTCCAGTGGCCCTCGGTGAGCTTCCGGGCCAGTTCTTCCGCCTCCCCGTAGGGCATTTTGTCCTGAAGGATGTCAAAGACCAGCTCCCGGACCTGCTCGATGGCCTTCCTGGCCATATCGGCCAGGATCAGGGTCTCGTCATCAACCTTGTCCCTCCCCTTCTGGGCCACGGCCTTTAAGATGGAGGCCGCCGGGTACTTGCCCAGCTGGGGATCCACCGGCCCTAAAACGGCATTGACGTCCATGACAATTTCGTCGGCGGCCAGGGCCAGGAGGGTGCCCCCGGACATGGCATAGTGGGGGACAAAGACGGTCACCTTGGCCGGGTGCTTCCTAATGGCATGGGCAATCTGCTCCGCCGCCAGGACCAGACCCCCGGGGGTGTGGAGGAGAATATCTATGGGCATATCGGGGGGCGTCAGGCGGATGGCCCGCAGAACCTGCTCGGAATCTTCGATATTAATATAGCGGGTGATGGGGACGCCCAGGAAGGTTATGGCCTCCTGGCGGTGGATGATGGTGATGAGCCTTGAGCCCCGCTCCTTTTCGAACTGGCGGATCAGCTTTAGGCGAGTTGCCTCCAGCTGCCGCTGCTTCCAGGCGGGGATGAAGGCGGTAAAGAAAAAGATTAGCCAGATCAGGGAAAAAGGATTCACCCCGCTCCCTCCTTTCAGATTGACTTTTATAATGAAACCTCTCCGGGCCTCAAAACCTGCCGGAGCGGATGATGGAAAAGAGGAGCCAGAAGAACATGAGGGCAGCGATGGCAAAGCCCGCCCCGATGGCCGGTACACCAAAGAGGACCGGCTGGCCCACCAGGGAAGAGCCGATGATGAGGCCCGTCATGATAATGCTGAAGGAAAGGAGCACAATGCTGAAGGAAAGCCGGTTGCCGATCCGGTCCAGGTGGCGGATGAGTAACTTTATGTCGGCATCATCCAGTTCGAAGCGGAGGCGCCCCCTCTTGAGGGCCACCAGGAGGTCCCGGAATTCCCGGGGAAAGTCCAAAAAGAGCTCCCCGTATTCCCCCAGCTGGCGCCAGAGGCTCCCGGCCAGCTCCCGGGGCTCAAACCTGGCCCTGAGGAGCTTGGCCCGGAAGGGCAGGAGCATCCTGGTTGCACTCAGCCGGGGCGCCAGCTCTCCTGCTACCCCCTCCAGGGTGAGGAAGGCCTTGCCCAAAATGGCCAGATCCGCCGGGAGCTGGATCCGGTGCCGGTAGCCCAGGCGGAAAAAATCGTAGAGGGCTTCCCCCAGGCTGATCTGCTCCAGGGGCAGGTCGAAATATTTCTCCTGCAGCTCCTCCACATCCCGCTGGAGGGCTTCCCGGTCCAGGTCCTCCCCCACCCTGCCGATGCGGACGATGGAGCTGACTATGCCCCGGGTATTCCGGCCGATGATGGCGGTTAAAAGGGAGATAAGTTCCCGCCGCAATCTCCTGCTCAGTCTTCCCATGAGACCGAAATCGGTAAAGGCCAGGGCGCCGTCGGGCAGGACCAGGATATTGCCCGGGTGGGGATCCCCGTGGAAGAAGCCCACCACCAGGACCTGCTGCAGGTAGACCTCCAGCAGGCGGCTGACCAGCTTTTCCGGCTTAAAGCCTGCCTGACGCATGGCGGCGGTGTCATTGATCTTTACCCCATCGAGGTATTCCAGGGTGATGACTCTCTTGGTGGTGAAATCCCAAAAAACCCTGGGGGCGGCCACCTTTCCCTTGCGGGCGTAGTGGACAGCAAAGCGCTCCCCGTTCCTGGCCTCCAGGAGGTAGTTGAGCTCTCCCTTGAGGCTGCGGGAAAATTCCTCCACAATGTCCCGGACCCGGTAATAGCGGGCTATTTCCAGGCGGGCTTCGGCCAGGGCGGCCAGATCGGCCATAATTTCCAGGTCTGTCTCGATGACGGTCCCGATCCGGGGCCGCTGGACCTTGACCACCACCTCCTCCCCGGTCTTGAGCCGGGCCCGGTGGACCTGGCCGATGGAGGCGGCGGCCAGGGGTTCCCGGGAAAAGGAAGCAAAAAGCTCCTCCACCTGTCCCCCCAGCTCGACCCCGATGATTTCCCTGACCTCATCCCAGGGAAAGGGGGGTACCTGGTCTTGGAGCTGGTTTAATTCTTTGATGATGGAGTCGGGCAGGAGATCCGGGCGGGTGCTCAGCATCTGGCCCAGCTTGATAAAGGTGGGGCCCAGCTCCTCCAGGACCCTGCGCACCCTGACCCCGATGGCCCTTTCTTCTTCCGGCCGGGGGCGGGTAAAGAGCTTTTTGGGCAGGGAAAGCATCCCAAAGAGGCCCAGCTCTTCCACCACAAAGCCAAAGCCGTTCCGGACCAGGCAGGTCACTATCTCCCGGTAGCGGTGCAGGTGACGTATTCCCTTCATTTACCAGCACCCTTTATATCTTAGTAGAACGCCGTCGTTATTACTGGGAATTATCCTTGGCCTCCAATGCCTGGAGCTTCTCCTCCAGATACTGGACCCGCTGCTGTAGGGTGAGGTATTCTTCCCGGGAGACCAAATTCAATTCCGTCAGGGTCTTGTTGATCTGATTCCGGACCATTTCGCCCAGGCGTTCCCTTTCCTCCCGGCCCCTTTCCAGCATTTCATTGACCATTTTTTTAGCTTCTGTCGGGGCCACCTCGCCCCTCTTCACCAGTTCGGCGACAACCTTTTCCACCTGTTCTTTGCTTACGGCTACGATGCCGAAACCCAAGGATAAGATTTTTTCCAGCATATCTTTCACGGCTGCAGCCTCCTTTCCTTTACTCACTTTACCCTTTGAATTCTACCATAATTATAAAATTCCCTCCTATTTTTGCATTAATTCCCCATTGTTGTTTTCTTCGCATAAGGCCTGGATTTTGGGGGACAGGGTTAGAAAAAAGATCAATGAACTAGGAGGACAGTCCCCACCCTACAGCTTGTCCATAATTAAGGTACAAAACGGGCGGTCAAAGACCGCCCCTACCGCCTGCCAACAGCCTTTTTTTAATTGCAATTGTCAATTGATTATTGGGGATTATACATGCCCCGGCTCTGCATGTAGTTGAAAATGCCTTCCCCGTGCTGCTGCTCTTCCTTTTGGATATGGTTGAGAATCTGGCGGATGTTGCTGTTGGTAAATTCAAAGATGGCCGTATCGTAGGTGTTGGAGACATATTTTTCCGTCATCAAAAGGTCATTGCAGAGGCTGTGGTCCCTCTGCCCTCCGGTCATGCCGGCCTGGGTGCCCGCAGCCTGGGTCATTCCCTGAACGCCAGCATACTGTTGCTGCTGCATTTGTTGCTGTTGCTGCTGGCCCTGTTGCTGCTGACCCTGGAGCTGCTGCTGTTGCCCCTGCTGTTGCTGCTGAACATTGGGCATTTTGCCGCTCAAGATCTGGTTCAGGGTGTTGAGGTGCTGTTCTTCCTGCCGGGCGTATGTTTGCAGGAGCTGTTTAAGCTGGGGATCCTGGGTCTGGTTGGCGTAGTTGTTGTACTTTTCGATGCAGATTTTCTCGTGGCTGATCTGGTCCTGGAGCAGCATCCGTTCCTTTTGGGTTAAGTTGATGGTCATTGACATCCCTCCTCGGCCCTATTATCCCTCCTGGGATGTTGCTTTATTCTTACTGCACTGGAGAAAAGTTGATTTGGGATACGGCTTACCCTGTCCCCCATCACCCGCCCTCGGGGAGCCCGGCGGCAAAGGGGCCAGCCTGACTTAGAAGAGGAATATCTTCCATCCAAGCCGAAATTATAGAGAAACAAGGAGGTGCGGTTATTGACGAAGGAAAAGAAACTCCGCCTGGGTTCCTTCCTGTCCATTTCCCGGGGGCTGCCCCGGGCGGCGACCATGGCCCGGGAGATAGGGGCCAATACCTTCCAGTTTTTTACCCGGAACCCCCGGGGCGGTGCTGCCCGGGCAATCCCCGAAAGGGAAATAAAGAAATGGCTGGCCGTGCGGGAGGAACTGGACATCTTCCCCATTGTCGGCCACCTGCCCTACACAGTAAATATGGCTGCCCCCAGGGAGGAGACCCGGGAGTTTGCCCGCCGGGTCCTGGCCGAAGACTTGGAGCGGATGACTGCCATCGGCGCCGAATTTTTGGTGGTCCATCCCGGCAGCCATGCCGGCGCAGGCAGGGAGACCGGGCTCCGGCGGATCCTGACCACCCTGGCGGAGCTCTTCCTCCCCTATCAGGGCCCTTCCTGCCTGTTATTGGAGACCATGGCCGGCCAGGGTTCGGAACTGGGCAGCCTGGAGGATTTGGCCTTTATCATTACCGAGCTGGGCCATCCCCCTAGGCTCGGCATCTGCCTCGACACCTGCCACATTTTCGCCGCCGGTTATGACCTGCACCAGAAGGGAGAAGTTGACAGGCTGCTGGAAGAGGTAGACAGGGGAATAGGTCTGGAGCGCCTGGGGGTGATCCACATCAACGATTCCAAGTATCCCGTGGGAAGCAGGCGGGACCGCCACGAGGGCATCGGCCGGGGGCACCTGGGACGGGAAGGGATCATGAACGTCATCACCCACCCCGACCTGGCCCGGCTACCCTTCCTGCTGGAAACCACCGTTGACGATTACCGGGAATATGGGGAAGAAATTGATCTGATCAAAGGCTGGCTGGCGGAAGAACAGCTGTCTCTTATACACATCTGACGCTGCCGACGAAGAGGATAGG
>CZCA01003396.1_pt1 | contig 10042 bp, 9 predicted proteins | sample 591981 | NCBI WGS metagenome assembly CZCA01 (sample SAMEA3556810, study PRJEB10932) | anaerobic digester metagenome
CCCTCCCGGCTATTACCAGATCGCCCTCGGCATGGACGACGGCGCCCGCCTTTTCATCGACGGCCAACTCATCCTCAACGACTGGCGCGTCGGCGCCTTCCGTCAGGTCAGCACGCTTCGCTATATCGATGGTGCGCCGCATACCTATGTCGTCGAGTACTTCGAGGACACTGGCCTGGCCGCCCTGCAACTGAGCTTTGTCCCCAGTGCGCCGCCGCAACCGCAAATTCCGACGCCCTCGCCCGGTTCCTGGTCAGTGCCACAAAATCAATGGCTGGCGCAGTATTTCAACAACACCGATCTGGCCGGCGGCCCTGTCTTCTTGCAGTACGTGCCGCGCGGCGTCTATCCGCTTGACCTGGATTGGGGCTACGGTTCACCGGCGCCCAACGTCAACATCGATTATTTCTCGGCGCGCTTCGAGGGTGTCTTCTTCTTCGACGCAGGCGATTACCAGTTCTTCGCCCGCGCCGACGATGGCGTGCGCATTTACATCGACAACCTGCTGGTAGTCGACGCCTGGTGGGATGGCTTCAAGGAGCCGAGCAACGTTTTCCGTCGCGTTGGCGGTGGCAACCACACGATCCGCGTCGAGTTCTACGAACGCGCTGGCGCCGCTTTCATCCGCGCCTGGTGGCAGCGGATCAACTGACGCCAGGCGGCTACCTGTGCGTCGGGCGCGTCCACCATCCAGAACCAGCCAACCGATAGAGATGTCGGCGCTGCTTTCTCATCCTATCTCTGCGTATGTCTGCGCCGCCGCGACCTGGCGTCAAAGTTGGCGCTCTTCATACGGACTCTACTGTTGCGATTTAAATCGCTGCAAGGAGACGTACGATGCTCTGTGATCTTATCTTTTTGCCCACGCCCCGGCAGATCACCGTATCTGACGACAGTTATGACATCCCGGCAACCGGTGTCATCTGTCTGGAAACTCCCTCGCTGCAAGAAAACCTGCTGGCGGCGCAACAGTTGCAGGCGACGGCCAACGCACTTCCGGGGCTGCACTGGGAGATCGTCGGCGGAACAAGCGTCCCCGCCGACCAGATTTGCGCCGTGCTCAGCCTCACGCCCAACAGCACGCAGCACCCACAAGGGTACCAGCTCACCGTCGCCAACGGGCGGATCACCATCGTGGCATCGACGGCGGCGGGACTTTTCTACGGCGTGCAGACGGCGCGGCAGTTGCTGCTCCAGTGTGGGCGCCAGTTGCCCAATGTACGCTGCACCGACTGGCCGGACTTCCCCAATCGCGGCCTGATGCTCGACGTGAGCCGCGACAAGGCGCCCACCATGCCGACGCTCTTTGCGCTCGTGGAGATGCTTGCCACCTGGAAGATCAATCAGCTTCAACTCTACTTCGAGCACATGTACGCCTATCGTCAACACCCGACCGTGTGGCAGGATGCGTCGCCTTTCACCGCCGAGGAGATCGCCGCCCTGGATCGCTTCTGTCGGGAGCGCTTCATTGAGCTGGTGCCCAATCAAAACTCCTTCGGCCATCTGACCAACTGGTTGACGCGGCCAGAGTACAACCACCTTGCCGAGGCGCCGGAAGGCTGCGATACGGTCTGGGGCTTCCGCCCTGCCTTCAGCCTGCAACCAACGGAGGAAAGTCTCCGCTTTCTGCGCACCCTTTACGACGAACTGCTCCCCAACTTCAGCAGCCGCCAGTTCAACGTCGGCTGTGATGAGACCGTCGACCTGGGGAAGGTGCGGAGCAAGGCGCGCGCCGAGGAGGTGGGCATTGGCCGGCTTTATGTCGATTTCGTAAAACAGATTCACCGTGAGGTCCGGGCGCGTGGCTATACAATGCAATTCTGGGGTGATGTCATCACCCATTACCCGGAGCTAGTGCGCGAGTTGCCGCGCGATGCCATCGCCCTGGAATGGGGATATGAGGCGGATCATCCCTTCGACGAGCACGGTGCACTGTTTGCCGCCTCCGGCATCCCCTTCTACGTCTGCCCTGGCACCTCAACCTGGAATTCGCTGGTGGGACGCACGACAAATGCCATCGAAAATATGCGCAACGCCGCACGCAACGGACTGAAACACGGCGCCATTGGCCTGCTTAATACGGATTGGGGTGACAACGGCCACTGGCAGCCTCTGTCCGCCAGTTATCTTGGCCTGGCTGTCGGCGCTGCCTACAGTTGGGCGTTCGATGCCAACTGTCCACTGCCGATCCCTGATGCCCTCAGCCGCTTTGCCTTCCGTGACGCCACCGGCATCATGGGGCGGCTGGCTTACGAGCTAGGTGATATCTATCGGCTGACCGGCATTTCGCTCCACAATGCCAGCGTGCTCTTTCGCGTGCTGCAAAGTCCGCCGGCCACCCTCATTGAGTGGCTGCGCAGCAACGAAGTCGCCGACCCGGCGCCACGCTTGCGCGCCGTGCTCGACGCCATTGATGGCCTGATGGGGAACCTGCCCCATGCCGACATGCAGTGCGCTGACGCAGACTTGATCAAGCGCGAATTCACCTGGGCCGCCAATATGTTGCGTCATGCCTGCTGGCGGGCGATCTGGGCGTTGGGGCTGGAACGCAACGCGGGCAGCGACCCCCTCCGCCAGTGGCTGTTGCAAGAGGCGGATAAGCTATTACCGGAGTTCGCCGCGATCTGGCATGCCCGCAACCGCGAAGGTGGGTTTGCCCGCAGCATGGCGCGGCTGGAGAAGATGCGCGCCGATTATCTTGCCGAAGCCGGATAGAACCACACTTCAGCGCATCAGCAGCCAGAGAACTAACGCCACAAAGCCAAGCGCCAGGACAGTCACCTTCCAACTGTCGATGCCAAGCTCGACATACGGACGGCGACGGAAGGGATTGTCGCTCATGCGCGTCCTCCCTCTGGCTGCATCCCGTGCAGTTGCCGCGCCTGCGCTTGCCATGCGCCGGGGTCAAACGCGGCGTTATCCGGTGTGAGCGTGATCATGCGCAGTTCATCCGGGGAAAGTTCCGCCAGCCGCGCATAGGTCGTCACCCCAGCCATGCGCAGGCGCGCCGCCTGCTCAGCGCCCAGGCCAGCGATGCGCGTCAGGTCATCACCTGGCGGCGCGGGCGGCGCCGGATGAACCTGTGGGCGCGGCGCCTCTGCGCCGGTAAAAATTTCGCGCAACTGACGAATAAAGTGCACAAAGGACTGCACGATTCGCACCAGCACATATTCCGTGCGCCCATTGATGCGGGTGACATAGAAATCAGCGCTGGCATCAGGAACTGTTGGCGTTTCGGTTGGGGTGACAACGGCGGGGGTTTCTTTCGGCTCCGGGCTGACAGCGCCGATCAACTCATTGATCGACGAGACGATCACACCAATCTCGGTGCTGGTGATCACGCGGCTGCCAGGCCCGGCGCCGGCTTCATTGCCCTGCACCGGGGCAGGCAGTGGTGTGGATTTGCCTCCGTTGACATAGATCGGGGCAGGCGCCGCTGTGCGCGTCTCCACAGATGACGCTGCATCTGCCTTTGTTGCGGCTTTGGTTGCGTTTTCGTCCAGGCGCGGCATAACCGCTACTGCGCCTGTGACAGCCGCCGCATCCTCCACACGCCGTGCGTCATCAGGGGACGCTGCATCCTGACGCGTCACCGTGTGCGCAGCTGGCAACGGCTGCGGCACAGAGAGCGATTGAAAACCCACAGTAGCCGTGGTGGCGTGGGTGGTGGGAACAGCAGGGGTAGCGTTGGCGGGCTGTGACGTCGCTGCTTGTACGCTGTTGAGGATAGATGTCGTCACAGCCGTGGCCGCTGCCGGGGATGGATTGACCGGCGGCATGGTTTGCGGAGGCGGTGAAGCCTGAGCGGGCGGCGGGGCCGATGGCGTCTCCTCTGTCTCTAAATAGACGCCTGGGCTATGAAATGTTGGTTCGGCCCAGTCATCCGCCGCACTCTCCTCGCCAGGAGCGCGCGCGGCGGCCGTGTAGGCGCGCACCGTAGCCTCCAGCTCGGCAATGTGGCGGTTGCGAATCGTCATGCGCCGGCGCCGAAAGTAGATCCATTCCCACAGGGTGGAAACGCTGAAGCCAAGCAAGAAGCCCGCCAGCACGTACCACCAAAACGCCTCACTCATCGTGCTGTCCTCCGCAGGGATTGCCGCACACAAAACCTGTCATGCCAGGCGGATGAAGTCAACGTAATGATACAACGCGCCGATCGGGATGTCAACGAGTGCGTTACTGATGTCTAGGTTGACATTTTATGAGCGCAGTGTTGCGTATCACGTGTTGCGTATTACGTGTTGCGTGAGGGGTTCCGACACGTAGCACGCAACACGTAACACTGAAAATATGAAAACTCTGCCTAGCAATCAGTAAGTGTTAGGTGTGTGCGCAGTACAATCTGAGCGGTCCACGCCGCGCTGTGCCAGAGAAGCAAAAACATCGTTCGCCAGCCGGTTACAAAGTAAAAAGTCATCGATGTGTGGCTGCTATGACGGACGCGTCAACACCTTGAACGCCAGATGACGCCCCATATCCTGACCGAACGCCAGCGCAAACCATAGTGAACCGATCGCATCCACCAGCCCGACCTGGCGCAGATCGCCCACGCACATCGGACGCAGCCCTACGGCGCGGATCAATTCCTCGACCTTGTCCCGACCGGCGCCTGCTGGCCCACAATAGAACAAATCAGCCTCGAGATTCCCAAATATGGGATTCTCGAAATTCTCCCAGCCGAGGCTGTTGAAGGCGCGGTAGATCTGCGCGCCTGGCGCGTGGGCGGCAAAATCCGCCGCGCTATTCATCGCCCCGTCGCTTATGCGATTGGCGGCGTCGATGACGATCTTGCCGTGCAGCGCCAGACCGTGCGCTGCAATCGTCTCCGTCATGGCGCTGCCGGGGATGGCGAAGACCACCACCTCGCCGAAGGCGATCGCCTCCGCAACCGTGGCGACCGACGCAGCCAGTTCCTGCGCCAGCGCCTGCGTCTCCGGGTTGTCTATGTTGCGCACGCCGAACATCACATCATGCCCCGCCCGCGCCCACTTGCGCGCCAGCGCACCACCGATGATCTTGGCCCCCAACACTGCGATTTTCATGGGTCTCTCTCTTTGTGGGGGCGACGGGCGAAGCGCCCATCGCCCGATATTCGGATTAACGATTTCCAGGTTGTCATGATATAGGCTCCTCCTTGCTTTCTGCCGGTTACTCGACTGTGCTGCCTTGGCGCTGAAGTGCGTAGAACAGTGGGATGACGCTAAACAACACCCAGGCAGCTGGCGGCAGCACGAATGCCAACACCGCAGCCAGAGCGTACAGCGCAGGTCCCACCAGCCCGCGCACAGTGGCGCGCGCCACCAGAGCCGGGCTGACGCCCGCATGATACAACTGGCGCGACCGGGCATGCCGCCACATCAGGTTGAATGCCAGCCCGGCGGTCATCAACACCAGCGCGAAGAGCGCCAACACGACTGCGTTGTTCGGATACTCGCCGATCATGCTGGTGGGGAAAGGCACGAACGACAGCGCCAGCAGCAGCAAGATGTTCAGCCAGAGCAGCCCGGTGTCCACCTGCTGCACCAGGCGAAAGAAGCGGTGATGGTTGATCCAAAAGACTGCCACGAATAGGAAGCTCAGCAGGTAGCTCAGGAACTTCGGACCGAGCGCCACCAAGACGGTCAGCGCCTCCCTTGCGTCATCCGGCGCAACCAGATGCGGCGTCTTCAGTTCCAGCACCAGCAGCGTGATCACAATCGCTAACACCCCGTCACTGAACGCCTCCAACCGACCAGGGCCAGGTAGGCTCGCTGTAGAATGTGTGTTCATATCTCCGCCTCCAGCAAACGGCTTACCACAGATAGCCGTCTTTCGGTTCCAGTTTCGGCGGCAGGTCACTTTCGCCTAGCGTTGCCCGCACCTCGCGTTCGATGATCCGGCAGAGCGCAGATAGCGGCACGTCGGTGATCTGGTTGGCGAAAGGGTCTTCGTTGACTTCGCCGGTGCGCTGCACGATGGCAAAGACAAAGGCCAGCACCAGCGTAAGCGGCATCAGCCAGAAACCGACGCCCTCGCGCACCAGCGTCCCGACCAGCGCTAGCGGCGTCAACAGGATGAAAATCCACACGAACAACCGGGTGAAGTAGTCGTACTGGCGCGGCACCGGCATCAGCTTGATACGTTCGCAGATCGCCTGCTGACTCGCCAGCGCCGCCAGTTGTCCCTCCAACTGAAAGCTGTCGAAGCCTTGCAGCGTCCCAGCGGCCATGGCGTCATAGATGCGCCGCCCCTGCATCATCAACAGCGCACAGGGCATGTTGGGCGCCTGGTGCAATGCATCGACTTCAGCGGCGTCCAGATAAGGCGCCAACGCGTTGACATCCATTTGTCCGCGCAACTGCATGCGCAGCGCATTCACCCAGGCGATGTGCCGATAGAGCATCGTGCGCTTGAACGCAGCTGCTGCGTCAGCGTTGTATGGCGGCGTGTGCGCGTGGGAGTCGGTGAAGGTGACGATCAGCCGCGCCAGCGTGCGGCTGGCGGCGGTGATGGCGGCCCACGCCTGGCTCGCCTCGCCCCACCGCCCGAACGCCGTGTTGTTGCGAAACGCCAGAAAGAGCGCCAGCGCCGTGCCCAATATCCCCAACACGCCAAAGGGCGCGGCGATCAGGCTCCAGCCCAGCACAACGTAGGCGACATAGACCGCCGTCGACCAGAGCAACGCCACAAGCAGTTGCGGCCAGACATAGACGCCGACCTTGCGTGGGTCGAAGTTGCGTTTGAGTATCACCGGTTCAACATCTCCACCACGAGCCGGGCGGCGTCGGCGCCGGAATTCTGTTGCTGCCCGGTGATCAGGTTGCTGTCGGCGATGGCAAAGGCAGAGAACGGCGCAGCCACGGTGAAGCTGGTGTTGGGCAGCTTGCGTGCACTCGCTTCGATGCGATAGGGCTGAATCTTCATGCCTACGGCGCTGTCGGCGAAATCCTCCTCGGCGTCGGCGAAACCAGTCCACGTCTTACCGGCGACCAGGAGTTCGCCATCGCTTGTCCGCGCTTCGAGCAGCAGCGTCGTCGAGTGGCAGACCGCCGCCGCCGGCTTGCCCGCTTCGTAAAAGGTGACAAAGAGCTGCTCCAGTTCGGCGTTGCCCCGGTAGGTGTACATCGGGCCCTGTCCGCCGACCAGGAAGATAGCGTCGTAGTCGTCCGGCTGCACCTCAGTGAGCTTGCGGGTGTTTGCCAGCATCTCCCTGAACCAGGGCTGCTGCATGTAACCCAACGAGATCACATCGTGCGCCGAATAGCCGCTGGCGTCAGTCGGGTCGGAGAAGCTGTCCATCTGCAAGGCGCCGCCCGCAGTCGACGCCAGCTCGACCGCATAGCCTGCCTCCTGGAAGACGTGCAGCGGATGCGTCAGTTCCGCCGCCCAGAAGCCGATGGGCCAACCCGTCTGCTCGGAAACAGCGGGGCTGCTGGCGACCATCAGAATTTTGCCTTTGGCGGGCGCGCCGTGCGGATGCACGTAGCGGTTAATCATGGTTGGGTTGGTCATGGAAATGCTCCTTGTTGCTGGGAAACGGCTGTGATTGCATGGTGTGGCCGAGCGCAATAACATCTGTCGCAGGTCATCGCCCCTGATGTGACATGATAGCCTCTCAGGCTGGAGGCGATGACCTACGTTACAAATGCCTGCCCTGAGCACTGTTGATGCGTGTCAGTTACTCTTGTCGTACAATACAATACTATACAGTATAGTAACAAAACTACTCTGTGGAAAATCTTACCATCCCAGCGAGTGATGCATGATGTATACTTGTTGACATGAACGAGACCAATGGAAGCACCGTGTTCCCGCGCGCCCCGGGGAGACCACGCGAACCGCAGACCGATGAACGCATCCTCGACGCTGCCCTGCGGCTGATGGCGCAGCATGGCTTCGTGCGCATGTCAATGGAGATGGTGGCGGCTGAAGCGGGCGTGACCAAGCCGACGATCTATCGCCGCTGGCCCTCCAAGATCGAGCTGGCGATGGCTGCGTTGGTGGCGTACTGCGATGTCACGCTGCCGGCGGTCGCTGGCGAGACGCGCACTGATCTGATCGCAGAAATGGAGCACTTTCGTCATGCTATTCTGCGTCCCAATGGCATGTCGCTGCTGGGCACGGTGCTCGCCGAAGAACATGAAACGCCGGAACTGCTGGCGGCATTCCGCAAATATCTGGTGACGCCTCGCCGCCAGCGGCTGACTGCGATTTTAGCCGCCGCACAGACGCGTGGTGAGCTACGCCCCGACGCCGACATCGGGCTGGCCGTGAACATGCTGGTCGGCGCGCTCTATGCACAGTACCTGGCGGCCACCCCATTCGCCGAGGACTGGTGTGAGCGCGTCGTCGACGCCGTGCTGGTATACCTGGGGCATCGCGCCATCGTCGACAAAGCTGGTTAGACGCCCATCAGTATGAACTATATCGATATAGGTTCGCCTGGCAGTCGTGCATCTCGGCTGTTAGCATCCCGTTAATACATAACACGTATATTACGGATGGAGGTGTTTTTGGTGAGCAGGCGTTGGCCTGGCCCCCCTTTGAGCGTCATAACAACGCCTACGACTTTGGCTTTCCGGCGGACACACCAACCACGCGTCAATGATTACTGACCGCTAGGTTAACTGTTTATCTTCCCGGAAGCTTTGGAGCTTCCGGGAAGATTGCGGGCAATATCACGTGACAACCTAGAAATCGATAACAATACCATGGGGCCAACCTATACGATCGTCAGTTACGACAAAACCGTCATGGAGGCGTGCGAGAGCACCGACCTGGATGAGATTCTGGCGCAAGTCAAACCCGAGCGCATCAACTGGATCACAATGAGCGGCATTTCGCTGCAAGATGACCATGCCGCCTTTGCCCGCCTGCTCCAACACTTTCAACTGAATCCCAAGCTGCTCAACACCTTTTTCAAGCCCGAACCGCATCCCTTCGAGGGTGAAGATGACGAGTGTCTCTATCTGGAATATGCCATCTTGCTCTATCGTCCCTCACTACGCGCCCACAAACGGGTGACCGGCGCCATCATCGTCGGCGCCAACTTTCTGCTCCTGCTCGAACGCATCCCCGCCGGCATCTTCGAGCGCACGCGGCGTAAGATTCTCAACCGCCATTCGCAGGTGCAAAAGTATGGCGCCGATTACCTGCTCTACCTGCTGATCAAGACGATCGTGATCAACTATCAGGAAATTTACAAAGCATTGGCGCGCAAGTTTGATGCGCTAGAGGATGAAGTCACCGGCCATCCAGGACAGGAGGTCGTCTACGACAAAATTCTCGAGCTGCGCGATGAATACAAGCCACTGCGCACCTATCTGCTCGACCTGATCGACTTCGTGGGCGAGATTCGCGAAGACGACACGCGCTTCATCACCAGCGGCGTCAAGAAGCGGCTCGCCAAAGAGATTGTGCGCGAAACCGAGGCGCTATTGGCGGATTATCATTACCTGCGCGCCTGGATGGCGGAAATGATCGAAATTCACCGCGCCAATGTCAACGAGAGCACCAACCGCGTCATCAAGATTCTGACGGTGATCTCCACAATCTTTCTACCGCTCACCTTTATTGCCGGCGTCTATGGGATGAACTTTGAGTACATGCCTGAACTGGCCTGGGAACATGGCTACCCGCTCGTCATGGCCGGCATGGCGGCGCTGGCAATCGGCATTCTGGTTATCCTGCGCCTGAAGAAGTGGATCTGATATGAACAAAATGCTGCCGATCGATCACTCGCTCTTTGAGAACACGACCCACTCTCCCTCCCTCATCGATCTGGTGGGCTACGCACGCGCCCAACAGATGATCGACTTTTGTTTCATCGCCAACCCCTACTACCCAACGCCGGCGATGGTCGAAGAACTGATCCAGCATCTACCACGGCTGATCAAGCACTACCCGTCGAGCAACCCGCAGGTCAGCGCCCGCCATCTGGCTGCCGTACTGCACGTCGATCCGGCGCATCTGATCATCGGCAACGGCGCCACCGAGTTGATCACCGAACTGTGCCACCGGCTTGTGCCCGTCTCCTTTACACATTTTCGAGCCCCCCAGACCC
>CZCA01005791.1_pt1 | contig 10016 bp, 9 predicted proteins | sample 591981 | NCBI WGS metagenome assembly CZCA01 (sample SAMEA3556810, study PRJEB10932) | anaerobic digester metagenome
CTCCGCCCCCGCCGCGACGACCGCCGGGTCGATCAGCGGCTCGTCGCCCTGCACGTTCACCACGATGTCCTCATCTCCCCAGCCGCGCAAACCGGCAACCTCGGCGAGGCGGTCGGTGCCGCTGGGATGGTCGGCACGCGTCATCACCACCGCGCCGCCAACCGCCGACACCGCATCGCGCACACCTTCGTGATCGGTCGCGACCAGCGTCTCGACGGCGCCCGCCGCCTGCACGCGCTCGACCACGCGCACGATCATCGGCTTGCCGCCGATGTCGGCCAGTGGTTTGGCGGGCAGGCGCGTCGACGCATACCGTGCCGGAATGACGATTCGGAAAGCCGCGGATGCCATGGCGGCGCTCACTTGCGCAGCGCGTCGACTTCCTCGGCGCTCATGGTGCGCGCCTCCTCGTCGAGCATCACCGGAATGCCGTCGCGGATCGGATAGGCCAGGCGGTCGGCCTTGCACACCAGCTCCTGCTTGTCCTTCAGATAGTCGAGCGGCCCCTTGCATAGCGGGCAGACGAGGATTTCAAGCAGACGTGCGTCCATCTTCGAGTTTCTCCAGGATGCGTTCGGCGGCGCCGGAACCGATCTGCGCCCGCACCGGGTATTCCCAGGCGTCCTCAGGCGCGAAAGCCCGGCATTTTACCGCATCCTTGGCCGTCATCAGGATGGGAAGCGCTTCGTCGAACGCAAGGTCACCGGCGACGAACCGATGGTGATCGGGAAAGGCGTGCGGCACGACCACCATCCCTTCGCCCGCCAACTGCTCGAAGAAGCGCTGCGGGCGGCCGATGCCCGCCACCGCATGTACCCGCCGGCCGCGGAAGGCGCTCGCCTCGCGGGTGAGCGCAGGGTCGGCGAGCGCACGCAGCTCACCGCCCCGCAGCTGCATCGGGAATACCGGCACGCCGGCTGACGCCGCGCGCAGCGCAGGCGACAGCGGACCGTGCGCGAGGATCAGATCGACCTCGCTCAGGCGCGCAAGCGGTTCACGCAGCGGTCCCGCAGGCAGCAGCAGCCGGTTGCCGAGCGTGGCCTCGTCAACCACCGCGATCTCGAGGTCACGCCCCAGCCGGTAGTGCTGCATCCCGTCGTCGGCGATGAGAACGTCACAATCGGGATGCAGGCGCAGGAGCTCGCGCGCCGCCGCGGGACGGTCGCGTCCGATGGCGAGGGGGCAGCCGGTGAGTCGCGCCAGGAGTACCGGCTCGTCGCCAAAGCGCTCCGCATCGCCGTCGGCTGGCACCAGCGCAACCCCGCCCTCGGTGCTGACTTGCCCCCCGTGCCCACGACTGACGATCCCCGGACGGCGGCCGGCGGCCCGTAACAGCGTGGCGAGCCAGTCAACCACCGGCGTCTTGCCGCTTCCGCCAACTGCAATGTTGCCGACGACGATCACCGGCACCGGAAGGCGCTGGGGCACGGTAGCTGCCCGCCGCCGCGCGGCGAGGGCGCCGAACAGGCACGCAAGCGGACGCAGAAGCTGGGCAACCGGGCCGCGCCGCTGCCAGAAGGCCGGGGGCCGCGCGGTCATGTTCGGGCTTCGTGAGTAGCGCTGCCGCGCGTCACCGCACCGGGGCCTGGGTCGCGAAGGTGATGTGCGGCAGCCCTGCGCGCTGAGCCGCCTGCATCACATCGACCACGCTCTGGTGTGCAGCCTTGGCATCGGCATTGATCACGATCACGGGCGGCTCGGCCCGATTACCCGGCGCCGCCTTGCCGAGCGCGGCGGCGATCGCGTCGATGCTGCGTTCACCCACGGGCTGGCGATTGACCAGGACCTCGCCCGCCGCAGTCACCGCCACCACGATTTCCTCGGCCACCGACTCGGCCCCCTCGGACTCCGCGGTCGGCAGGTTGATCTCCAGACCCGACACCTTGGAAAAGGTGGTGGTAAGCATCAGGAAGATGATGATCACCAGAACCACGTCGATGAGCGGGATCATGTTGATCTCCGGCTCCTCATTGCGGCTGCCGCGGCGGAAGTTCATCGCTGCGGCTCCTCAGGCGCGACGCTCGCCGTGCGCGACCTCGACCAGCTTGATCGCCTGCTGCTCCATATCGATCACAAAGCTGTCGATCAGCGCGCGGAAATGCCGCCAGAAGATCATCGCCGGGATCGCGATGATCAGCCCCAGCCCGGTCGTGTAGAGCGCGATCGAGATGCCCTGCGCAAGCTGCGCCGGGTTGGCGCCACTGACGCCTTGCGAGGCGAAGATGTCGATCATGCCGATGATGGTGCCGAGCAGGCCCAGAAGCGGACTGATCGCAGCGATGGTGCCGAGCGTGGTCAGGAAACGCTCGAGCTCATGGACCACGGCGCGCCCGGTCTCCTCGATGGACTCCTTCATGACCTCGCGCGCACTGTTCACGTTGCGCAGACCGGCCGCAAGCACCCGACCGAGCGGGGAATGAGCCGCCACGCGTTCGATCATCTGCGCCGACACCCCACCCTGCCGAAGATCGGCGAGCACGTTGTCGAGCAGGCCCGGCGGCACGATGCGAGCACGACGCAAGGTAATCGAACGCTCGATGATCAGCGCGACCGCGATGACAGAAGCCAGAATCAGGGGCCAGATCGGCCAGCCAACGGCCTGAATGATCGCGAACACGCGCCAACCTCTTGCGGGTAAAGGCGAGACTCTAGCGCCGCACCCCGGGCGCCGGCAAGCCGAACCGCCCCTGAGTGTGGGCTGTTGCACGCGACCCGACCGTAGCCGTGCGACGGCGCCCGGATCGGAACGGCAATCCACAGAACCTGTGGATAAGTTTGTGGGCAGTTTCGGGATGTTGCCCGCAAAGCCCGTCGCGGCGGGCGCTCGGACACTCCGATGAAAAATTGTGCAACATTTTAAACCCTTATACATCAATAGCTTGCAAAAACACCCCTTATCGATCAAGGACTTGCAGCACCCACGTTGACAGGATCGCCCCGCTGTGGATTCCGCTACAATCCGGCCATGCCTTTACAGCCTTATCAGCGCGCCGAGGACCTCGACGGCGCAGCCGGATCCCTGTCGAGTCCGGTACTTAGCGTCTCGACGCTCAACCGGATGGCACGCGAGGCCCTCGAGACGGCACTGCCGCTGCTGTGGGTCGGCGGAGAGATCTCGAACCTGACACGTGCCAGTTCCGGGCATGTGTACTTCACCCTCAAGGACGCCAATGCTCAGGTGCGCTGCGCCATGTGGCGCAACCGCGCGCAGCTGCTCGCCTTCCGCCCGGAGAACGGCATGCGCGTCGAGGCGCGGGCCCTCGTGACGCTGTATGAGGCACGCGGGGACTATCAGCTCAACATCGAATCCCTGCGACCGGCAGGCATCGGCAACCTGTTCGAAGCCTTCAACCGGCTCAAGGCGAAGCTCGCCGCGGAGGGTCTTTTCGACGCCGACAAGCGCCGCTCCCTTCCACGCTTCCCGCGTGCGGTGGGCATCGTGACCTCGCCGCAGGCCGCGGCCCTGCGCGACGTGCTCGTGACCCTGCGCCGGCGCGCGCCGCATGTGCCGGTGGTGCTCTACCCCGCGCCCGTCCAGGGCGCAGAAGCGGCCGAGCGCCTGGCCGCTACCGTGCAGGTCGCGGGACGGCGCGCCGCCCAGGACGGCGTGGACCTGCTGCTGCTCGTGCGCGGCGGCGGCAGCATCGAGGACCTGTGGTCATTCAACGATGAAGCGCTCGCACGCGCGCTGCGCGCCTGCCCCGTGCCGGTGGTGTGCGGTGTCGGCCACGAGACCGACTTCACCATCGCCGACTTCGCGGCTGACGTGCGCGCGGCCACCCCCACCGGCGCAGCCGAGCTCGCCAGCGCCGGCTGGCACGGGGCACGCAACGAACTGGAAGTGCTGCGGCCGCGCCTGCAGCGCGCCCTCGCACGGCGTCTCGAAGGGCTGGCCCAGCGTGTCGACCGCGCGGGTCTGCGCCTTCTCGATCCCCGCACGCGCCTGCGTCAGGAAGTCATCACGCTGCAACACCAGGGCGAACGTCTTCGGCGCGCAATGGAGCGAAGGCTCGAACGCGCCAACCAGCGCTGCGCCCAGATGCAGCTTCGGCTCGCGGCTGCCGCACCCAGGCCCGCGACCCGGCGCAGCGGACTGGACATGCTGGCGCAGCGGCTCGAACGCGCCGCGGCTGCCATGCTGGCGCAGCGCCGCACTCGGCTGGTCACGCTGTCCGCCCACCTTGAGCACCTGGCGCCGGCGGCCGTGCTCGCCCGCGGCTACGCGATCGCCCGCGACGCCCGCGGCGACGTGCTGCGCAGCGCCCGAAGCGTTCCGGCAGGCGCCGCAGTCACCATCGAGCTCGCGGACGGGCGCCTCGACACGCGCGTCGTGGGTCGGCACGAGCGCTGAAAGCTCGCACTGGATCCGGCAGCGCAACCGGGACCGCGAGTGCCGGAAGGCGCGGCTCCCCAGCGCGGAGAATGGCGGTGGCTGCGTGTTCCGCAAACGCGCTGTCTGGGCTTAACATGCGGGGCGCAACATTGCCGGGGAACCTAATCCAGACTAAAATAGTCTGGCTTTATCCCTCCCCACAGACAGCCAGATCGAACGACAAAGGAGAAACCGCATGGAACATACCCTTCCCGCCCTGCCCTACGCCAAGGATGCCCTGGCCCCGCACATCTCGGCCGAGACGCTGGAGTTCCACCACGGCAAGCACCATCAGGCCTACGTCACCAACCTGAACAACCTGATCAAGGGCACCGAGTACGAAAACCTCGACCTCGAAGCCATCGTCAAGAAGGCACCGGCCGGCGGCGTGTACAACAACTCGGCCCAGGTCTGGAACCACACCTTCTTCTGGAACTGCATGAAGCCGAACGGCGGCGGCGAGCCCAGCGGTGCGCTGGCTGACGCGATCAAGGCCAAGTGGGGTTCCTACGACGACTTCAAGAAGGCCTTCCAGGCCTCCGCAGTCGGCAACTTCGGCTCGGGCTGGACGTGGCTGGTCAAGAAGGCCGACGGCTCGGTCGACATCGTCAACATGGGCGCCGCCGGCACCCCGCTGACCACCGGCGACACCGCGCTGCTCTGTATCGACGTGTGGGAGCACGCCTACTACATCGACTACCGCAACCGTCGTCCGGACTTCGTTGCCACCTTCCTCGACAAGCTGGTGAACTGGGACTTCGCGGCGAAGAATTTCGCCTGATTTCCCTCGCCGGCTGTTTCCGGCCAGGCTGAATGCGAAAGCGACCCGCGTGGTCGCTTTCGTTTTTTCGGGCACTTTCCTTCCGCACGCCACCCTCCACCGCTGAACAGGTACCGGGTGATCAACCCCCGCTGCGCCCGCACTGGCCACAGGCACGCCCATGCTCGACATCCTCTACCGCGACGATTGGCTGGTCGCGATCCACAAGCCGTCCGGCCTGCTCGTGCATCGCAGCCCGATCGCCGCGCACGAGGAACGCTTCGCGGTGCAACTGCTGCGCGACCAGATCGGACAACGGGTGTATCCCGCCCACCGCCTCGACCGTGGCACCTCGGGCGTGCTGCTGTTCGCGCTCGAGCGCGAAGTGGCGCGCACGCTCGCACAGCGCTTCGAGTCACAGGCAGTGGAAAAGCGCTACCTGGCGATCGTGCGTGGCCATCCGCCCGAGGACGGCTTGATCGACCACGCGCTGGTGCGCCGGCTCGACCCGGTGGAGACGCGCTGCGGCAAGGGCGCCGGAGCGCGCGATGCGCTACCGGAGGATCGCGACGAAGGCGATGCCATGGCCACCGTGGACGAGACGACGCAGCCGCCTGCCCAGTCCGCGCGCACCCGCTTCCGTCGTCTGGCCACGGTCGAGCTGCCGCATGCGGTCGACCGCTACGCGACCAGCCGTTACGCGCTCCTCGCGCTCTTCCCCGAGACCGGTCGCCGCCATCAGCTGCGCCGCCACCTGAAGCACATTGCCCACCCGATCATCGGCGACGCCACCTACGGCAAGGGCCGTCACAACCGGCTGTTCCAGACGCTCTTCGGCAGCCACCGCCTGCTGCTGGCCTGCACCCGGCTGGCGCTGGCGCATCCGGTGACGGGAGAGCCGCTGGCGATCACGGCGCCACCAACGGAGGACTTCGCTGCGGTGGTCCGCCACCTGGGTTGGGATCCTGCGCTGGCCGCAGGTTGAGGTCCGCCAGCGCAGGCACGGTTTGCAGCCAGGAGCCTTCGACCAGCGCGGGTTCGACCACCTCCTGGCATGAATCGGCACATCGCAATATTTTCAGGGCAGAATCCTGGCTTCCCGCCGCAAACAGGCCGACGCCTGTCCGGCCCCGTTTCCACGACGCTCCAGGTAAGACGATGAACCCCCTGCTCCAGGTACGCCAGCACGGCCAGCAGATCTGGCTCGACAACCTCTCCCGCACCCTGCTCAACGACGGCCACCTCGCGCGCTTCATCGCCGAAGACGGCGTCGCCGGCGTGACCACCAACCCGGCGATCTTCCACAAGGCGATCTCGGGCGGGCGCTACTACGAGGACGACCTCGCTGCGCTCAAGCAGCGCGACATGAGTGCCGAAGCGCGCTACGAGGCGCTGGTCGTCCCCGACGTGCAGCGCGCCTGCGACCTGCTCGCGCCGTTGCATCGCGACACCGGCGGCAACGCCGGCTACGTGAGCCTGGAGGTCTCGCCCGCCCTCGCCCACGATGCCGACGGCACGTTCGCCGCCGGGCTGCGGCTCAAGGCGGCGGTCGATCGCCCCAACCTGCTGATCAAGGTCCCCGCCACGACCGCCGGTCTGGACGCGATCGAGCGCCTGATCGGCGCCGGCGTCAGCGTGAACGTCACGCTGATGTTCTCGCTCGCGCACTGCGAGGCGGTGGCCGAGGCCTACCTGCGCGGGCTGCAGCGCCTGCAGGCTGCCGGCGGTGATGTGTCGAAGGTAATGTCCGTGGCGAGTCTGTTCCTGTCGCGGGTGGACACCCTGGTCGACAAGCTGCTCGAGGAACGTGGCGGCGACCTGCTCGCGCTGCGCGGGCGCACCGCGGTGGCGATGGCGCGGCTGGCCTACGAGGCCTACCTGGAGCGCTTCCATGGCGCCGGCTTCGAGGGTCTTGCCGCGGCGGGCGCCCGCCCCCAGTACATGCTTTGGGCGAGCACCGGCACCAAGAACCCGGCCTACAGCGACCTGCTGTACGTCGAGCCGCTGATCGGCGCCGAAACCGTGAATACCTTGCCAGACGCCACCCTGGACGCGCTGCGCGACCACGGCAAGGTCGCATCCACGCTGGAGGAGGACGTGGAGCAGGCCGCGCAGCACTTCATCGCGCTGGCCGCGGCGGGCATCGACATGGTCGCGGTGGGCGAGCGCCTGCAACAGGAGGGGCTCGCCCAGTTCGAGCAGGCCTTCGCCGGGCTGCTCGAACTCACCGCCTGACAGCGGCCGTGGGCGGTGCGGGACGCGCCGCCCGTCTCAGTGCCCCGGCCTCACTGCGCCGCTGCGAGCAACTCCGCGCGCGATACGCCGCGACGGTCGCCGGCGCCGTCCAGCAGTTCCTTCATGTCCAGGATCAGCACGATCTGACCATTGGAGAGCGTGGTCACGCCGGCAACCCCCTTGGGGCGGAAGTCGTCGAGGGACTTGATCACGGCGTCCTCGCGCCCGGCAAAGCTGTCGATCGCCAGCACGAAGGACCACTCCGCGGCCTGCATCAGGACGCCGTACTGAGGCACCCGCTCGCGTGGCCAGCCAAGCAGCGTCGACAGCGGCGCGATCGGCAGCACCTCGCCACGCACCACCATGGTCGCCTTGCCGCCGACGTCCTGGATGCCGGCAGGGTCGATCGGCAGGATCTCGCGCACCATCGACAGCGGCACCGCAAAGGGCTGCTCGCCCAGGCGCACCAGCAACACCGGCAGGATCGCCAGCGTCAGCGGCAGGTTGATGACGAGTGTCGTGCCCTTGCCGAGCTGCGAGCGGATCTCGATCGTGCCGTTGAGCTTCTGGATGTTGGTGCGGACCACGTCCATGCCGACGCCACGCCCGGACACGTCCGACACCTTCTCCGCCATCGAGAAGCCGGGCAGGAAGATGAGGTTGTAGCTCTGGCGGTCATCCATGGTGCTCGCCTCCTCATCGCTGATGAGGCCCTTGGCGAGCGCCTTGGCGCGCAGGCGTTCGGCGTCCATGCCGCGACCGTCGTCGGCCACCAGGATGACGATGTGGTCACCCTCCTGGCGCGCCTCCAGGCGGACTACGGACTTCGCCGGCTTGCCCGCGGCCACCCGTCCTGCGGCGTCCTCGATACCGTGATCGACCGCGTTGCGGATGAGGTGGATGATCGGATCGGACAGGTCCTCGATCATCGTCTTGTCGATCTCGGTATCCTCGCCGAGCAGCTGCAGCTCGACGTCCTTGCCCAGGCTGCGCGCGAGGTCGCGGGCGATACGCGGGTACTTCTGAAACAGGCGGCCGATCGGCTGCATCCGCGTCTTCATGACGGCGTTCTGCAGGTCGGAGACGAGCAGATCAAGCTGGCTGACGGCAATGTCGAGCGCGTGCAGGGTCTCGGAGTCGTTGCGCCCGCTCAGGATGTCGCTGCGCAGGGCATTGAGGCGGTTCTTGGTGAGGCCGATCTCGCCCGAGAGGTTGAGCACCTGGTCCAGGCGCGCAGTGTCGACGCGGATCGAGTTGTCGCGCTGGCGCTCGCTTTCGCGGCGCCCGGTAGGGCCGTTGCCGCCGGGGAGGTCGGTCTCGCGACGCCCCAGCGCCGCGCGCACGATGGGATCGGCGGTGACGGGCGGCTCGGGGGGCACCCCTGGCCGTGGCGCAGGAACGGCCGGCCCCGACGATGCGGCCAGGGTCGACGGCGCCTCGCCGACGACGGTGCGGCCGGTGACCGCGGTGTAGAGCATGTCCCAGTCCGGCTCACCCTGGCGCGGGACGCTCACCGTGGTCGCGGCCGGCGCTGGTGCTGGTGCCGCTGACGGCGCAACGGCCCCCTCTGCGCTCACCGCTGCACGCAGGCTGTCGAGCAACGCGGCGTCGGCCGGCGCGGGCTGGGTCCCGTGCTCGAGCTCGGCGAACATGTCACGCACCGCCCCGGTGGCGGCGAGGATCACATCCATGCGCTCGGGCGTCACCCCGAGCTCGCCGTTGCGCAGCTTGTCGAACAGGCTCTCGGTGAGGTGGCACAGGGTCACCAGCTCGGAGGCGTTGAGGAATCCGGCGCCCCCCTTGATGGTGTGGAAGCCGCGAAAGATGTCGTTGAGCAGCCCGCGATCGTCGGGCGAACGCTCGAGGTCGACCAGCTTGTTGTCGACCCCCGACAGCAGGTCCCCCGCCTCGACGAGGAAGTCCTGCAGCAGGTCTTCCATGCCCGCAAAATCACTCATGACGCTGATTGCTCCACATTGTCCGGCGCTGCACCTGGCGGCCGCCGGTCAGAAACCGAGGCTCTCGAGCAGGTCGTCGACCTGCGCCTGACTGCTCAGCACATCGGTGCGGCCCTCGGGGTCGATCACCGGCCCGTTGAGCAGGTCCGAGTGACGTTCGCTGCGCACCTGCGGCGGCGCGGCCTCGAGCAGCACCTGCAGCAGCTGCGTCTCGAGCAGGTGAGCGAGATCGACGACGCGCTTGATCACCTGTCCGGTCAGGTCCTGGAAGTCCTGCGCCATCATGATCTCGTGCAGCTGCGTACCGGTGACCCGCGAGCCGTCGGCCACGGCGCCAAGGAAGCTGCGGGTGTCGGCGCTCAGTTCGCGAAAGGCTTCGGGGGTCAGCTTGCCCGCATACAGCGCATCCCAGCGCGCCGCCAGCGCATCGGCGCCGGCCGCCAGCTCGTCCTGGATCGGGCGCGCGACATCGGTGGCGTTGAGCACCCGGCTCGCCGCGCGCTCGGTGGTCTGGGCGATGTAGCCGAGGCGCTGGCGGGCGTCGGGAATGGCCTCGGCCGCCTCCTTCAGCGCGCCCTCGAGGCCCAGCTCGCGCAGGCTGTCATGCACCTGGCGCGTGAGTTGGCCGAGGCGGGTGAAGACCACATCGGACTCGACCGCCGCCGCAGCCGCCGCTTGCGTCGCCGCTGCA
>CZCA01000732.1_pt1 | contig 9993 bp, 12 predicted proteins | sample 591981 | NCBI WGS metagenome assembly CZCA01 (sample SAMEA3556810, study PRJEB10932) | anaerobic digester metagenome
CTGAAATAGCATTGCTCAGCCAGCTCTTCTATGTCAGAGAAAGACATTGATAGATCTGCGCCGGCAATCTGAATCTCTCTCATGCCCGGTGTATCAAGAACCACTCCTCCATCAGGTAGGATAAGTAGCTGCCTGTGAGTGGTAGCATGCCTACCTTTATCGTCGTCCTCTCTGACTGCCTTCGTAAATAGCGCTTCCTTACCGATGAGTCTGTTAATCAGAGTAGACTTACCTACGCCTGACGAACCGACAAAAGCTATGGTCCTTCCTTTTCGCAAGTATTTGCGTATACCGGTATAACCGTCATCGCTTAAGCTGGATGTTACGACTACATCTACACCTAAGGCCACAGATTCTAACTCTGTGAGCTTGGCACCTATATCATTGCATAGATCTGATTTCGTGAGCACAATGACAGGTGTGGCCATGCTATCCCAAACAATGGAGAGATATCGTTCGATACGTCTTAGGTTAAAGTCGTTATTGAGGGACATGCAAATAAATACTATATCAATGTTGGCAGCTACAATCTGACGTTCATGTTTTGTTCCTGCCGCCTTTCGCTCAAGAAAGCTCTTTCGAGTGAGAACACGGTGGATAATGGCATTGCCGGTTCTACCGTCTGTCCGGTCAACTAATACCCAATCACCTACGGCAGGATACTCCGCCGGAGTGGATGCCGAGTAGGTGAGCTTTCCTGAGACTTCCGCTTGTATTTCACCGTTTTCGGTTAGGATCTTGTAAATGCCCTTATGCTGCGCTGAGACTCTCGCCAAGTAGAGATTACCAGGGCATAAGGAAGCTTCCTGAACGTGCTGCTCCGATAAGCCTATGTCATATAGGTTCATTTTACTCATCATTATGTTTACCTCGTATTATCCTATGTGTCGTAGTGCCTTGGGTCTGGTGTTTAGTTAAGGTCTCCGAGCCATTTTCAAGCCGGTAAACACAAATATGATGCCAAGTACGGTAAATCCAGGATTCTTAATATCCCAGCCCAGTAGATAGCTTAGGGCATTTATTAATAGCAATAAGAATCCGATGCCTGCCATCATATATCCTTGGATTTGCTTCTTCATCATTCAATCCCCGCCTTTGGCGCTTCCATTCCGGATGTTTTTCCTACTTCTGCGGAAGGACGCATGTAGTTGATTACATAGACTTTCAACATAATCCCGCCTGGCAATTGCTGAAAGCCAGTCACATGGAATGCTCTTATATCCATAATAAAGTCCTGCCAGCCCTCCTGTAACCGCAGCAACAGTATCTGTATCCTCACCCAGGTTTACTGCTATCAGGACGCAGTCCTTAAAGCTTTCTGTCCTCAGTAGACACCAAATGGCAGCTTCAAGCGTATCAACAACATATCCGCTGCTTCTTATTTCAGTCTCATCCAACTTACCGAAATCTTCTCGTGTCAGCCGTTCATAGTAGTACAGTTCACCTGAAAACCCAGGGTGGTTCCGGTAATATTCCATGGCTTTATGAATGCCTGTCTCCATTGTCATCTCAAGATCCGTTCCCTCCATCAGAGCGGATGCAACAGAAACATAGATGCCACATGCAATCTGACTGCGTTTGTGGGCGTGTGTCAGGGATGAAACATTATGGATAATTTCGAACGCCTCATGTGTTTCGTGGAAGTCAGTTCCGTAAACAGACTGCAGATAGAATACAATGGGAAGAATCCTCATAAGAGAGCCGTTTCCATTATCCCGTTCATTTGCTCCGCCGCATTCCAGAGGAGCTATTCCTTGAGAGAACCGCCTCAAAGCTTTTCTAGTTGTATTTCCTACATCAAAGACTTCTCCGTGAGGTGTGTACGCTGCTTCGTCAAGCCATTTAAGGAAGTTGGTCATGATATCATGATAATCCAATCCTTTTGCGAGGCTTTCCACAAGGCATAGTGTCATGCTTGTATCATCAGACCATGTCCCTGCCGGCTGGTGATATGTACCATAAGAGCGCATACCGGTTACCCGGTTTGTCTTAAGCGTTTCCCTGTCCATAAATTCGACAGGAACACCTAAAGCATCAGCAACACATAAGCCCATTATGCCTGCTAACACACGATTTGCCATTCTCATACCTCTCTTACATGGCAATAATCAAGCTTGACATTGTGTAGAGTAGTCACCTGGATATAGACTAAGCAATGTAGTTTTCTCGTAGGAGTTCGTAATCAACACTGGATTGTGGATTTCCCAGCTGATCAACGAAAGAGCGTTCTCTTACGCCTATTCTGGTAAAACCGATTTTCTCATAGACATGCTGTGCCCTTCTATTGTTGAGATTCGTATCCAAAACTATCTTCTCGTAGCACCGCTCAAAGAATAGATACTCGATAAGCATCTTTAGAAATGATGTACCGAACCCTTTTTCTTGTTTAGAGAAATCACAGATTTTAATACCTATCTGAACTGTAGCTTCATCAACTTCCCTATACGACATTTCTCCTATGGGACTTGAATCCGCTTCAATAATCAGCAATTCTCTTGAATCTGATTGGTCATTTATGTTGGCTAAGACTGCTTGCTCCGTGATTCCAAGCCCTTTAGGGAATCCTGCATGTTCCATGACCTTACCGTCATTCCACCATTTGCAGAGAATGGCAGCGTCACAAGGTGTTGCGCTCCTTATGAGCAGATTATCCTTTTTGATGTGCATGTAGGATTCTCCACCTGCTTTCTTTTCTAATTCTAGTTATCTTCTTCTCTGGCTTTCTCAAAAATAATCTGATAGCAATACGGCGCTGCTACTCCTGTTTTTTCGTTTGCCGGAATAACAATCTGTTTCAATCTCCAACCATTAGCAGCTTCTTCTACAATAATTTCCTTACACCTGTCAAAGCCCTCTCCTAATTCTGTTCTCCAGCCTTTTTCTCTTAACGGAACTTCAACAAATTTGTACTCGTATTTCATCCTGTACCTCCTGCAACAGAAATACTCTTTCGGTTTTTACTAGCACCGGTAGGTCGTTTGTTCTAAGCGGATTACTCTTCTCATAAATCATACTGCAATTCATATTTCGGTGTCTATGTCTTTCCTTTTCAGCTTTGCTATAGGCCAGACATATGTCAGAATGATAGAATAGAATCAAAACAAGCTATCATGTAATGGCTTGATGTGTGGAGGTGCTGTAGATGGAGGATAGGGGTGTCCTCACCAAGATTCTGGCTGTGACCGGGACAGTGCTCGTGTGGCTTCCTATTGTGTTTACAGTCTTAACAGGTATAATCGGAACAATAGCCAGCCGAGTGGTACGATTCGACTACCTGATGCCGGCTGAATTGTTTCCTGTTGTCCTCGTCGGTGGTGTGTTGCTGTTACGGGCTGCGTACAGGGCCCGTTCGCAGATGAGGCCCATTGGCTGGAGTTTAGGCGCTGCAGTAATATTTCTTTTTGGTGGTCAGGCCATTGCAGTAGTTACCGGACTTGCCTCAGGCGCAAGGGAGGCAACGGGCTGGCCTTTTGCCTTGGCCCTTGGTTCAATCATTCTATATACGTTAGCGGTTATCGGGACAGGTATAGCGGGAGTTTCGTTGGTAAGAAAGCTATACTCCATTAAGTAGGCGTGGTAGACTTTCATTCATTGTCCTTATCTTGTACTTGTTCATTTCCTCTGGGATTTCGATGGGTTTTCGAAAAGAAACAAGAGGCAGCTGCGCAATCGGTTGCCTAGAGTGCCGATATCCTATGATCCTGCTTGTTCGCAAGCTCTGCAATGAATTCAGTTATTGACAATTCGTTTCGCCATCCAAATATCCGGTTTTCCGATACCATTAGCATCAGGAATAACTCCGACAATCTTGTATCCGATTTTACTGTAGAATTCAAACGGGTGATGGGCGAGGTTTTCGATGCTCTCAATTTTTCTAAAAGTATCTTGGTATAAATCAGTATTGCTGAGGGAGGTGCTCCCTGACTCATCATCGCTACCAAGGTAAATCGTGATTCCGCCTCTTTTCGCAACTTCTCTTTCCAAGGCTGCAACAAGCATACTTCCAATGCCATTGTGACGGTAGGCTCTCTTCACAACAAGTGGGTGCAATTCCCATCCTGTAACGCCATATTGTGGTATGGCCCCGGCAAACCCAATAAATTTGTCATCTTCTATTGCCATAAAAGCTATTCTATTGTCTTCAAAGCATTTTTCCACTTCTTCATTGGCGCAATCGCCATATGAATGAGGAAAGGCTTCAATTAGCAATTTGGCAGCGTCAGCCATATGGTTTTTGTGCTCTTTGGTAAAAGGAATTATGTTTATCTTGCTCACCCTCCACCATAATAGGAAATTAGGCCTTTGTTATACGGTGACATCAAGACTTGCGTTTAGACTACTAATCTCATGTATTTTGCGTCTTCTTATAAGCGAAATAACTGTATATTACAGAGACTATGCCATCAAGAACCAGTAACCCCATACTGAAGAGAAGACACCCAATCTCTTCAAAAACGAAAGTGCATCCGATTATTACCGGTAATCCGGTTATCATAAGCGATATTCCGCCAAAACGTTGACTTAAGGACCATGCCTTTTCGTTTTTCATGCTCCATGTAGTTCTTAATCCGATTATAGAATTTATCTTGAATCTTGGCATGATGCTTCCTATCATAATCAGCATGACTCCCATGAGAATAAATATGATTTTGTAGAAATCCACTATATGAGCTATATCAGCTTTAGCACGAACATATCCTGTAAATAGAAAAATATACGTCATTCCGTTAAATAGCATCAGTGTGGCTATTCCCACCAGGATGGTTGCTTTCTCATTGGAATTATTATTTTGATTTCCTTTCTTTGAAGCTAGTTTGCTCATAGATTTTAGAAACAAGCCCATGCCAATGATAAGCACAGGAAGAATCAAGCTTTCATACTTGCTTCTCCAACGATCTATTTCATTTCTAAGATTGTAGTGCATAGGCACTTTATCAGGCAGAATTGAGAGTGCTATTAATGTAATTACCAGGGGCAAAAACATGAGGGCATAGAATGTTCGATACATCCACTTCAATTGTCTTGCCTCCTCTCAACAGATATTTCGTGTCTACAACTAGTTTAGATTCTATCTCTTTTCATGTCCGATAGCATAAAAAGTGAGACATTTGGTGATAAGAACTTAACCAAAAGGAAGGGGAGGGAGCCGTCATAAATTGATGGAATACTCAGATTATCAGCGATGATCATGCCCCAAAACACAAGACCTTTTCTCGAACTTTCCCGGTATGCTGGTTAAAGACACCCTATATCTTGGCCGTCACTTCTTGAGTAGTCTTTTGTGGCAGCAAGACCCTTCTACGCAGTTGGGAGCAGGCTTTCTTTATAGGAGTGAATGCATGAGGAAGTTGATCTGGAGGCTTTCGAGGTTAAGATGTGGAATAGATCAATCTGTGAGACATATGTTGAGCTTCGTGGAGAGGCAGGGTTGAAGTTTGGACAGGTTAACTAAAGAGCAAAGAAGGAAAAACATGCAGGCTGTAAGGAATAAAGATAGTAAGATCGAACTTTTGTTGAGGAAAGAATTATGGTCCAGAGGATATAGGTATAGAAAAAATTACGGAAAATTGTTGGGAAGACCTGATATAGTGCTAACTAAGTATAAAACTGCGATTTTTTGTGACAGCGAATTTTGGCACGGTTTTGATTGGGAGAATCGAAAACACGAGATCAAGACAAATAAGGAGTTTTGGATAGAGAAAATCGAAGGAAATATCAAAAGGGACAAGGAAGTAACTAACGAGTTAAGAAGGCAAGGTTGGACAGTATTGCGTTTTTGGGGTCAGCAAATAGAGAGAAATATCGATTATTGCATGGAGGTCATAGAAACAGCAGTAGAAGAGGCGAAAAGGAGGGAGAAAGATAGTAAAGAAATACTCGGAGGTAAGAAGAGCGATTAAGGCTACGCTCGAAGAAGAGAAAAGTTGTGTGCTGGCAGTAACAACGCATTATGTTCAAACATTTGAGTTAGCGGCTTCAAGATATTATGAAAATGAAGCAGTCAAATATTTGAGAGATGCTGGTATATGGAAGGGTCTTGATAACATAAAATGGGATGTGCCTTTCCCTCCTGTCTGCAATCCCAAATTTACCTTTATTGATTTGTTTGCAGGAATAGGAGGGATAAGGATAGCTTTTCAGAATTTGGGGGGCAAATGTGTATTTAGTTCCGAACAGGATAAGCATGCCAAACAGAGCTACGAGACGAATTTTGGTGAAGTTCAATTCGGAGACATCACAAAGATAGGAGAGGAAAGAATTCCAGAGCATGATATCTTGCTTGCAGGGTTCCCTTGCTAGAGTTTTTCGATTGCAGGGAGACGCAAAGGTTTTGACGATACGAGGGGAACTCTGTTTTTTGATATAGCAAGAATTCTGAAAGCAAAAAGGTCTAAAGCATTCTTTCTGGAAAATGTTAAGGGCCTGTTTAATCATGATAGAGGAAGAACATTGGAAGTAATACTGAATACGTTGAGGCGAGACTTGAACTACTATGTTCCAGACCCTGAGGTTATCAATGCGAAGGATTTTCGAGCTCCGCAAAACAGAGAAAGAGTTTTTATTGTTGGCTTTAGAAAAGATCTCGGAATTACTACACTTGAATATCCGAAGCCATTGAACGTCAAGACAAGCATACATGACATCTTAGAGGGAAAACCCGTATCGGCTAAATACTACATTTCTACACAGTATTTGCAGACTTTGATCGAACATAAGAAAAGGCACGAATTCAAAGGGACTGGTTTCGGATATGAAATTAGTCCTGAACACGAAATTGCAAATGCAATAGTGGTAGGCGGAATGGGGCGGGAAAGGAATCTGGTTATTGATAAGAGGATCACAGACTTTACTCCGGTAACAAACATTAAAGGAGAGGTCAATAGATTAGGCATTAGAAGAATGACTCCACGAGAGTGGGCAAGACTACAGGGGTTTCCCGACAAATTCGTCATGTCGGTTTCAGATACTCAGGCCTACAAGCAATTTGGAAATTCAGTAGCTATTCCGGCAGTCCAGCATACAGGGCAAGAAATGGTCAAAAAGCTATTGGAGGTACAAAGATGATTACTGGCAATAAGGGAGAATGGAGTGAAATCTACGCATTCTTCAAGTTATTGGCTGATGGAAAACTTCATGTTGGGGATGCTGATCTCAAGAAGATTGAAGACATATATTATCCAATCCTTATGATATTACGAACTGAATCAGGCAAAAACTGGCACTATGTAAGAAATGGGAACATAAGACTTGTGGACGGGAGCAGTGGAGAAGTGCTTCATACTATTCCCATCAACGAATTCGCACAAAATGCAGAGTTATTGCTGACACACATTAAAAGCGGAAAAGGAGCTTTTGCGGTACCGGAAATCGAAGAGTTTATGAAAACCATAAACTGCAAGACTCTCAAAGCTTCCTCCAAAGATAAGGCAGACATTGCTTTAGTAGTACATGATCAAAAGACTGGGTTTCAGCCAACTTTCGGGTTTAGCATAAAATCAAGACTTGGTACGGCTCCAACATTATTTAACGCCTCCAAAGCCACTAATTTCATTTTCAAAGTAAACGGTTTGCTGGATGACGAAACGATAAACGCAATCAACTCGATCGAAAAAAGAGGCAAAATCAGATTGAGAGTAAATAAAGCAGAGGGAATCACAGGCCCATTGCAATATTGTGGTACCCAAGATGAGACGTTTAGACTTAATCTAGAGGTAATCGACAGCAAGTTGCCTCTTATTGTATCAAGAATCATTTTGAACTATTACAGAGGAAAGGCCAGTGATCTTTATCGCTTAACAAAACTCGTTGCCAAAGAGAATCCGTGCAACTATGTGATGAAGTCCGGGCATCCCTTCTATGAATACAAAATCAAGGCTCTCTTGACAGATATGGCGCTGGGCATGACTGCTACATCTGTGTGGAATGGTCTGTATGATGCAACAGGGGGTTATATTGTTGTAAGAGAGGATGGAGAGGTGCTCTGCTATCATGTTTACGATAGGAATGAGTTCCAGGATTACCTGCTGAAAAACACGAAGCTTGAAACACCGGGCAGTAAGAAACATGAGTTTGGTAAGTTGTATCGTGATAAAGACGGGTTACTAATGAAATTATGTTTACAAATTCGATTTGAAGCATGATGTTTTTAAATAGTGCTATGTTGGTAAGCGTCAAATAGCCCCCACCTAGGATCATGTCGTTCATACGTTAACTGATTCAGCATAGCGGTGTTGAGCGACTGTGATGTTGTCACCTTATTGCTACATCCCCAAACCTGGCAACATCAATACCTTACTCTCATATATGACACTGTTATCGTCTCTACATGGCAAGTATGGGGAAACATGTCCATGGGCCGGGTCTCTTCTGCTTTGTAGCCTAGATTCACCAGATCCTTCAGATCCCGCGCTGGTATGCTTGAATTGCTACTCACATAGACGCTCCTTCGTGCCCCAGTGTTTGCCAGTGCCTGCAGCACCTCGGGCTTGCAGCTTGCTCCGGGTGGGTTTACGACTGCTACATTGAATGTTGTTCCTGCTTGTCACGGGAACGGGTAGGCGGTGGGCCAAACGGGAACGCAAGTGAAGGGTGTGATAGGCTCAGCCCCCTTCTTCTGATGTCTAGGCCAGACAAAAACCAATCTGTTCCGGAATTTGTTTAGTGTGCTGCTTGGAGTCCGAACATTGTTGTCTGACATTGCAATTTCAATTTTGAACTGAGAATGCAACAAAAACTGTCGGGTGGGTGTGGAAGTCTATGTTGCTTTTGCTTGCATGTATGGCAATCAACCAGATGGAACGTTTCTGACTCTCTCCGTGATCCTATTTGTGCAGACACAATTTATAACTACCAGCCGGACTTCTTTTCTGTATGAAAAGTGCCTTAACTTATCCTAACCTTAGCATCCGCTTGCTTGACTGACGGATTCTGTATATAATTGACATATAATGCTCAATTTGTATAATAATATGAAGATTACACTAAATATAATAAATATCAATAGATATTGTCCTGCGAGACTACCTTAACAGCGCGAATTTGCGACGAGACTAATAATATCCAATACAATTTAGGGAGTGTATTTATGAACATAGGAGAAAGAGATGAACTGCTAATAAAGTTAACATTGGTAAGAATGAGAGATAGAGGTATTAAGCTTAATGGCGTTCCAATTACCAGCATTGGGTTTGGTTCTACTGAATATCTTTGTATACCATGTGATACGCCGGAAAACATGGAGAGCCTAAATGACGATGCATTGTCATGTTTAGCATCACGAACGGGTATAAGCAAAGCAGGTGTATTTGCTAAAAGCGATGTTTATGTTAATGGAATCGGCTATTCCCTTAAATCGTTTTCAGGCGCCCCCCCAGCTCTGGTAAATCATACTGCCAGGCCGGGCTTTGAAAGAGCATGCCGTCATTCAGGTATAGACATTAAAGAATTAGATAAGTTAATAGATAAATATTGGGATTTGCGGTTAAGAGGAATCATTAAGGAGGATGTTCGAAACTCAGATCCGAACTGCCCATTTAGAAATTCAAAACTGGTTTTGAAGCCTATCTTGGAATATTTTCTGTTTATAGGGTCAGGGAGAGGGCCATCTGATTACTCTGCAGAGTACGTTCTGGACTATTCCGAACCTCAAGATTCAGACACCTGGAATATTTTGAATCCTGATGAGGCTGTAGATTTAGTTTGGGATAACCTTATTTTCAGTATTAGATCTAAGAAAGGTATGCCTGCAGATTATGATATTGAAACTTATGACGGGCCTAATGCCGAAAGTATTGCGCGTTGGACAAAAAAGCATTGCGGTGACTTTAGAGGCGCTTTACATATTAGAGTTCATAAATAAGATTGGGGGATATTTATGTCAAAAGATCTGGCTTCAGTTAAGCAATACATTGTGGAGAATCATTCGCAATCTCTGTTTTTTGCAAGCCTTTTTTCCCGAAAGTTGCAAACCATTTTTCCATAGTATTGCATCTC
>CZCA01005326.1_pt1 | contig 9975 bp, 11 predicted proteins | sample 591981 | NCBI WGS metagenome assembly CZCA01 (sample SAMEA3556810, study PRJEB10932) | anaerobic digester metagenome
AGGAAAACTTCACGTACGGTTTGATGAGGAGGGGCTGGTATCCCCAGCCCTTCACTCTACCTTGAAAGGGGGTGAGAAGAGTGCCAGAAAAGTTCACGATAACCGATACCGTTAGCACAGCAGACTGGGGCAGCGTGGACAAATCACGTATCTGGCGGATGTTAAAGGCTGGCCTTGAGGAAGAAGTAGAAGGAATCGCAGCCGCGGTCCGGGAGGTTTATGCTGTCGTCAAGGCAGCAGTCAACAAAGATTTAACCCAAGCCGACTGCTGGGGTCCTCACCACGAAATCCGAGACGATGGCCGGATTGTGCTTAACCGGGCCGGGCTTATCGCAGCAGCTGCTGCCCTTGCAGGTGCAAGAAACGAGCCAAATCTAACTCTTGCCCAGAAGCGCCAGGCGGCAAGGCATCTGCTAAGACACTACCGGGAGCTTGAGCTTGAACCGCCTGAGTCTTTGGCTGAGTTCGTCGGCGAAATGGCTTCTGTGCAAGCTGTGGTATCCGGCGAAATGCAGGTTGAGGATGTACCCTTGGCTCCCTGGGCTGACCTACAGGCGCTGAAAGCTGGAGACCCGGAGCCGATGGAGGTTGTGGTTGAGATCCCGGCCGGTAAGAGCAAACGAGGGTGGAACTATCGCCCCGAAGCTTTACAGGCCATCGTGGGCGAGGTAATGAGCCAAGGCCTCCCGGGTTTCCTGGGGCACCAAAAGCCGGAAGATGTGGATCATCAGTTTCCAATGCCTGTCACCCACTGGGTTGGTGCAATGTGGAAGGATGGGAAGGCGTACTTTCGGGGAGTTGTGGATGCTGCTGCTAAGGACTTGAAACGCTGGATCAAGGCCAAAACGGTCCGAACAGTGAGCATTTTCGGTGTACCGAAGCTTCAGCAGGTGGGTGGCGAAACCCATGTTGTGGACTACAAACCCTTGAGTATCGACTGGACGCCCCTTGGCCGGGCCGGTATGCCGACGGCCGTGGTGGCCATCGGTGAAATGGATGAAATATTAAGTGGAGGTGGGCAAAACCCTATGAATTGGAAGGAGATTGTGGCTCAGTTAAAACAAATGTTGGCCAACAAGGAAGTGACAGTTGGCCAAGTAGCAGGTGAAATGGGCTGGAAAGCCCAGGATATTGCCGGGGAGATTGACGCTGAATGGCTGAAGGAAGTCACCGGCGCAGTGGAAACCCTGGGCAAGGTAAAAGAGGCCCTGGGCGTCACTGGGGAAATGGACGTTTTGCAAGTGGTTCAAGATGCCAAAAAGGCCCTTGATGAAAAGGCTATGGCTGACCGCGAAAAGCTGATTGACGAAGTGCTGAAGGAGAAAGTGGCCGGCGAGATGGCCCAGGCCCTGGTGAAGAAGATGCTCCAGGCGCCGGAAAGCGCTACAAAAGAGCAGATTGCCGGGGAAATTGACAAGCTACTTGCAGACGAAACAATCAAAACAGCAATAAGCAAGTTTTACGTTGATAAGCCGCCAATTATTGGCAGTGGCAATGACAACAAAGAAACCACTACCCTGCGCGTGAAGCGTCAGGCAATTTAACATGGAGGTGTTGCAAATGGCTTATACTGGGCAACCCGTACCTAGCTCTGTTCATAACATTGGGTACGGTAAAATCAGCGATGGGAAAAGTGTGAGGGTGACGGTGCCGGAGAGCACCAAGATTGAGGCCGGCAAATTTTATTTATTGGATGGTTTTCTTGGTTGCGCTATGCAATCAGTGGAGACTGGTGCCGGAGAAACTGCAGAAGTGATTCTCAATATTGAGCAGGCAGAATTTGAGACTGACCAAATTGCAGAAACCGGAGATTTCTTGCCGGGTACGCTTATCTACTGGGATGAAGGGGATGGAGTATTCACCGAAGAAGCCAACGGCAATCGTCCTGCTGGTCGAGCGACTGTCGGCAAGGACGAAAACGATGTGATTTGGTTCATCTTAGGACCGCAAGTTTAGAATGAGATTGAAGCTGAAGGAGGCGAGTAATCAGTGAAAATCTATAGCCAAGATTCATTAAAAGAGGTCCGCAGACAAGGCACCTACACGGAAAAGGTGCCTTTTGTGTTGGATGGGAAGCTCTATGAGGTTGATAAAAAGATTGTCAACGGGGAAATGGAAACGCTGGAATTTTCCCGCTCTATTGGCGAAATGCTATCTTCCGGCAGTGTGGAGCAATTCAAAGACCTGCTGCGGAAGGTTGTGCTGGATGTTGAATTAGGACGCGAACAGGTACAGCTACTTTACCAGCCCATTTACGACCGTATCCAGGACGCCAACCTGCCCAGAGTGCTAGATGCCAAATGGGCGCTTACCGGCACCGTTGTGTTTACCGAGCATATGGAAGGCGAAGAGGTTAAGTTTGGCCGCCTGCAAGCCGAAGAAGGACCGGTTGCAAGGATTCTGCCCTACACTGCTGGCTTCGAGTACACAAAGGAAATGAAGGACTTCAATGAGGCCTTTTCGGTGGAAATCCTGAACCGTGCAATGGGTGAGGCATACAACGCACTGCTGAACCACATGCACTTAGCGCCGATTATCAGCTTCAACTACAAATCAGCGAACAAAACTAGTTACCAAGGCGCATCCGGAGATTTGGCATGGGTTGGTGTCTATAAGACATTGACCAAGGCAATTTCCGATGCCGCTGTTGCCAAGAGGCCCGGGACTGTTTTGTTGGCTTCTACTGCTGACCAGGCAAACATTGAGATGGCACTCAAGGGCGGGCACCAGATTGAGGGCACGGTTTACCCGGCCATCGGTGGCATCCAGTCTGTCATTTACTACGACGGCTGGGAAGTAACCGTCGGTAAGAAGAGCTACAGCTATGCTGGTGTAACCCCGGGCAAAGCTTACTTAATCCGACCAAAACGTGGTTTCAAAGAGCTTGTTAAGCAGGATCTGCGTATTGAGGCTACTGCGGGCGACTTGTCTAGACTAATTGAAAGCCAGATTGTCGGATATGCGTACAGAGGCGTTTATGCCGCAGTGGAAGAAAATTGTCAGGAAATTGCAATAGCTGGCAACTAAGGCGGTGGTATATATGACCCCTACCGCCGAGTTACGGGAGGAACTGCGGGAATTGCTCGATGAAGTGATACCAGAAGGTGGAACAGAGGGCGATACCCGATTTACCGATGCACAATTAGACAAACTGCTCAGTAAAAGCAGGAATGTTTATGCTGCGGCCGCCGAAGGTTGGACTCGGAAGGCGGCCATGTTCCAGCGCGAAGCAGGCCAGATTCAGAGCTATGCCGTTGGGCAAGAAAAATACGAAATGGCCAAGGCAAAAGACATGCTGGAATATGCCTTGGCCATGGCTGAAACTTACAAAAACATGGCCACCAGCAGCATGGGCAGCGTGATTCTGAAATTCAAGCCGCCGGAGGTGTTGTGACATGGACTTAGTAGCACTCCGGCGGCAACATATTACTTGGACTATACAGCAGAACCCAACGACAATTACAATTCGTCGCACAGAAAAAATTGATATGGGGGGCTACTTCGAGGAAATCGAGAGCGAATTAGGCCCCTTTACTGTGCGGATTTATCAGTACGGTACCTGGGTGCCACAGGAAGTAAGCACTCTAGCCGGCACTAAGCAGGTTGATAGAACATGGGGAATGTTGATGGACCATGAAGCGGACGTCAAGGCAGGTTCCAACGTGTTAGACGAATTTGAAGTGCCGGGCCTAGGAAAATTTCAGGTGCTGGAAGTATACCCGCAAGTAGTAAAAGGTGAGTTAGTAGGCTACCAGGTGGCCTTGGAGAAGGTGAGCTAGATGGCATTAGGTGACCAAACAAGGGAGTTTTTAGAGCGCAAAAAGCCGGGTTAAATGCCCTGCTGCAAAACTGGGCCGGGACAATAGAGGGCTATGCTAAACAGTATGCTTCCTGGACTGATAGAACGGGACACGCAAGGCAGTCCCTGCATGGCGGCGTAGATATACGGGGCGATCAGCAGGTGCTATATCTTTCCCACGGTGTAGACTATGGCATCTGGCTGGAATTAGCCCACGGCGGGAACTATGCCATTGTAGGGCCGACCGCTGATGCTCACCTTCCCCGTATCCGGCGAACAGTGATTGATTACTGGAGAGATTGAACATGAGAACCGCTATAAGACAGCTTTTGATTGACAACATCCCGCAAATAGAAAGCCGGGTTTATGAGCCCCATGCAGCAGGACTGAACACTCCAAAGCCTTATCTTGTGCTTAGAGAGGGTGTCCAGGACCCAGAGGCTGACTGGGCAGCGTTTTCAACGATTGTTGAAGTGTGGCCCTACGTCAAGCGGACCACCTTCCAGCAGGTAGACGCCCTGGCCAATGCCATCATAGACACCCTGCACCGGGCTCGGTTTGCTGCCGGCGGTGAACAGTATCTGATTGATTACCTGGGTAGCGCTGGCCAGGACTATGTGGATGAGGAATGGGATGCCATCACCCGGGGCCTGCGCTTCCGGGTGTTTGCCTTAGGCTGGTTGAATGGGCTGACATTTGAACCGGATCCGGTTGCTACACTGCAAAACTGGACAAAGGGAACATGGTCAGAGGTGCACACCGACCCGGCAACATGGTCACCTGCTGACGTGGCACCGGGGATCTATTGGCGCATTGTGCGGTTAGTTCCGGTAGAAATCACAGCGGCCGTAAACTGGATGGAGGCCCAGATTAACGGGCACATTCTGGCCCCTAGTGCTGCAGTTCGGTTGAGCTGGGTGCGGAAGGTAACGGAAGGGATTGCAAAACAGCGTAGGTTAAAAATGTCTGATGGTGGGCTGCTGGAGCTTTTGAGGGTAACTGCTGATAGCGAAGCAGACCCAATGCGGCGGGGGCAGATACAATTGACTGTCCGGTTCGGGGTATTGCAGCCGAGGGCGCAGCATGAGGTACTGAGGAAGGCTTTTGCCAGCGGCGATATTGATATGGAGGTGGAAGCCGTTGAGTAAAAAGAAAACGGATAAAACTGTAGAAACGCCAGAATCGGTCTACAGCCGCAGCGAATTAATCGAGGCGGCTTTATCTTTTGGTGTTAAACCAGAGATAGTTGCCGGAGCTACAAAGTTGGCCGGCAAGGATAAGATGACCAAGTCTGAAGCTGAAAAGGCGATCAAACTATATCTGGAAAGGAAGGTGTAGCCCGTGGCTGGTTCTGTTTTTCAAGTAGGTGAGCAGAAAATAAGACCCGGCGTATATGTACGGGTAACCAATATAGGCGAGCCGCAGGAAGCTATCATTCCCCAGGGAATTGTGGCAGCACTTTTCCGGGCTTCCTGGGGGCCTCTGGGCGAAGTCACATATCTTGAAAGCGCCGATGCCGTAACCTCTACTTTCGGTAGCGAGGGCACAACGGATGCAGCAATCGAGGCGTTCCGGGGCGGCTGCCGACGGGTGGTAGGATATCGGCTGGGAACCGGCGGGGAAAAAGCTGCCCTCACCCTGCAGGACGGCGAGGGTGCTAACGTGGTGGCCCTTGCTGCCGAATACGAGGGCGCGAGGGGCAACGGTTTTGCAGTAACCATAAGGGATTCCCTTGCTGACGATACAAAACGGGAACTGCTGCTTTACGAAGGTGCCACCTTGCGGCAGACTATCAGCTTTACTAAGGGCGCCGGGGAGCCGCAGGCCCTGGTAGATGCAATCGCCGCATCCAACAGCCCCTATATTACCGCCGTCAAGTCGGCAGACGGCAGCGGTGTGCTGGCTGCGGTCACTCAGCAGCCGCTGACCGGTGGCGCGGATCCAACTGTCAACGGTGAAAGCTACAGCGCAGGTCTTGTGGCGATTGAAGCTATCGACTGGAATGTGCTTTGTGTGGATACTGAGGACCCGGTGACACATGCAGTTGTGCAGATCTATATTGACCGGGTGCGGAATGAAGGCAAGCGGGTTCTGGCTGTTGTGGGCGAACCCACCAGCGTAAACCTTGCGACCCGGTTGGCAAATGCCCGGGCTTTCAATGACCCTGCTATTATCTATGTGGCGAACGGTTTTAAGGGCAGCGACGGTATAACCCGCGAGGGTTATAAAGCAGCTGCCAGGGTTGCCGGAATGACAGCGGCAGCTCAAATTACCGAATCCCTGACCCACTATGTGGTAAGAGGGGCAACTGAACTTGTCGGGGCATTAACCAATGCTGAAATTGAACAGGCTATTCAATCTGGTGCACTGATATTCACCATGTCCGCCCAGAAACAGATTCATATCGAATACGGCATCAACACCTTTATTACCGTAACGGCTGATATGGACGCTGGCTGGAAGAAAATACGCCGTGTCCGGACCCGGGATAATCTGATGGACCGCATTGCTGCCACCTGGGATCCGCTGATAGGCAAAATTAACAACAGCCCAGATGGCAGGGCAACGCTGATTGCATCGGCCCAAGGCATCATCAACCGGATGATTGGTGAAGGGGCTTTACTCCAGGGGACCATCTTTGAGGACCCGAACAACCCGCCGCAGGGGGACTCAGCTTGGTTTGTGGTGCAGGTTGATGACCTTGACAGCGCTGAGAAGGTCTACATCAATTTCCAATTCCGTTTCAGCTCTCCGGCTGAGGCTCAGTAAAGGGAGGTGTTGTGAATGGCAGATGGACGCTATATTTTCCGGTCATGTGTACCTGATGGCAGTATTGACATTGCGAACGTGACTTCGGGGGACATCATTAACCGTTCTTGGTCCTTTCGGGTAAATGAGCCGCCTGACTTGCAGGAATTGCTTGACAGCGGAAACTTTGATCCGCGCAGCATTTTGCGTGGATACAATGGAGAACTATACGACGGTGACGGTAATTTCTTGGCTGAGGTTAATACATGGCAAGCTCAAATCAACTTTACGAACACTGATTATCAGCCTGCCGGCAGCAAACTTACCTGGGCAGTTCCGCAGAGCTATACGGTGACGTTGACCTTTACCGAAACCGTGATTAGAGATGCCCGGCTGTTGCAGAAGGTTATTGCAGGCTTACGGAACGATGCACCAGACGCAGTGTTGAATTTCATGGGCGTGCTGCGTTCGCCGGTACAGTAACGGAGGGATAACATGAGCGAAGAAAAGAAAGAATATCTGGCCCAGAACGAAGATACTATTCTCCGGGATGTTGCTGGCGTCCTGGAGGCTATGAGCACGGAAGAATATGAAGTTTTTAAAGTAAAACGTAAAGAAAAAGAACTTTTTTCTTTTAGGGTGAGGGGATTAACTGGCGAAGAGAGAGAAAAGTGCAGAGATGAAGCTACCAAGATGGTAAAGAATAAAAAATTAGGCGGGATTGCAGTACCCGCTGATTTTGATTCAGCAAAGTTTAGCTCCCTTCTTATTGTAACTGCAACACACCCTGAAGATAAAAAGTTTTTGTGGGACAATAAGGAGCTATTGCAAAAAGCAAAGGTTTTGGCACCTTGGCAGTTGGTAGATAAGGTATTGTTATCAGGAGAAAAGGATAGAGTCATTGACCTGATAGAGCATTTGAGTGGTTTTGACGAAGATGAAGATGACGATAATCATTTAGAGGAAATCTTAAAAAACTCATAAAAGCTGGGGGGAAAGCGACTCTGCTGCACCATATTTTCCAGCGACAGGGCATTCCCCCTGATGAGTTTTATCGAAAGCCCTACAAAGTTAGGGCTTTTATGCTGGCTTCCATGATGGTGCAACTGGAGGCCGAAGAGGAACAAGTAAGAGAGATGGAAAGGAGGGCAGGCCATGGCCGGGGGTGAAATCTATCGCGTTGAAATACCAATTATTATTGACGACCAAACCGATAAACCGCTGCAACAGGCTGAGCGGAAGGTCAGCCGATTTGAAAAATCGGTACAAAAGACCAACGAACGCATCCGGAGGATATTTGGCCGTGAGATCAGGCTGAAAATCAGTGCTGTTGACAAGGCATGGCCTGTCATTAAGAGTGTCCAAACTCGCCTACGCAGCCTGACCGGTCGGGATTGGAACATTACCCTTCAAGCGAAGGATAAGGTTTCTGGTTTTTTGAAAGGATTGGTGAATAAACTTACCAGCCCCCTTGCCCTCCTTGGGGCCGGTACTGGATTGGGTGCCGGCATTTTCTTCCCCCTGAAGCTGGCCGGTGAGATGGAACAGGCTGGTATAGCAATGGAGTTTTTTACTGAGAGTGCAGCCAAGGGGCAAAAATTCCTAAAGGAACTACAAACATTTGCCGCTAAAACCCCCTTTGAATTTCCAGACGTCCGTGATGCTGCAGTAGGATTGATGCCTATATATAAACAGATGTATGGCGTCGATGAAGCTATGAAACAAACCATGCGAACTATCGCGGCGTTTGGAGATGCTGCTGGTTTGACCGGTGCCGGGATCCAGGGAATGAATCTTGCATTATTGGGATTCAGGCAAATTGGAACTATCGGGAAATTGAGCATGGAAGAATTGCGGCAAGTTACTGAAAATCTAATGATCCCGATGAATATCATTCTTGATGAGCTAGGGCTAACCGGGGATGCTTTGGATAATTTAGCAAAAGAAGGAATCGAAGCCAAAAGAGCAATGGAGGCCATTGTTCGGGCCCTTAAAAAGAACTTCGCCGGCGGCATGGAAAAGATGTCTAAAAGTCTTTTGGGGCTGACCGCTACAGTCAAAGATACGGCCAGCCTAACGGTTTGGCATTTTGGGGCAGGCATGGCTGAACCTGTCAGAAGAATCCTTCTTGATGTTGTTGGCCTAACAGATGAAACAGGAGGCAAGTTTGAAGAGTTCCAGAAGAGGCTTGAGCGGGCAGGCGAAAGAGTAGGCAGGAAATTCGAGGAGATGTATAGAGGAGCTAAGCAGTTTTTCCGGGAGTTAACAGCCACGCCTGGTTGGAATCAGATGACTTGGAGCGAGAAAGTTACTCTTGCGTTAGATATGATTCTCGAAACAATAACTGCATGGCTGAAAGGACCCGGCGGAGAGGCGATAAAGACAGCAGGAGGGATTTTAGGGAGTTTATTGGCGGCTGGATTGGAGGGTGCAATTCCCAACATCGTTCCTGTGGCTGTAACGCTGGGAGCAGCGATTGCAAAAGGAATATTGCAAGGATTTAAGGAGATGCTCGCAAGTAGCCCGCTGGGTTCAATAATTGCGGGTGTTCTGGGAGGAGCAGCTATTGGTTCTGTGGTGCCAGTTATAGGTACTGGTGTGGGTGCTGGTATTGGAGGAATATCTGGTTTTCTATCATGGTTGCTTTCTAGACCCTTTCAAACAGAATCTGATATCCAACCATATAATAGTGGTTACCAACAGGACCAGTGGACATACTTGGCAAATCAACGGTTGTACCCAGAGAATCCCAGCCATGCAGCCTTTAAGCAAATAGAATATACAGCCCATGCGGTGGGTGGCATTCTAACCCGACCTCATTATGGTCTTGTTGCTGAAGCTGGACCAGAAGCCATCATTCCCTTGTCTACTAGGATGAGAGCTAGGGCGTTGGCGCTTTACGAAGAAACCGGTAGACACCTTTGGGTAAGGCCTTATGCTGTCGGCGGATTAGTCGGGACCATGACAGAAGGTTGGAGAGAAAAGATTCCGGTTAGTTCTGTTCCCTCGCTTGCTTTGCCAGGACCTGCTACCATTAATCTCAATTTTGACCTAACAGGTCTAGTAAGACAGGTGGTAATTGAGAGCCGAGAAGACATAGACGGTGCGGTTGATAGGATTACAGACACAATCGCAAACAACTTGCGTGCGGTATTTCAAAACATGACGAAATAACCTGAAAGATAACAGGAAAAAGCATCCATATAGCGAATACAGGGAGTATAAAGGATTATCCTAAAGGAGGCTTGCTATATGGGTGCTTTAGTCGGACTTTTGGGGATTGCAGGGCTTGGCGTAGCTGTAGCTTTGTTGGTTGCAAGGGTTGTCTTTAAGAAGGGGTTAACATATAGAAACATAGGGGTGCTAGCGGGAGTAGCATTGACGCTATTCATTGTCGGCTTGATTATTACACCATCAACTAAAGAAAG